>JAABUO010008285.1_pt1 | contig 11779 bp, 19 predicted proteins | sample 5559291 | NCBI WGS metagenome assembly JAABUO01 (sample SAMN10711878, study PRJNA513372) | rock metagenome | isolation source: Antarctica rocks | place: Antarctica: Victoria Land, Finger Mt sud | reverse complement strand
GTCGCCCACGCGCTGCCACGCGCGCCACTCCGCCTCGTCGCCTGCCAGGCGCCGCGCAGTCAGCGCGGCCGCATGAGCGGCTCGTTCTCCGTGGCTCCGCCGCGCTGCCTGCCCGCCAGGCGGCTCCAAGCGCGCGTAGCAGCGCTGCACGCATGCGCAGCTTGCCAGCTGATACGATGCAGCGCCCCTGGTGACTTGCCGCATTAGGTCTACGCGATACTTCTCCGACCTCAGCCGCGCCGAGCGGCAAGGCCTGGATACACCTCGAGCGCATGCAGCCAGCCTTCTAACGTGCCTGCCCTGCCCTGGCGCAGGACGCGCAAGGCTCGCACCGTACAGGCCGATGGACGGCGGGAGCTGCCCGTCAATGAAGCGCCGGCCCACCTCGGTGGTCACCACCCGCACGTCCGCCCAGGCCGCCAGCAGGCGCGCGACCTCCACCGTCTTGATGGCCGCCACGCTGCCGCTCACGCCCAGCAGCACGCGCGGCCGCCTGCGGTGCGACGGCGGGCATGGGACGCGAGTTTTTAGTAAGTCTGGAAGCGCAGGAGCCCGAGTGGCCGCCCACTGCAGTGGTTTTCACGTGGTGCGCATGGCGCCGACTTCAGCGAGGTCTGAGCTTGGCTACTGCCAGGCGCAGCAAGGTTCGAAAGAGCATGGTGCCTGTCTGCCCAACTCACTGCCACGATCACTCAGGACGTGGCGGCGGTGCATGAAGTGCCCCTGGGCGGTCTGCTCGCCTGGGTGGCGCTTGTCCAGACACGGGCAGTGCACTGGGCGCCTCACGGGCGTCTCCATTGAGCGGCCCTATGGTCTCCTCCTCGCCGAGGCGTCCAGGCCCGCTGGCTGGGTCGCACGCAGGCGCCTCGGCGCCGCGGCAGGGCTCTGCAGCAACGCGTGGGCACCTCGCACTGACACCTGCGCCCAAAGCAATGTTGCAGGACCTGCAGCGCGGCCGCCGGCTACTAGCAGGACAGGACTGCTGGGCCTGCAGTCCCGGCACATCTTGCGCTGCCGAGGCCGGGGGACAGGAGGCAGGAGAGGTGCGGACGCTCAGTCAAGACACAAGCAAGGGCTGCTGCGCCACCCAGCAGCCAGGAGCTCGCCTGCGTCCGCCAGCGCTGCGCTGGCCGGGTGCACCTCCGCCATCAGCGGGCTCGGCTGCGGCAAGCCGGTGCCAGCCAAGAGCGGCGGCAGGTCGGTGCGGCAGGCTGTCAGGCTCTCAGCGCGCCTCTTGCGCGGCGGGCGCGCCGGCCTCCGGCGCCCGCGCCGCCGCGAGCTTGGCGCGCAGGCTCTCCTGCTCGCGCTTGGCCTTCGCAAAGTTCCGCGCGCTGCGCGCCGCAGGACACGCCCGGCTGGGCTGCAGACAAGGGTGCGAGCAAGGGCGCTTGTGCGCTTCTATGTGAACTGCGCTTCTGTCTGATTGGACATGTGGTAAATAAAAAAATTAGACACGATGCAACACAAGAGCACACCGGTTGATGGCCTTCTCCTCGCGCAGGCACGCGTCCAGCGCCCACTTTTGCTCGTTGCAGACGCCCCAGAACTTTGCTATGGCGTGGTCGGCGTGGCAGCGCACCAGGGCCTCGATGACCTGCGCGTCTTGCCATCAGAGTCAGGTCAGCACGACCGTGTGCGTTCGGGTCGTCATGCATGTTCAGCGCCGCCAGCGCACCGCTTTGCAGTGCTGGTGCTTGTGCACGTGCAGGGGAGGGTGCATGCGACCACAGCTAAGAGAACGTCTGCCAGCTTTTTGCTGGTCTCTTCGGCAAAGGCTAGTAGCGGTCAGGCAAGCATAATATTGTGCTTCAGCGGAAACTACGGAATTCTTGACATCAAGTAATGGGAGTAACTTCACAGTAGCGAGGTGTTCGAGGAGCTCGAGCTAAGTACCAAATACACCGCACAACCATACGGCACAGCAGATGGCGGGCACCCATCTGCGGCTGTACACCAGCGAGAAAAGTCGCGGCGCATTGGTGGACTGGTGTGCACGCCGCCAGCTGCTTCAGGCTGTGACCTGGTGGATGTTATGTTCAGCTGCTCCGGACAGGCTAGCGGTGGTTACATCCGGGCGGTCAGCTTAAGTCATGCACCATGCCGCGCAGGTATCTCCAGGAGCTAGGCCTGAAGTTTGAGACTGTAAGTCTCGACCTGTCCAAGCAGGAGCAGAAGGCAGAGGCCTACCTCAAGGTGGGTCACTGCTTGCTTGCCCCGTCCACCCTTGGAAACACAATGCCTTGCATGTTGCACCTGTACAAGGTCAATGCCTGTCACGATCAGCGTGTTTGTTGGGATGTAAAGGCGTTGTGCCTTATGGCAGCAAGTAAGTCAGAGCGGTTGCGCAGGTCAACCCCTTTGGCAAGGTGCCCGCTCTGCAAGATGGCGACCTGACGCTGGTGCGCTGCTTGTCCTGTTGCCCGCTCGGTCACCCCATGCTTAGAAGTGTGTGACTCGGGCTCCAGTGCTCAAGGCAGTCTCCCCCCATTGCATCCCCTTTTCACGGTTTTTATGGAGGCAGTGCGGCACGCGCGCAGACGGAGAGCGGTGCGATGCTGCAGTATCTCATGGAGAAGTATGACAAGAGGGTGCAGACGCTCGAGGACCGGGCGATGGTTGCCAACTGGGTCTTCTTTGCATACACGTCGCTGGTGAGCAGCCTCCTTCCTGGCCTGCAGCTGTCAAGCTGTCAGCTGTCAGCTGTCGCGCCTGATGACAGGTGCGCACAGCAGACAACAGTGTCTGCAAGCATGCTCCTAGGAGTTGGGGTTGCCCAACATTGTGAGAGAGCGACGGAATGTGCCTGGTCAGCCTCACCAGCCGCTGCTGCCCGCCCGGGTGCACCAGCGCAGTCGCCGCGCCCTGCAAGCCCGCCGGCGCCGCACCGTCCATGCCTGCTGCCAGCACCCGCTCCCGTGCGCCGCGGAGCGTGGCAGCCAACGTGCGTGGCGCGCCCCCGCGCAGGCGGAAGCGTTGTTCAACAAGGACAAGCAGGGCGCGCCGCTCGAGGCGATGCTCAGGGTGCTGGACGGCAAGCTGGCCGGCCGCACCTTCCTCTTCGGCGAGGACGTCAGCGCCGCGGACGTGGCGCTGGCCTCGCACCTGCTCTTCTTCAGGGTCTTCGTGCCCCAGGTGCGGCTGCCCGGCCCCCGCCTGCCGCGTGCGCCGCTGCAGCGCGCGGCGCCTGGATGCCAGGTATATGGGCGCTCTAGTGCATATGCCTTCAGGCAGCTGCAGCCGGAAATGCAATTGCTTGGTGTGCGCGCATGCCTCCCTGAAGCTGTGTGCAGGGCGCACTGTGCGTGTCACGTCGAGCACTGCTCTAGTGGCCGAGCATGGCCCCTGCACAGGTGGACCTGGCGGACTGGCCGGCCGTCGCCGCGTATACCAAGCGCATGAGCGAGCGGCCCGCGTGCGCCGCAACGATCGCGCGCGCCACCGACATGCACATGGAGGCGAAGAAGTAGGCGGGGGCCAGCAGTGAGTGCAATTTGCATGTCATGTAACCGCTTGTCAGCTGCACTATGCATTCTACTTCGGAAAGAATTACTTCGTATTCCCTGTCCAAACAGTGCACAATGATTGCACATGCTTACTTGAGGCCATTCCTTGCACCAAAAGACTCACAGCTAGCGAGCTCAGTGAGAAGCTCGAGCTAAGTGTCAAAGCCACCACACAACCACACTCACTTTACAGCAAATGGCGGGCACCCAGTTGCGGCTGTACACCAATGAGAAGTCTCGCGGCGCATTTGTCGACTGGTGTGCACGCTGCGACAGCTGCACTCAGGCTATGACTTGGTGGAGGTTCTGTTCAGCTACGGTGGACAGGCTAGCGGTGGTAGAGCCGGGCGATCTGCTTAAGTCATGCAGCTGCGCGGCAGGTATCTGCAGGAGTTGGGCGTGAAGTACGAGACTGTGAATTTCGACCTGTCAAAGCAGGAGCATAAGGCGGAGGCTTACCTCAAGGTTGGTCACTGCTTGCTTGCGCCGTCGTCCCGTAGAAACTCAATACTTGCATTTTGCAGGTGCATCAAGGTACAGGTGTACCTTGTGGTGGCCGGTTGTGTTCAGCTTGTTGGCGTCGCTATGAAGGCGTTGCGCACCAAACGTCTCAGAACGGTTGCGCAGATCAACCCCTACGGCAAGGTGCCTGCCCTGCAAGACGGCAACCTCACGCTGGTGCGCTGCTCATCCCGGGGCCCATTCGATCAGCGTGGTCATGCATAGTCACGTCTGACTCGCGCTGCTTTGCTCATGGCAGCATCCCCCCACTTCTGCCTTCTTGGAAGGTGTGTAAGGAAGCAATGCGGCACTTGCGCAGACAGAGAGCGGCGCGATCCTGCAGTATATCATGGAGAAGTATGACAAGAAGGTGCAGACGCTCGAGGACCGGGCGATGGTCGCCAACTGGGTCTTCTTTGCATACACGTCGCTGGTGAGCAGCCTCCTTCCCGGCCTGCAGCTGTCACGCTGTCCTCACGCCTGCTAACAAAGTTGCTTGCAGTAGGTGACGGCCAAGGTACACCAGTGTTTGCAAGCCTGCTGTTAGAAGTTGGGATTGTCCGGGCGTGCGGGACAGAGGCGGGACGCCGCGCCTGCCTGGTCAGCCTCATGTGCCGCTGCTGCCCGCCCGGGCGCAGTCGCAGCGCCCTGCAAGCCCGTCGGCGCCGCACCTGTCCCCAGCCCCTGTCAGCGCCCGCGCACGCGCGCCGCGCCTCGCGGCAGCAACGCCCGCGGCGCGACCCCACACCTAGCCCTAACCCCCGCGCAGGCCGAGGTGGTGTTCAACAAGGACAAGCAGGGCGCGCCGATGGAGGCGATGCTGAAGGTGCTGGACGGCAAGCTGACCGGCCGCACCTTCCTCGTCGGCGAGGCCGTCAGCGCCGCGGACGTGGCCCTGGCCTCGCACCTGCTCTTCTTCAGGGTCTTCATGCCCCAGGTGCGGCTGCCTGGCGCCCGCCTGCCGCGCGCGCCGCTGCAGCGCGCGGCGCCTGGACGCCAGGGCTGCGGGTGCTCTCACAGTGCGCGCGCGTCCAGACAGCTGCAGACCTGAGGTGCAACCACTTGGTATACGTGCGCGCTCCCTGAAGCTGTGTGCAGGGCGCGCCACATGTGTCACGCAGAGCGCCGCTCCGGCCGAGCATGGCCCGTGCACAGGTGGACCTGGCGGACTGGCCGGCGGTCGCCGCGTATGCCAAGCGCATGGGCGAGCGGCCCGCGTGCGCCGCAACGGTCGTGCGCGCCACCGACATGCACATGGCTGCGAAGAAGTAGGCGGGGGCCAGCAGTTGGCGCAGGTTGCAACTTGTCGTGGAACGTATGAACTGATAGCTGGCATGTAAACATCCTACAGTCATCCGTGAAGTCTGGAATCTGGGCGTGGGTCGTGTGGTCCAGCTTTGTTTGCTTGCATGAGCTTGCTGGGTCTTTTGTGGCAGGTGCCTGTCGTGGACATGTCGTGTTGGGAGCATGCATGCATGACAATTCATTGGCAGACAGGTTTGGGCATGTTAATATTGTGTTTCATTTATCTGCGGGGTCCTGAGGGGTTCATGCTTGGGTGTTTTGGGTCGTGCTTGTAATGTTGAGGCACCCTCCCATTACATCACACACATGATTGTACATGTATGGTTGTTAGCTACATAGTATTGATCTGTGCAGCATATGCATGAGACATGTGTTCATGATATCAAGGCGCATGTTGATGTGGAGGAAAGGTGGAGGCCTGCTGAAAGTAGTGATGAGTGACGCGCTATTGCAAGACAGTATTCTCACCGGAACTTCCGCCAAGCATTTTTAAATGGAGAGTGTCAGAAATGGGTAACACGTTCAGACGGCTGGCACGTCTGTCTCACCTTTGACATGTCTGCCTCACCTTTGGCATGTCTGCCTCACCTTTGGCATGTCTGCCTCACTTCCCCGACATATACGCGTGAAGAGCTGCCAGTAGTGGTTTCCTCAAGCTGGCTCAACAGCAACAGCAGCTGCGTGGTACCTAGGTGAGTGCCGATGGCGCAATGCGCTGCTGTTCTGGAACCTGCGCACCTGCACCTCTGCTGGATGCGACAACGGAACTTGGCCCGCCTCATGGCATTGTTACTAGGGGTTAGGGGTTATGCCATTCAAAAAATCACTCTGCCCGGGCTTGCAATGCTAGCTCACAAAGGCAGCCCCTCGGGGCGACATGCGGAGGCAAAGCCTCTCAGCGTGGTGCCTGGCAAGCCTAGCGCTCCTCACTGTGCATGCAGATGCAGCAGCTGCGGCGAGCGGAAAGACGCTGGTCCTGTACAGCATTTCAGATGATACTTCGGAGTCAGGCCTGAACCTTGAATTTTTCTTAAAGCACGGCGTGCAGCCGAACGACACAAAGGCGCACTTTCTGTTTATGCACGCCGCCAACAGCAAGGCGCGATCCCGCAGCGAGCAGGCATATACCCCCTTTCGGATTGCGCGCAGCTGAGCAGTTGGGGGCGCAGGTGGCGGCGGGCCTGCGGGATCTGCCCAGCGACAACGTGCGGGTGGTGGAGGCGGAGGCGCCGTGCCACCCGCTCGGCAACCTGGGCTGGCTGCTGCGAAATAGGCTGCAGCCCAGCCTGTACTCCCACTTTGTGCTGGTCAACAGCCGCGTGCGCGGCCCGTTCCTGCCGCCGTACGCGCAGGTGCGGCGCGGCGGTGGCGCGCTCCCGCTGCCTCCCGCGCACGCGAATCAGGCAGCAGCACGCCGGATCCGGCGCCGTGCCGACGCAGTCAGGCTGCTGGGTCGGCAGGGCAAGCAGCCGTGGCACGCTCTGGTCACGCGGCGACTGCGGCATGACGTGCGCATGGTCGGCCCCACGCTGAGCTGTTCAGCCAAGGTGTACCGCGGCGCCAGGCGCAAGGTTCCGCACATACCGCTTGACGTCCTTGCCATCGAGAAGGTGCACCCGTGCTCACCTCCCTGCTGCCTCTGCCGCCACGCAGACAGGCGGGAGCGGGCTCCCAGGTGCCAGGGGAGCATTCGGGGGCTTAATTTCAGCCGCGGTAGCCTTGAAGGTCGGCGGGCGCAGCTCGGAAGCAAGGGGGGCGGCGCGCTGCGGGCCAGGTCGCGTTGGACATCTTGCTGGACAAGGAGGACGTCATGAGGTGCTGGGACGACAGGGATGCAGTCGAGTTCCACGCAGAGCTGGGCGCGTCCGCGGCCATCCTCGCGGCAGGCTTCAACCTGGACTGCTTTCTGAGCAGGTCCGGGCCCAAGCAGAAGTCCGCGCTGCAGGCAAAAGGCTGCGCTGCAGCTTGCTCCCGCACCTGTCCTCGGCCCTCTGACGCTGCGGCTGAGCTGGCAGTCACAAGCAAGGGGCTTGGCGTAGTCCCTCCGGAGCTAAAGTGGCGAGTGTGGCGCGCGCAGGTACCAGGGCGTCGACTGGAGGCATCCCGGCAACTCCAGGTGCAACATGCAGCAGGACCCCGTTGGCAACTATGCGCTCAACGGCGTGACCGTGCTGCCCTATGAAGTCATGTTCCTCCCGATGGACGCCGCCCTGGAGAAGGACGACACGGCCGGCGTCTACGCGCAGCACTACACTGACTGGATGGGGCCAGTGTAAAAGAGATGCTCACAGGTGCTCCTGCAGCACATGCTGCCGGGCCACATGCGTGGGCGCCCATTAGCTTAGGTGGGGCCGGTGTCCTAACGAAAGTGGCGATCACCGACAGCACTTTTTCTTTTTATTGGGTTGCGACGGGCCAATTCTTAGCTATCAGAATTCATTTTGCACGCACTAGGGCCTGCCTGCTGTAGTGCAGCACGCATGCATGCCGCCCCCTCTGTCTACTAGCGTGGTACGTAGCGCCCCCGCATGCCGGCACCCGCCCAACAATAACCACTCTGGACGCGCAGCATCCGGGTGCCGCACTGGCCTCGCCCTCCACGGCCTGACGCTCTAGGTAGCTCATGGAGGCGCTCGGCCTGTAAGGCCTGTAATGGCCTGTGAAGAACCACCCGCTGCTCACAGCATCACCCCCAGGCTCTGCCTCTTCCGTGGCCTGCCGCCTTACAGAGGAGCACCATTGCTGCCCGGCCCGTGACTGGCCTGCCTGCTCCCAGTGTTGTTGGCCTGGACTTGCTCACCCGCAGCATGCAGGAGCGGAGCAGCCGTACCCCCTGGCATGCCCTGGCTCAGTCAATATACCGCTTCCGAGCCCGGTGGATTGCAAGTCTCTGACAGGAATCCCCTGTGCTGGATGAGATGTACTGGGGTCCCAAGGACCCTCACATGGGGTGGCCGGGTCCTGCCACCGCCTGATGGCATGAACCAGCTTCACCCTGCTCACCGCCTAGCTGCCCCATGCACAGCTGCCCTCTCCGCTCTTCGGCTGCGGCCGCGTCGCTGCGCGCTGTGTCGGGCCTCGCCCGCCAGCGCGGCCTGCCGGCTCCCCGGCCTGCCTTGCCCACAGCTGCACTCCCTGCTCACAGGCCAGCGCCCATTTCCACTGCTGTCAGTCAGGCCCCCTATGCTCATCATGATGGGCCATGTGCCGAGTCGGCGGCCGCATGTGTGGAGTTGCTCACCGAGGCGGGCGGCCGCGGGAAGCAATATGCTGACCCTATATTCAAATCGAAGGCGCAGCTGGCGGGAGCCAGCTGGTCGCCAGCAGCGGTAGCCACAAAGTCAGCTTGCCAGGACAGGCAAGGATATGCTACAAGTGGGCAGCGTGACAGGCAGCACACACAGGCACGGAGCCACAAGCACTTCTAGCCTACTCACAAGCTCTTGACAGACCATCGCCGCCTGAACCGGCCTGCGCAACTGCAGTGCAAGGGGGGATGCACGCCGACGAGCAGCAAGGTTACAGCAGCCCCACGCCACTGTACGTCGCACCCGTTCGAGATTCAGGCCGTTTGCCGCAGCAGTGTCCTGCAGCTCACTGCACGCCTCTCGCCAGCGTATGACAGCATAGCGGTGCGGGCAAAAGGAGGTAATGAGCTGAGAGCGCCGGTGCTCAGCGGCGCAGGCTGCTGGCGGCCCGGCAGGGTGACAGCACCGGAGTGGCGCTCGCGCTGCGGGCAGGCGCGGACGTGGCTGCGCGCGCTCCCGGCAGCGGCGAGACCGCGCTGGGGCTCGCCGCGCAGGCCGGCGATCTCCCGACGGTCGCGGCCCTGGTGGCGGCGGGCGCCGACCTGGTACGCTCGCTCGCCCCGTGGCTGCCAACGTGGGAGGACGGGCCGAGCCTGTGCGCTGCTTGCCAACTTGTAAAGTCCCCACAATCACATGTGGAAGGCTGCTGGTCTGTCTGATTGTTTTTCCAGGGCGCTGACCTCACACGCGTATCTCGATACCCACGAGCCTTGGAGCTTCAGCAGCGTACGTGCTGCCAGGCCGCACTGTCTGGGGGTGAAGCGCGGGGCCGCTTGATGCACCAGGAAGCGGCGGGCGAGCTGGGTAACAGTCCGCTGCACTGGGCGGCGGCGGGCGGGCACGTCGACGTCACGCGCTGCCTGCTGAGTCACGGCGCCTCCCTGGTACCCTCACTGCGCCGCCTCTGCACACAGATGGAACTTGTTGTGAACGCTCTGTGCTGTGTGAAAGGTAAATAACGGCCTTTGATGATGGCCACTGCAATGGACACCAATTTCTGGATAACATAGTAATGATAATGTTGTCCGCGCCTGCAAAGTGCATGTGCTGTTCATTGTGGCCGCTGCGCTGCGCGCAACACCCAGCACCGCAGTTGCTCACAAAGTTGGCGCACAGTGCATGATGGAGATGTGCTGACTGTGCATAAATGTCTGTACGCTGCGGCTGTCACCTCGCCTGGGCGCGTGCACACCCCGCAAGGGAGCAGCAGCCCACAGGACAGCCGCAGCAAGTCCAGCACCACGCCCTGTGGAGCGACTGTCACCGCCTGGCTGCGCGCATGCTGCGCAGGACGGCCGCAACAGGTTTGGCACCACGCCGCTGCAGATGGCGCAGCCCGCCTGCGCGCCCGCGCTGCGGGACGTGGCCGCGGCAGGCGCGCCCGCGCGTGCGCGCCTCGCCGAGGCGCTCGCGGCTGAGGCGGCCGCGGCGGCCGCAGCGGGGCAGGCCGCGGCGGCCGCGGCTGTCGCCAGGTGCGGCACGACCCAGACACCTGTCTAGCTGGTGACTACGTGCTGCCAGTAGCAGTAGCCGAAGCAGTGGCAAAGATGTCTGCATGCGATGCGTCCACCCGTGCATCGTGCCTGCCGGGTAAAAGCAAGGGGCCGCCAAGCATTCCGTGCTCACGCCTGTTGTGTACGCGCATGACAGGGAAGAGGAGGCCCTGGCGGCTGCGGCCGCAGCGGCGCGGCGGCGTGATGCGGAGGATGCCGCGCAGGACGCTGCTGAGGCGGCGGCGCGCGCGCGGCTGGAGGCGGCGGCCGCCGCCGAGCGCGCCGCCGAGGAGCAGCGGCTGCAGGTTCGCAGACCGCATGCGAGTGTGCGATACCCAGACAGGCTGCAGGCATGCATGCGAATAGCGACAAGCGGCACGCGGCACTTGTGCCCAGCATACTGCACAGCATACGGCGGGGCTGCTCGCCTCACAAAATCGCGCGAGGGCTTGCGGGCCAATGCTGCAGCCGCCGGCCGACACTGCATAGCCACAGAATCTTCACACTACCAGGTTAACGACGCGCATGCAGCATCTGTGCGCTCTGCACGCCTCATTCGACTGTGCTGAATGTGTGAGCATGGTGGTGTCCCTGGCATGCAGGCTGAGGCTGAAGCAGCGGCAGCTGCTGCCGAGGCTGCAAGGCTAGCTGCATTGGCCAGGAAGAAAGCCAAGATAAGTGCAAAGAAGAAACGGTGAAGGTGCTACTCTTGCACCTTGCTCATGTGCTTACATCAAGGGCCAACCCTGACCTTCAAGCCTCGAATAGCATCACGACAGCCAACACGAACGAGTCCTGAAACCAGCCAAGAGGCAGCAGTGCGGTGGTCGAAGCACCAGTGCTGCACGAGAAATGATGAAGCTCGTGCAGCCAATGGCCACCACGAACATGACAACAGCAACGTTAGCTACGTCGCAAGAACAACACCACACTGTTCAAAATTTGTTTGCGTGTACAGTCAGTGCGTCAGTCAGCGCTACCCACATGCGAAACCTCATGCAACACTTCAAACGTCAAGCTTGGATGGTGGACAGGGGCCCACGCATACCATCTGATGAAAACTATTGCGTCAGCAACATTCAAAAGAATTACACATCTCGGCACACGATGCTGTCTCCCAAACCCCTACGCTGCACAACTGCAGCCCACGCCTGCGCTCGACATCCATCTCCAGCTCACCTGATCTCTATAGCTGACTGAATGGGGGCGAGATACTGCTCTCTGCAAGTCCCCTCTCAATCCACAGCGCTCTCTGGTACCCACTCAGTCACGACCTGCCCAGGGTCTGCCACGCCCCGCCCAACCCATGCCCGCCCTGTGCTGTGCAGCGCACAAATTCTACTCCTACGCAGCGGCTTGGGGCGCACACAACGTACGTAATAATCAATTCAGGGTGCGCCAGAGCTGCAAACCCTCCTGTCGATCGAGTCATCCAGGGCGGCCAAGCTAGACATCGCGCGCGGCCGACGTGCGCCCAGCGCGCATGGCCGCCTCGGCGTCGCCGGCGCTGGCCGCGGCGGCGGCCGCCGCCTCGGCGTACACGTCCGCGGGCCGGCGGCGCACGACGTCGCCGTCGGCCGAGCTAAATACCAGCTCGGTCTCCGCGCCGTCCATGTTGCGCAGGATCTCCTCCGTGAAGGAAGCGCCCGGCAGCGCGCAGGCGACCTGC
>JAABUO010008281.1_pt1 | contig 11785 bp, 12 predicted proteins | sample 5559291 | NCBI WGS metagenome assembly JAABUO01 (sample SAMN10711878, study PRJNA513372) | rock metagenome | isolation source: Antarctica rocks | place: Antarctica: Victoria Land, Finger Mt sud | reverse complement strand
GCGGTCATCGCGGCGACGGCTTCGGCGGAGGGGTGGACGTAGCGCTGGAGGGACCGCAGGTTTTGTGGCGGCTTTTGCCCATCAGCAGGGGAAGGGAGACGTTGGCGTCGGCGAGGGTGGCAGGGTGGTTCTGCCGCATCCCGACGGGCCCACCACGCAGACGACCTCGCCCGGCTCCATACACAGCGAGATGCCTTCGGTGACGGTTCGGTCGCCGAAGCGCATGCCCACCTCGTCCATCTCCACGACCGCACCCACCTGCGGTGGGGTGAGCGGACACGGCATCCTCCGGGACGGTTGAGGGGCGACCTCGCGGCCACGTCACGCACCAACTAGAGACATAACTCATAGCCTGACCCATGGATGCCTAAAACGCAAGAGTGATGTGCGACCATTATGATGATGCATGATTCTTGGAAGATGATCAGTTCCGCCGCAGCCGGTCCCCGCTCCCCTGTTCTGCTGCTGCACACCCTCGGTGCCAGCGCCGCGACCTGGGCACCGCTGCTGGCGGAGCCGTCAGGGGATCGGCGTGTCGCGGCGATCGATCTGCCCGGGCATGGGGCGCGGGCCGAGGAGGCCTTCACGGTCGACGCGGCCCTGAGCGACGCCGCCCACGCCATGGACGCCATCGGCCCGGGCCCTGTCCACGTAGTCGGTTCCGGTCTCGGTTCCTGCATCGCGCTGCGTCTGGCCACCCGGTATCCCGATGAGGTGCGCTCGGTGGTCGTCGCCAGTTTCGCGCCCACCGAAGCGGAGGCGGCGGATACACGGATGGCCGCAACCTCTCGCGCACTTCAGGAAACCACCATGGCCGCCTTCGGTGCCGACTATCTCGCCGCGACGCTGCTGAGCAAAGATCCGCTCGTCGCGCCGGCGATGTCGACGGCCCTGCAAGATATTCGTCCGGAGAGCTTTCTCAGCGCGCTCAGAGCGGCGCTGCTGTGGAGCCCGGACGAGGAGGACATATGGCCCATGCCGGTCTTGCTCGCCCGCGGGGAAGGAGACCGCGGGGTCACCGCATCCCGGGCCCTCGCCTTCGGCCACCGGATTGGGGCACGCTACGTCGAGCTGAACGACGTGGGTCACCTCGCCTATCTTGAGGATCCCCGTGGCTTTTGGGGCGTCGTGAGCGCCTTCATCTCCCACGTGGAGGCATCATGCGCTCTATAATGCCCGAAGGGGCCCAATCAGGCACCCGATAGTGTCGAGGATTGCGTCCCCGTGCCGTGGAATCTGCAACCGAAGGGCCCCTCATGTCCCGCAACGGAGTACGTGCGATGTCTCGTTCTGTTCCCGGCCAGAGCGTGCCCCGGACCAAACGGGACCAGATTGTCTCCGAGCTGCGTCGCATGATCGCCGACGGCGACCTGGCCCGGGGCAGCAGGGTGCAACAGGACATGCTCGCCGACCGTTTCAAGACCAGCATCACCCCCGTTCGGGAGGCGTTGCGTCTCCTCGAGGCTGAGGGCCTGCTCGTCGGCGAACCCCACCGGGGGGTGCGCGTCGCGGAAGCCGACTACGCCCAGGTGAAGACTGTCTATCTGCTGCGGCGCCTGATCGAGCCTTACGCCATGCGGCGCGCCGCGCGCCGGTTATCGCCCCGCGATCTCGATCTGGCGGCCAGCATGGTCGAGGAAATGGAGAAGGCGGCCGCCGAGGGTGACCGTGCGCGGCTGAACGAGACCAATCGACGGTTCCATTTCCTGTTCTACGCACTGACGGGGAACGCTGGCATCACCGCCGAAATCGAGTCGCTGTGGCAGCAGTTCCCGTGGGATGTCCTGCAGGTCGTGACCCAGCGGGCCGATGAGACCGGGCGCGAGCATCGGGAGCTGCTCGAGGCCGCGCGCACCGGCGACGCCGATGCGCTAGCGCGGTCCACCGAGCAGCATTTGACGCGGAGCTTCCTCGGCCTCGCGCGTCATCTGACGGGCAAGGACGTCGCAGACCCCTTCGAACTCGATTTCGACTGACAAGGGCCGGCGTCCGGGGTCGGGACACCGGCGGGCCGGTCGAGTTCGCCGAGCACCTCGGCCGTGTGCTCGCCCAAGGCGGGCACCGCCCGGTCGGTACCCGAGGAGCCCGCAGCGTCGAAGGGCGACGTCACCACCATCGCCGAACGCCCGTCGGGAAGACGGGTCTGCGACCATCGGTGCCTCGCCGCGGCCTGCGGGTGGTCCAGGACGGCAGGCAGCTGATTAAGCCGGGCGTGGGGCACGTCGGCGCTCTCCAGCAACGCGACGAGCCGCTCGGTGCCCAAGGTCGCGGCCGCCTGCCCGACAGCCTGTTCCACCCGGGCACGGTGGCGCAGCCGCCCGGCGTTCGACGCGGTCTCCGGGTCGACGCCCAGGAACGTATCCGCCAAGACACCGGCGCACAGCCGGCGCCACTGTCCCTCGTTCTGCACGGCGATGAGCACCCAATCACCATCCTGGGAGACGTAGGGCCCATACGGGGCGATGCTGGCGTGACGCAGGCCGGCAGGCTCGGGGGCGGTGCCGTTGTGGTGTTGGGCGAGCAGCAGCGGGCTCATCCACTCCAGCAAGACATCGAACAAGGCGATATCGATGCGTTGCCCCACCCCGGAGCGCTCCCGTTCGAACAAGGCGGCGGTGATGGCGGCCAACGCGTACGTGCCCCCGGCCAGATCGGCCAACGACACCCCGGGCTTCGCCGGCTGCGCGCGCGTCCCGGTGGCGGCGATCGTGCCGGCTTCCCCCTGCACCAACAGGTCATAGGCCTTGCGTTGCGCATAGGGACCGGTAGGCCCGTATCCGGAGAGGAAACACCGCACCAGACGCGGGTTGATGCTCGCCACCTCGTCATCGGTGAGGATGCGCTCGAATGCACCCGGGGCAAGATTGCTCACCAACACATCCGCGGTTGCCAGCAGCGCCCGCAGGGCCTGGCGTCCCGAATCGGACTTCAGATCCAGCGCCACACTGCGTTTGCCGCGGTTGAGCCACACGAAGTGGCTGGAATAACCCAACACAAAATTGTCGTAGTCGCGGGCGAAGTCACCCGCACCCGGGCGCTCAATCTTGATGACATCGGCCCCCAGGTCGGCCAGGTGCCGGGTACACAACGGTGCCGCGACGGCCTGTTCGACCGCGAGGACGCGAACACCCGCCAGGCTGGCCGTGATGCTCATCGTCGGTCGCCGAATCGGAAAACGGTCCCGACCGAGGGTTGCACATAGTGTTCGCGCAGCGCTTGAGACATGTGGGCGTGCGCCCGGAGCCCGCTGCAATGCATCGGGACCACCGTCGCTACGTCAAGATCCCGGAAGGCTTCGCTGGTCAGGGTGACGTTCTCGGTCGGGGTGGTCGGGAACCCGAGGTGAAAGCCTCCCATCACCGCACGGATTGGCTTCTCCCCGCATACCTCGCGGGCCCGCAGCAAGGTGTTGACCACCCCGGCGTGCGCGCAGCCGGTCAGCACCACGAGGCCTTCACCCTTCACATCGATGACCAGGCCGAGCTCGTCCATGACGTCATCCCGACGGACCTCCCCGGTGGCCGAGACTTGGTACAAGCCCGGCTGCCCGGACTGATACGGGGGGCTGGTCGCCTCGAACGGAGTGCGGCGGGCAATCTCACCGGTTGTGTGCACCCCCCACCCCAGCTCGAGCGGATCTCGGGACAACACCGGGGCGCCACCGGAGGCCTCGACCTGGCCGAACGTGAAGGCCGAGTTGTAGACCGGTGACACCCGACCGTCACCCATCACGGCATACCGCGGCAACTCTGCGTCACGGTGTGTGGCCACCGGTACGCGACGGTCGGCCAACTTGAGGAACCGGTGGATGCCCCCGAAATGGTCAGGGTGCCCATGGCTTATCGCGACGTGGTCCACGCTGCCCGGATTGACCCCCAATACGTTCATATTGTGGGCCAGAACCGACCCGGTCAGACCCACGTCGAACAACACCCGCACGGTGTGCCGTCCCTGGGTGGCCTCCACGAGCAGGCTGATGCCGTTCTCGGCCTGCGGCGGAATCCGTTGTGAGTCGAAATGCTCAATGAGCCCGTACCGGCTCACGCAGTGATCCTCCGAGCCGGCAGGGCTCGCTTGATCCGGCAGGAGCATGTCCACCCAGTTCTCCACCAGGACCGTGATCGTCACACTGTCGGCCTGAAACACCGAAGCCTCCTGATGCCCTTGTCTGAGGTAAGTATCACCTCGGACTGTACATCACCATGCATGATAATGCATGATTTACTTGGTCATACTTTGTCTGAGGAGGATCTTCGATGCCCCATCCATCGCGAACGCACCTCTACGTCCCCGCGGATCAACCACGGCTGATGCGCAGCGCGGTGCGCTCACCGGCCGATGTGCTGATCTTCGACCTCGAGGACGGGGTGGCGCCGGGGGGCAAGGACACCGCGCTGGCAGCGGTGATCTCGACCGCGGCACGCCTGCCGCGCGACCGGCCGCGCTGGGTCCGGATCAACCCATCCGCTGCCCACCGCGAGATTCCCGCCATCTTGAGCGCGATCCGCGTCGACGGATTCTGGATCCCAAAGGCCGAGTTGGTCGCCGACATCAAGGCCATCGCCGACCTGGTCACGCAGATGGGGGTTTCTGTGTCGTTGGGGCTGCTCATCGAGAGCGCCCGCGGCCTCACCGAGCTGCGGGAACTGTCCCGACTGGGCGGCGTGGATGCCTTACAACTCGGGGAGATCGACCTCCGGGCGGACCTTGGCATGCCCGCCGGCTTTGAGGAGGATCTGCACTGGGCTCGGGCCCTGCTGCGCACCCACGGTGTCGCCGCAGGGTGTGAACTCACCGTGGGCCCAGTGTATCCGAACGTCAACGACCTCGCCGGGTTCCGCACGTCCTGTCAACACCTCAAACGCCTCGGCTACCGCGGCCGCGCGTGCATCCACCCGGGTCAGGTGGAGATCGCGAACGAAGAGTTCACCGTAGGGGCGGAGGACATCCACGCCGCCCACCGACTGCTCGACACCTACGAGGCCTCGGTGAACGCCGGGCACGGTGTGTTCCGCGACCCCAGCGGGTCGATGGTGGACGCGGCGACCGTCCGCCGAGCCCGAACACTCACCGACCGGCGGCCACCCTGGCAATGACGACCACCGAGAAAGGTCCCTTGCCATGAACATCCCGCTGACCCTGGCCGACTTCCTCTACCGCGGCGCCACCCTCTACGGGGACCACATAGCGGTCGTCGATGACCCGCTCGGCCCCGATCCCCTCGCGCCGATGACCTACGCGCAACTGGATCGGAGTGTGCGCAGCATCGCGACGGCACTGGCCGGCCAGGCGCCGGTCGAAGGGTGTCGCCCCTGGCCCACCGCGCGATTTGGCTCGACGCGATCATGTCCGCGCTGCACGCCACCATCACCAACGTTCTGGCGCTGAAGTCACTGCGGGGGACGGCGCATGGGCAGCGGGTATTCGACGTCGTGTCCGCCCGCGGTGACCACGATGCGGGGATCGGTGGCGCCGGTGGCGCGTAGATAGTTGGCCAGGGTGGACAGCAGCAGGTCGTCGCGGTGTTCGACGGCGCTGATCGCCGCGCGCACCTACAGGCACCTTCCCTACTCGGTACCGGCTGATGTGGTGCGCTCGGGTTTACGGTCGGCGAGTTCGACGAGGCGTCGCGGGCGACCGGCGATGGTGTCCTTGGTCATCGGGGGGTTCGCGTAGCGCTGCCCGAGTTCCTCCAGCGAGACATTCGGGTGGGGGCCAGGCGCAGTGTGGCGGCTTCGACGAGATGCTGGGGCACCCGGTCCCCGAGCACGCTCATCGCGTGTTCCACCCGGTTGCAGGCCCGCGCCGCGGCGCTCTGGGCGCAGCGCAGGTTCGCCTCCCGTAACTAGCCCACCCCACTCGCATCATGCGTACTGGTCCGGGTCGGTGTGGGGCGTTGCTGAATGTCCATCGTTTCCTGCACGCCCATGGTGGGGTGCCGGTAAGAATGCTGTCACCAGCCCCAAACCACGGTGATCTAGCTTTCTGCGGCTGACCGTTGACGGTGGATGTAGCCCTGGCAGCAGGATGGGCAGTGTGGGACGGTCGCCGGTGGAAGTGGATGAGCTCGTCGAGCACTGGACCGTGCTGGAGGATGAGCAGCAGCTCGTGGCCGGCAAGCGTGTGCGACGAGGTTGGGTTTCGCGCTCGGGTTGGTTTCCTCGGGGCCGCTCGGAGCTGCCGCAGGAGGCGGTGGACTTCGTCGCCCGTCAGATGAAGGTCGCGGCCGGTGACCTGGGCTTTTACGAGCGGTCGGGCAGCACGATCGAGTATCACCGCGCCCAGATCCGTCAGCACCTGGGTTATCGGGAGTGCAGCGTCGCGGATACGGAGAGGTTGACGGCGTGGCTGGCTGAGCACGTCACCCAGGCCGAGCGCCGCCCGGAGCGGGTACGCGAGGAGTTACTGGACCGGTGCCGCGTCGAGCGGGTGGAGCCACCGGCGGAGGGCCGGATTGACCGCCTCCCTCGCAGCCGCGTTGCGCCTAGGTGCGGAGACCCTGACGCTGCGGGTCTCCGCACGGCTCAACCCGGCTGCGAGGGAGGCGATCCTGGCCCTGATCGGGCCCGGGACCCCGGAAACGGTGGATGGGGACGACGAGGACGGTGGTGAGTCGTCGCTGCTGGGGACGATCAAGGAGGCTCCGGGCAATGTGAGCCTGGAGACGATGCTGAGTGAGATCGAGAAGCTGGTGGCGGTGCGGGCGATCGGGCTGCCAGCGGGCTTGTTCGGCGAGGTTGCTCCGAAGGTGGTCGCCGCCTGGCGCGCTCGTGCCGCGGTGGAATCGCCCTCCTGCGGCGGCTGCGCCGCACATTGGCGCTGGAAATGGCCTACCGTCCCGGCGGCGTCCTGGCGACGAAGATCCACCTCAAGCACATCGCGGTCGCGACAACCGAGGGCTACAGCTCACGCCCCGGCGGGGCCCAGGCCGCGCTACTGAGCGAGGTCAACAAACTGGAGAGCGAGCGCAACCTCGACCTGGTCCTGGCCGAGTTCCGCAACTACCAGCAGGGCACCCTGCCCGCCGGCCCCGGCGCCCGCAGCCTGACCGAGTTCTTCGCCAACATCGACGCCAAACTCAACGCCACGTCAGCGTCGGCGCCCAAGACTCAACGCAACGACCGCGACGTGCTCAACCTGCTGACCAAGCGCGCCAAGACCCTTCACCTCGGCCCGGCGAACTACTGCTGGTTCACCGACCCCTCCCGCGCCCTCTGCCTCAAACTCGCCGGCACCCCCACCGCGGACCGTCCACTGGCCGGGATGTGTGACTCCGCCCGATGCCCGCAGACCACCCACCACCCCCGCCACCGGCCGGTCTGGGCCGAGCATGCCGAACGCACCAAGGCCTTCCTCGGCCAGCTCGGCACCCCCGCAAGACCGAACGCACCCGGCTTCAGTCCGACTACGACCGGGCGATGCGCGTGGTCACCGAGATCGACGCCGCCGACACCAGCCCCGAACAAAGACTCCCGATGAGGATCACCGCAGCCTGGTGGAGGGAGAACGAGAACCGCGTTCGGTCCGCCATGGACCGACTCCTGCACGGCGAGATCCCACCCAGGGGGCGGCCGATGCGACATCAAGACCCTCGCCCACGAGGCCGGCGTCGACCGCACCGCCTTCTACGGCACCCGCCCCTACGCCCACCTCCGCACCGAGTTCGAACGACGCCTCCAGAGTCTGCAACAAGCTGGAGAGATCCCTGACCCGCGGGAAGCCCAGATCAACCGCCTCAAGGCGGAGATCATCAAGCTCAAACAACGACTGGCCCAGGCAGAACTGTCGATCGACGAGCTCACAGACGTCCGCTCACAGGCCCTGGCCCGACTCGCCGCACAGCACGACGAGATCGTCCAGCTTCGCGCCGTTGCCGCCGGGACCAACAACGTCACCCGACTCCCCCCGGCCCGAACAACCACGATCAGATCCTGCAGCTGATGCAAGCCGTCCTACCGCGACGGAGTTCAAAGCCGAGGAAGGAGCACGTCATCACTGTGATCTGTGTCATGGGCTGTCTGGTTGGAATGCAACACCTCCAGCAGCCAGCGTCGCGAACTCTCCCTCCATGTCACGCCTGCTCAATAGCCACACGAACTGCACCGCACACAGCCTCTGCGGACACAAGACACACGGCCCTGACCACCCTCGCCGACGCCAACGTCTCCCTTCCCCTGCTGATGGGCAAAAGCCGCCACAAAACCTGCGGTCCCTCCAGCGCTACGTCCACCCCTCCGCCGAAGCCGTCGCCGCGATGACCGCGGCCCACGACCCCGCCCGACGACGCCAGCACTGACGCGGCCCAGCGAGATCACCGCGGTTTGGGGCTGGTGACAGCATTCTTACCGGCACCCCAGGATGTAGGCGTCGTCCGCACCGACCGGCGCCGGCTGCGGCCGCTGGTCCGCGACACCACGGCCACCACCGCCCTGCGCACCTCGGTGCGGGCCCGCCGCGACCTCGTCGAGCACCGGGTCGCCGCCGCCAACCAGCTGCGAGCCCACCTGCAGATCGTCTTCCCTGCCGCAGCAGGCATGTTCGCCGCGATCGACTCCGCGATCAGCCTCACGTTCCTCGAACGGTTCACCACCCAAACCCACGCCGACTGGCTCTCGGTCAAGCGGATCGCGTCGTGGCTGTCCTCGGTCGGCTATTCCGGACACACCACCCCCGACGTGCTGCACACGCGCCTGCTCGCCGCACCCCGCGGAACCACCGGGAACGACACCGCCATCCACGCGGTCACCACCCGGGCCTTCGTGTCGGTCCTGCGCGTGCTCAACACCCAGATCACCGCCCTCGCCGACAGCATCGGCGAGCAACTCACCATCCACCCCGACGCACACATCATCACCTCGCTGCCCCGCTCGGGCACCGTGCGCGCCGCCCGCCTGCTCGCCGAGATCGGCGACGCCCGCGGCCGCTTCCCCACCACCGACTCGCTGGCCTGCCTCGCCGGGGTCGCCCCCTCGAACCGCCAGTCCGGCAAGGTCAAAGCCGTCACGTTCCGCTGGGGCGCCAACCGAGAACTCCGCGACGCCGTCTGCGACTTCGACTTCGCCGGCGACTCCCGCCACGCCAACCCCTGGGCTGCACAGCCCTACGCCAACGCGATCGCGAGAGAACACGACCACCCCCACGCCGACGTCCGCATCCTCGGCCGAGCCTGGATACACATCATCTGGCGCTGCTGGCAAGACAACCTGCCCTACGACCCCACCCAACACCGAGCGCTCCAAACACTCCTCACCACCACCGCCGACAAGGCCGCCTGAAACGGCCGAGGTTGACACAGGGCAACTCATCCGGGGACAGCGCGTCGTTCACCGCGCAGTGGATGGCGTCCGGCGCCCCGCTGCTCCTGCCTCCCCTGACTCCCTTCGTCCCCAGCACTGTGGTCGGCGGGGTCTCGATGTGCTCGATACGGATGTCGGGGGCATCGCCGTCGGGATCAGGTAGTTCAGCATCGTTGAGGTCTTCGGCTGCCCTCTCGTCGTCCACGACCCGGACCAGCCCGGTGGCCCGCTCGACCTCGACGACCGCGGCGTGGATGCCGTCGTTGGAAAGATGGACGTCGGCCCCGAATACGAGCCGACGGCACCCAGACCGAACTCAGTTTCGGGGCGGGAAGGCGTACGTGAGGAACCAACGGCTGAACGCCCCTCAAGAGAGCCACCAGCTCGAACCTGGCGGATCTGGGCTGGATTGCAGCGCGCTCCCTGCCTCGACGCCGTGCAGTGCGGTGTCATGGTCGGGGGAACTCCTGGGCTGGGTGCTGTCGCCGGTCGGGAGACCATGGTGAATCGCCTGTAAGTGTCGTTGCGGCTGGCCTGGGGCTGGTCACGGCAGGGTTGGCGTTGTCTGCCGCGTGGTGTGACTCGTGAATCGCTTGGCCCCGCGAGGGTGCCTTTCCCGGGATCTGTCCGCGCTGCGTGGTGGGCGACGTCCCCGACCAAGGAGTTGCCGCGATGAGTCTCATTGTCTCAGAGCAGACCGTGTCCGAGCAGTACGAATACGTCATCGGCGTGGACACCCACGCCGCCACCCACACCTTCGCACTGGTCGCTGCCGCGACTGGAGCGCTCCTGGCGCATGCGGAGTTCCCGACCAGCCCGGCCGGGCTGTCACGAGCACAGAGCTGGCTGCAGCAGCGCGTCAGCGAGCGGGCCACGCTCATCGTCGTAGAGGGCACCGGGTCGTTCGGCGCGATCGTGACCGAGCGGCTGCAGCGTGCCGGGCTGTCCGTCGTCGAAGCCGCCGGAATGCCGGCCGGCGATCGTCGTGGCATCGGCAAGAACGACGAACTCGACGCCACGCGGATCGCCCGGGCGGTGCTTGGGCTGCCCCTCACCAGCCTGCGAACCCCACGCGAACTGTCGAGCGAACGGGCGCGGGTCGCAATGCGTGTGCTCGTCGTGGCTCGTGAGCAGATGACCGGGGAAGGACCCGCACCATCAACACGCTGACCGCGCTGGTGCGCACTGTCGACCTCGGCGTCGATGCGCGTAGGCCGTTGACCGCGCGTCAGATCACCATGATCGCCGCCTGGCGCGACCGCGACGAGGAGGCCACCACTGCTACCTGCCGTCGTGAGGCCGTCCGCCTGGCCCGACGCGTCCGCACGCTCGATGAAGACCTCGCACGCAGCCGGGCAGATATCACCGAGCTGATCGCCCAGGACACCCCGCAGCTGCTCGAGCTGTCCGGCGTCGGCGCTGTCGTTGCGGCCAGCGTGCTCATTGCTTGGTCGCACCCCGGGCGAGTGCGCTCCGAGGCCGCGATGGCCTCGCCGGCCGGGACCTGTCCGATCCCAGCCTCGTCGGGCAACACCGTGCGGCATCGACTCAACCGCGGCGGTGACCGACGCCTGAACCGAGCGCTCACGACGATCACTATCGTCCGCATGCGCATCGATCCGGCCACCCGCGCTTACGTCGCGCGCCGACGAGCCGAAGGCCGCACCACGAGGGAGATCATGCGATCGCTCAAGCGCTACATCACCCGGCAGCTGTTCCGTACCCTCGCCGCAGCGCACCCGGGCCCCGCCACTTGACAGACATCCCATCCTGAATTTTGTCAAGCGGCGACGGTTTGGGTGGTGATCTGGCGGTGCTGCCAGGCGATGTTCTCGTCGTAGACGGCGCCGGTCTTCAGGCAGCCGTGCAGGATGCCGACAAGTCGGTTCGCGAGTTGCCGCAAGGCTGCGTGATGGTTGATGTCGCGGGCGCGGAGCGCGTCGTAGTAGGCCCGCGCACCCGGTGATGCGCCGAGGGCGGCGAAGGCCTGCAAATGCAGCGCGGCGCCGAGGCGGCGGTTGGTGGCATAGCGGGCCAGCACCACACTCTTCTTACCCGAGGCGCGGGTGATCGGGCTCTGACCGGAGTAGTTCTTGCGGGCACGCGAGCTGGCGAACCTGTCCTCGTCGTCGCCGAACTCGCCCAGCGTGCGCGCCGCGAGGACGACCGCGAAGCCCGGCTGGCTGAGGTAGATGTCAGCGTCCGGGTGCCGCCCAAAATGCTCGGCCATCACCTCGTTCAGTCCTGCGATCTGCTCGTTGAGCGCGGCGATGATCCCGACCTGCCCGGTCACGACGGTCGCGTACGCGCCCTGCAGCGTTGCTGGTTGGCGCAACGCCGCCGCTCGTAGCACCGCCAGCAGCACGTCGGCCTTGGCCTCGACGTGATGACGGCGAGCGGCGCGCAGAGCCGACACGAGTTGGCTACGGGTCAGTTTCGCGGCCCGGTCCGGGTCCGGTGCCCGGCCCAGCAGCGCCAGCGCGTCCGGC
>JAABUO010008280.1_pt1 | contig 11786 bp, 12 predicted proteins | sample 5559291 | NCBI WGS metagenome assembly JAABUO01 (sample SAMN10711878, study PRJNA513372) | rock metagenome | isolation source: Antarctica rocks | place: Antarctica: Victoria Land, Finger Mt sud | reverse complement strand
TTGCAGACCTGGGAGGAGGTAGTAGATCAGATATTTTACGATGTGATACATGTGGGCACAGTTGACTGACATGGGCAGCTTTAGGGGAAGCAGCAGGCTTACCATGAGGTGTCCTCGCGAACCCGGTTCCATTGAGCGATCCTTATTGTCACAGAGTCATATTCTTTACGGACAGAGCAGGATGGGTTGTTCCTTGGCGGCTTTCTGTTTGCAGCGTCCGGTTCACTTTGTAAACCCCGCTTGAAACCCTATTTCAGCAACCTAAATTGACAAATTCTCCGTTCATCTTCATCGAACATAATTCCATGTCCCCTTCCCTTGTCTGGCTAAGTGCTGCTTGCGATCCGAAACCTGCCAATCTGCGGGAGCACAGTCACTCTGTTGGCATTCACTCTTCTCGGCGTGGCAGGAAATACCTTTGCGCTGATAGCAGCGACAGCGTTTACGCTGCCGACAGGTTGCCATAGGTTGACCGCAGCTCAACGAGCTTGCCTTGTAGACGACAGGCTTGTAAGCTGCTGGCCACAAAGTACAGCTTCAGGGCATGGGAGGCCCTCTGTCACTGGCTCCTCAAAAAGAGGAAAATGTGATAACAGAGGCTCTCACCCGCCAGTGTATACAGGTATCAGCTTAAGCTTGCAGGGACGGCTGCGCTCAACTGCGGCAGTTCAACGCAAGAGCGCCGCGTTTGAGATCTTGATGCGTTTCAGATTGATGGCAACAAAACTGAGGCCGACAAGGGCGAGAGGCATGGCTTGGAAGGAGTCAGCACTCAAGGAGCAGACATACAACAGCAACAGAAAACCATGCAGTACAAGGACATCGAGCATTTGGCCTTTGGTTTCAAACGCATTGTTCAGATTGATCATCTACATGGCTTGGTCAATCTCAAGAAGCTGCAGCTGGACAACAACTGCTTGACCAAGATTGAGAATCTTGATCACCTGGTATGCAAGCACGGGCACAACTGACAAACTCCACAGCTGCAGCAGAGGCAGAGTGTCACTCACAGACAGATGCAGAATGACCAACACATGCAAGAACTGCCAGCTTAAACTCAACCTAATGCTGTGTATTCTCTGCAGGTCAACCTGACATGGCTAGACCTGTCCTTCAATAGCATTACCAAGCTTGAAGGATTGAGCAAGTTGAAGAAGCTCACAGACCTGTCACTGTTCAGTAATAAGCTTGAGAGAATAGAAAACATTGAAACCCTAGAAGACTTAGTTGTTTTGTCCCTTGGTGAGCAAAGCACCCCACACTCCAAATGGCTGCTCCTCATGCAGGCATCCACATGAGACACACATGTCATGCCACACCTCTGTTTGTGTGATCACATTTTGCTGCATGTGCCATCAAGGTTGGAAATTCACAACAGTTACCCAGTCTGCTGTTGTGAATGTACATTCGCCTGGCTCGCAAGTGTATGCTTACCTGTAGCTTCCACAAAGCATCTGCTGGCCTGTGACTTTTGCAGAGCATCTGCTGGCCTGTGACGTCTGCAAAGCATATGCTGGCTTGTGACACTTGCAGAGCAACCCTGCATAGCATAGCCTGTGCTGGTCTACACAACCAGTCCAAAGCAGCACAGTAGTGCCTTCAACGCAGGGTGTGCTGTGCAGGTCGCAACAACATCTCAGCCTTTGACAATGTAATGTACCTGCGGCAGTTCAAAAAGTTGCGGCTGGTCAACCTAGCTGGCAACCCCATTGCTGCCTTGCCTGACTACCGCAGCTATGTGCTATCCCACATTAAGGACCTCACCTACCTGGACTACCGACGTGTCAATGCAGCTGACGTGGCATCTGCCATAGAGCAGCATCAGGTGCGACTTCCAGCAGCTCTGCGGTACACATAATGCTGTTGCATTATCATTGTCTGCGCTTTGACCATCACGCTGACAATTCGCTGACTGAGAACTGCTGCATGTGTACTGCACAGATGCATTCATAGTCAAGTACTTTTTCCACCTGTTAGCGCCCTAGCTTGCTGTCATGGCACACTGCACCACAGCTGTGAGGCATAGGTGTGATCATGCCATGACTGGTCATAGGTCTCATGACAGCAACATAAATGCATGTGTGACTGGCAACAATTTGAGGCACACAAGAAGAGGTCAGACAGTACTCCTGCTGCCTGACATTATAGAAGGCATGTAGGGCTGTACAGACTGCCCTGTAGCATGATTGTAGCTGATACAGAACACATTAACACATGTCATTGTTGGTATGCCGACTGCCAAAACAAGATTTCATGCAGGGAGCTACTCAGGACTGTATGTACCTGAACAGGGGAAGAGATGTATTGCATGAATGAATAAATGGATGGATGAATGGATGCATGAAAGGCTAATTGTGGAATGGCTGCAGGATGAGATGATAGAGTTGGGGGAGAAGGAGGCAATCGAGGCGGTAGCTGACAAGGAAGCTGCTGAGACTGCTGCCCATGTGGCCCTAATGAAAGAGGCTAATCTGGAGGTGAGGCCCTTTCCTTCATCTTGTTTACAACACCTGAACTGGCAGGCCCCAACACACTTTCTGATGATGATCCTGGATGTTTGTCAGTGTAAACACCAGGGGCCGGTGCAACAGCAGACATGTCTGTTGCATGCATGGGAGACATCAGGAGATGATTTGCATGAAAGCGCCAAGCAGATGGTGCACTTGATTCAGACTGCCGTAACAAAACCTAACACAGGGAGCTACTCAGGACTGTACATACCTGACCCTAGAGGATTTGCTAAATCTGAATCCTCCAAAAGAGAATGATTGAATGAATGAATGTGATGAAAGAACAAATGAATGAATGAATGAATGTTTCAGGGCATCGAGACACTGTTGGAGGACATGGTGAAGGCAGATGCCGAGTGGGCCAAGCTGGGGCAGGTCCCCGGTCTGGTGGATGGCTGGACTGATGTCAAGGACAAAGCTGGCATCGCCACTGAGGAGTTCAAGGCAGGTGACTTTTGCAGCAGTGCATGGGTTACATGCCACCATATCCCCTCTTAAACACACCCAGCTGTAGCAAATGTGGACTGTGTCAGCTCTTGTTGATCTAAGCAATGGCAGCATATGTGCTCTTGGCTGACTCAGTGAGTCTCTGTTCTCAGAAGCCCATCACTGAGCCCACCAAAGTCAGCAACGCTGCTCATGCAATGATTTGGTTTGTTGGTCCTACCTTGCCTCAAGCATCGCATGAAACATGCAGTACCCCTTGATGCAGTTTGCGCATTGTAGGCACTCATGCTGGAGCAACATGAGAAGAAGAAGAGTGAGTACCAAGAGTGGTGGACAATGGTGGAGCAGGTACTGGTACAGAAGGACACGGCTGCCAAGCAGGTCGTTCTGACCTTCCAGAAGACGAAGAAGCATGTCTTCAGGTGAAAGTGCTGCTGCAACAGGGGACTTTCCCCCCCTTTCTCATCTGGTCATCTCAAATTTCAAGCGGCTGTCACTTGTACAAAGTGGCTGCTCAGCCGCGAGTCTGCGACACAGGAGTACTCTGAGCTTGAGCATGAAACAAGATCTTTCGCAAAGACTGCGCTTGGCATCTGTTCTTCATGTGTGAGTGGATGACGCTTGACTACTGCAAGACTACAATGTTCAGGTGCTGTCTTAGCTTCCAAAGAGCAGGAAGCCCATCATCACATTTTCGCACCAAGAGATGCTGAGGGACAGCAAGTGCCATGTACGCAGAAGCGTTTTAAAAAAGACCAGAGCATGGGCAGGCTGCATCCAAGGAGCTGTCATTCGTAGCAGCATCAACACCCGCATCCTCTGTGTCACGCTGCGCTTTGCTTGTCTATATTTATTTGTTTACGGTTCAGGGGGGACTCAGCTTCAGGACTGTTTTTCCACATAAAAGGTAGTACAGCCACTCGTAAGCTGAATCCTACCAAGAATGACAGCCTTCATAGCCTACCTGCATGCAGAAGCATTGTGGAGGGCTTGCTTTGCATGCACTGATGCCTGTTAGCTGAGCCCACGTTTAAATCATTATCACCAATTATCGTCATCATTATCATCAACATCACTGTTATGATTGATCATGCTAGCTTACCTGCATGCAGGAGCATCGAGGAAAGACCAGAGGAGGAGCAAGACAAGTCAGAGGAGCTGTTAGCCGACCTGCGCATCAAGCGATCAGCTCTGGCAGAGTCTTTGTCCAAGCTGGAGGTGGAAACCAGAGAAATCCTGTTGGAGCTGCTGGCCGAGTTTGACCGGCGCTACAGTGACATTGCCGAAGCAGATCGCAGTCACTACACCACCTACTTTGCCACTGTATGTTCACCCAAGCTTGCCATTGCACAGTTCATGTGAGGGATGTCTGTCTGGAGTGATAACTCCTTGACATGAGGCGGGTGGGTTGTATGCTTGCTGCTGTGAGCGTCATGTTCTGCTGCCTGTATGTATGCATGACTGTCTGTTTCTGTGGTGTCTTTGAGGCCTTTCCTGCTTTGGACACAGTATTTCTGCCAAGCTCAGGCGCATGCAGTTCTGTTTTGTGCCCTGGGTGAGGACCTGGGATTTTTTGCGGTTGACATTGCAGCTTGGGTTTGCAACACAGCTTGTACTGGACCATGAAAGGGTTCAAGTCATCAAAGCTGTCCAGTTTGATTTTAAACGTATCAACACATGTCATTGCTGGTACGCTGGCTGCCAAACTAGGATAATGATCAAGTTGCTGCTCAAGAGCATACATACCTGACCCTAGGGGAAGACATGATGCTGTGGATGAAAACAAAAGGGGAGCTGTATGTCATGATGCCATGAAACCGTGACAGCAGCATGCAGTATGTCAAGCCTTGTTAATGAGGGACTATTCAGCTTGCACATCAAAGTTGCCCAGCTTGCTCTTCAAAATTGGCAGAGACTTCACAACGACATGTGTCCATGAGCGTCACATTCATCATACATTCATTCACTGATAAAAACTGTGGGTTCCTGTAGGGTCAGCCACATACTGTCCCAGGTGCAGGTTGCATCACAGCCCATACTTTGCTGCTTTTCATGCACATAATAATAGCGTCAAATTATTATTATATTATCATTATTACTTCAGGCACAAAGCAAGCTTGTAGGCAGCAACAGCTCTGAGTAGCTCCCTGTGTGAACTTGCAGGTGCGTGACTTGGACAGCCGCTTCTATGAGGCATGCAACACAACAGCGCTGCTGAGCCTGGAGAAGTATGGGCAGGAGGGCTCAGACTTGGAGGCCCTGCCTGAGGAGGCCCGTACCCTCCTGCAGGACAAGGACACCCTCCTCAATGCAGTGCAGGTATCACTGTTTGCCTCTTGTTCTTCAGTAAGCCATGTACCTCATTGCCTTTGCCTAAGGCACCTGCCAGAACACAAAATTGCCTAATGCTGGTCCCAAGGTGTTTTCTCACTTGAGACTTACACTATGACACGTTTGTGTGTCTACAAACGGTGACACTTCTTCATCTGCAAGAGCTATTGTTCTGCATGAGCAAGTTGATGCATGCAGCATAAGACCTGCTTCCTTGATGCAGCCCAGGTGTGAATGGCATTGCACTCTTCTTCCCACACTGCATGTGCACTGTTGCACATGTCTAACCTAAGGGGCCTGAAACCCACTGGTGGCCAGGTCATGCATGCCCATGGGGGATTACGATGCTGGACCGCTCATCAGCGCTAGCACTGCATGCTATTGCACCTCTTTGCAACCTCAAGTCAGGCTTTGTCAGCTCAACTTGATACAAAAAGTTACAAAAGTTACAAAAGGTTAGGAAAGGTTGTGTCAATCCTTGCAGGCCTCTCATGATGCACATGCAACAGTGTTGGACAGTATAGAAGACCGCTTGACCAGCCATGAGATCAAGTCTGCTGCTAGCTTGGTAAGTCGCATACCAGTCCTGCTATCTCAGCTGCCCACTTGAAACATTCTGTCCATGCAGCATGCTTGGCCTATCAGCTGCTTCTGACAACAAGCTCCTGCCTGAAGTGTACTTGTATCTGCTGATGTCAAAGTTGGATTTGATTCTTGCACACAACAGCCTGCATTGCGCAATCCAGCAGCTGCAATGCTGTATTTCGATATGCAGCGCCAACCATCAACAAACTAGCTTGTTGTGTTGTACAAGTCTCAGAGTCGTGCCTAAGATGACATGCCTCCCATTATGGACCTGTTTCAGGTAGCAGAGGTGTACAGATGGCTAAACCCACATTTATCATCATCATTCGTTATCATAATTATTGTCATTGTGAACATCATCATTACTGTTGTGATTAGTTTCGCTACAGGTAGCAGAGAAGGCTGCGTGGAATGAGCAACGACATCGCCACCGAGTGGCTGAGGTGATTGGCCTCCTGAAGAGGTTGAGGCAAGAGATGAACGAAGTGCAAGTGGGAGAGGATGACGATGAGTAGAGCTTTTTAGCACCCTTCATTAGTCAGCGCTGTGAAGCACATTACAGCCCTGGCGATGTCACGTGTTATCTTGTTGTGACATCTTGCTCATTCAGTATGCTATACCACTCGGTGGTAGCAAAGCAGCAACAGCTAGCTGAACTGTGTCTTTTTACATAACATTCTCTGCTGAGAGTGTCCTGAGTAAGACTGCCATCTCATCACACATTGACATTGACCAGACTTTTCTGCAACCTTTGTTCTAACCAAATGACTGGGACAACACAAAAAATAGCAGTGCAGGTCTTTCATAAACAGCAGCATATGTCATCAATGCTGGCTGTGGCACCAAGACCATCACAACTTGATGATGAAGTTCTAGCCATAACTACAAATTGCCAGTTGTCCTCAGTTAAGATACTGTGCAAAACCTTTCGACACCATAGTTTGAGGTTTTTGCCGGTACTGGTGACTACTTGGCGGGGGTGGCTTCTCTCAACACATCTACCACTGATTTGAATGCAAACCACTCTGGAATGTCAGCGCCGCTGCGCAGCAACTGCCTGAACTTGGTGCCTGAGAGCTTGAGCTGATGCAAGTCCTGCTCCTTGGCCACATCTGCTGTTACATATCCCTTCTCCTGCAGCAATATCAAGGACAAGATCAGCTCTTGTCAATCCCGAAACGTCTATTGTAACTCAGAAACGTCCATTCTACAGTGAAAATCTAAACTCAGAAACGCCTGGGGACAGTAAAAACACGAATCTACTTTGGGGAGAGATTTTAGCTCAGGCAATAATGGTATCAGGGAGAAATAACAATGCTTGTTATAGTGCACATGGCCTCGACAGATCTGACATGGCACTGCAGAGTGCAGTTACAGCTCTCTATGCATTGCAGCTGCAATGATGACACTCCTTGAATATAGCACTGTTGAAGGCAGTGCAACAAAAATGTCCACAGCACACACACTTGTCAGACCGACAATTACAACCAATGGAAGCACCAATGCCAGTGTGCGTTCGAAATCAAGGCAAAGCAGTGAATAGCGAGTGAGCAGTCAAAACATGATTCAAGCGCATAGTCAAAACGTGGTCTTGAGTACAAACATGGCATCGAGAGCAAACCCTAAAACCTAAGTGCAAGCAGGTCTCGCCTCAGTGTAGGTGATGTTGAGAGAGGGCACAGTCTGCATGTGCAGCTCCTCAGCATGCTTGGCCGCTGTCTCCTGGGCGTCGTATGCCCCATAGAAGTCTTCCCCAGTCACGCTGCTCTTGGACCCAGCCATGTCACGTCCAATGATGAAGTGTGTGCAGCCTGCATGTAGTCAAGTTGCATGTCACGTTCAACAATGAAGTGTGTGCAGCCTGCAAGGAGTCAAGTTGCATGTCACGCCCAATGATGAAGTGTGTGCAGCCTGCAAGTAGTCAAGTTGCATGTCACGCCGAATGATGAAGTGTGTGCAGCCTGCAAGCAGTCAGGTTGTGTGACATCCAGCCGGGGGTTGTTTTTCTGGCTGCGGTGCAATAGCAATGAGGAACTGAAGCTGTGGAGGGCTTATTGTGCAACGCTGAAGTTGCTCAAATGCATGAGCAAGCTGTGATGACAGACAGTGTGATTATGACACATGTGAGCGGACACATGATGGATGCATAGTCAGCAGCATGGTGTGCAGCAAGACATCTGAAAAACCGTGTTTGTACTGGAGGCTCAGCAGATATAGGAAACAATGGTTAACACAGGCAGGGCACAATGTACAAGGGAATGCATCTTCTCTGCATCCATCATTTGACTTTACTGTATATTCCGTGAACAAGCTTGTTATCAAGACTTTCTTTTTGGGTTGAATTTTGTAATCTGGACCCCCAAGCTGCCGCCTCAGGAAGCTCTTGTTATGATTGCAGAAAAGCATGGACTGTTTCATGCTGTTTCTCTGGCATGTGGGAGAGTTGGCATGTACCATAGTTGCGGCGGATGATCATGTGCTGGATGGCTTCCCGGGGACCGGCCATGTGCATGCTGTAGGGTAGGTAGGCCCACCGCAGGCGGGGGTTGTTCACCTCCTCCTTCAGCACCTCGTATGTGCGAAACCTCACAATCCCTGGAATATCATCATCCTGCACATTCATTCATTTGTTCATTCATTGCACACATCTCTTGTCCTAGGGTCAGGTACAAACAAGGCATGTGACCACCGCCAAGTTGATCAAAAGCTGATGAGCTGAATGTACTTGAATGCCAGGCTGATGTATGAAGGGAAAGTGGAAAACGCAAATCATGAGCATGAGCACAGAATACGGCACATAATTGCTAAACCTTAGGCAGTTGTAACAGCACCCATTTGCTCAACCCTAGGCAGCTGTGACAGCACACGCTTGCCAAATCCTAAGCAGCCCTGATAGCACACAACCACTAAACCCTAGGCAACCCTAACAGCACACAATCTGAAGTCGCAAGTGCCAAATCAGATCTTGAAGGCAGAACAGTGTTCAAAATTGGTGTGGGGGGTCAACAAGCACAGTGCACAAAGCAGTTGGCCTTGCGGCCGCCAGGGGCCGTGGTTTCAAAGCTTAAGGCAACATGCGGTCACATACAGAAAAGCAGGGCAAATGTCTACCTATTTTCACAGGTAGGATTGACAACGCAAGCAGCCTCAATAGCATGCAGATGGAACCTGTGTGACTCCACACGCAGGGTGCACAAGGCAAACAGCCTGAGTAGAGTGCACACATTACCTGTGAGGGTCTACATGTAGAGTGGACGCATCACCTGTAAGGGTCTACATAGAGAGTGGACAAGGCAAACAGCCTCACTAGAGTCCAGGCAGTACCTGTGTGGGTCCACATGTAGGGTGGACAAGGCAAACAGCCTCAGGGCCGACGTTGGTAGCTTCCAAGGCTCTGATGAAGAGCTCATAGTGAGCCTTGTGGATGGGGTTGCGGCACTGGAAGGCCAGCACGTCCTTGCCCTCTGGCAAAGTGGAGCGTACCTGTGCTGGGGACGCACAAGGGAATACCCTCTTGGGCAGCTCCAGGCCCTCCACCTTGCCACCTGAACAGCAAGCCCGGTACTCTAGGCTGAAGCAGCGAGGGCGAGTTGAACTGGGGCATCACAAGATGAGATGGATTAGTGCATGTCCAGGAGCTGGGGAGAACACGGGAAAACCCATTGGGGAGAACTTTGGAAATAGGACATGTACTGATGCTGCTGCTCAGCAGCATGTCTTGTCTGTAGGCTTGACCTTGGCTTAGTTTGTCAAATAGTCTGTCTGTCAGATAGTCTGTCTGAAGCACATATGCAAGGTGACAGGACCTGTGCAGGGCAGGAACAGTGTGTGTGAGTCTTGCAGTCCCCGGGATAGAACAGGTATGAGGAACACATGGAGGCAGATAGCTGCTGCCAGAATTTTATTTTAGAGTTTACCGTAAAACCTAAATAAAAATATAGTCAATGCCACTTCTGATCCGTCATGTGATGATCAAAGAGACATTGTATTAACCCAAGGTTCTTTGACGCTGTTTGCAGAATGCCCTCAGGTCTCTCTCAGTCACACATTACCATAAAGTTCCTGATGGTTGAGGCACACAGATGCTTACTCACACAGCAACAAGTGCAACGGAGCGCTGACAGTTGCACATTGCAGTGCAGCGCCCAGCTCATATGCAGTATCATATGCTCAAGCCTGGATCTCTTGGTGGAATAACATCAAAACAAGAGCAGGAAAACAAAACACACCGATGTAGTATTTGCCTCGCTCCATGCTGATCATCTGCACAGCTGGGTGCTCAATGGAGGATGTGCCGTAGCACTTGAGAGCCTCCACAGGCTTGTTGGGAATCCACTTGCTGTCAATAGTCAGGGTTGCGATGTTTTGGCCTTGGTAGGTCAGCAACACTTTGTCACCGACATTCACTTTGTCAGAGTGTGTGTCGAACACTACCGGCAACCCAAACAGTAGACCATCCTGCAGTGAACAACAAGGTTCTGTGAAGCTATGCTGACAGGAAATGTATCAATGCTGCATGGTGCTGGTGGAATGTTGTGCATGAGGTATGCAATGCAGGGGCAACGCTTGGTTGCGTTTCATCATTGTGCATGAGCATGTTAGTTTATAGCATGTGCACAGCTGCATTAGCCGTCTGCCACAATGATAATGGCCATGCACTTGCTGTGATTGTGCGTAAAAGTCACAAGCTGTTTTGATCCTGCACAGGGCGTACATGCAGCTCTGCTAAGGCGTTTACAAGTGGGCAAAAGATTGTAATGAAGCTCACAGTCATGCGCATGGTCTCAACAACTGAATGGTACTCCTCTTCGTTCAGAAATCCCTCCAATGGTGAGAAGCCTCTGCAGAGCATATCATGTACAACTTTCAGTCTTGATTACTATCATTTACACACATGGACAATTTTGCTGTCAGTCCTCACCCAACAATAAGAAGCTCAACGTCGCATGCATTGCGGTCACTGCATTCCAGTGTCTGTGTGCAGCTGTCTATGGCTGACTGCTTCTTGTCCTCTGATAGCATCAGATCGACTAGTTTGTTACCATGAGGTGTCTGCAGAGCGGTTTCGGTTGCTGCCGCACTTCTGCAGAACCGACAGCGCAGATCTACTTAGAGACTGCACTTTTTGCAAAATGCAACGAGCTTTCTGCGGCCAAGCACACACCTAACGACCATTGCACGTCGGGAGTGTGCTTTCGGGCCAGCCTGTCCCCGGGTGGGCGCAAGCTGTAGCTTCCTAAGCTGTGCGCACAAGCGACTGGGTACCTGCGGCTTGAGTCTGTGCAACGCTACGTCCTGCTGCTTGCTGGTCACTACGCAGCGCGCGCAACCATGCACAATGGCGCTCATCTTCAGGTAGCAAAGTAATGCACCGAGCAGCAAGCGATCTCAACAAGGCATCTCACAGTCAACAGTGGCCGCAATGGCTGCTTAGCCATCTAGGAATCTCAAGTCTGACTCAGGTTCCAGCAGACGTCCTAGTGCAAGGACTCAGGCACAACAGCTGGTCGAGCCGTGTAAAGTCATTTCCGGAGGGTATAACAGCTGGGCTCGGTTTGTTTTGCTGCGTTCTTTACATGCCTGTACTTTGTTGGGCATGTTTGTGTAAGACTCTGCACTGCCTTGGCTTGACTTTGAGTTTGCGCCGGCAGCATGAAATTTTACTTTGCAGCCTGTTTCCTTGATAGATTTTTGGATCTCAGATACACGTTCCCAAGGATACACTGATTTGCAGAGCCTGGTAAAGTGCCTGGATCATAGAGATATTGTGTCAAACACCAGCATGCAGTCAAGCAAAAGGTTGTGTTAGGCTGCGCGATGCATTGAAATCACTTTGCAGCCTATTCAGTGAGCGCAGTAGTGAGTGCATAGTAGAGAGTGCTTACACATATATTCCCTTGGGTTATGGCTTAT
>JAABUO010008279.1_pt1 | contig 11788 bp, 10 predicted proteins | sample 5559291 | NCBI WGS metagenome assembly JAABUO01 (sample SAMN10711878, study PRJNA513372) | rock metagenome | isolation source: Antarctica rocks | place: Antarctica: Victoria Land, Finger Mt sud | reverse complement strand
CTTCGTAAGCTCCTATGTTGGTGATCGGTGAATTACCATGTGCTACTCGTACTCTATCCGTATTGGCAGGTCACGCGCTAACTTTTTATTACGGTACGGCAGGACGCCAAGTCTCCCGTGAAGCTTCAGTACAATCTTCTCAACCTTCCTGAAGGTGAAACCATCAACAGCATTTTCTACTCCATCCGGAAGGTAATACACGTAGAGAAGTCATCATCCGAAATTACTGATGGTTCCAACGTGTCGGGACATCTCGCAACTGATAGTATTATACGAACCGCTGACCACTTGGGTCATTTGGCGGAGACCCATGAACACCTCTCCTTTCTATCCCCACAGATTCAGCTATCTCTATCTCTATCATAAAATCTTAATGCTCTTCATAGACACCAATCAGTTATAGTGCATTTCTGTTGTAGTTGCTAAAGCTAAATACGGGGTCAGAACATCGTTCCTTTGCTGTCCTCCGCTTTCCCCTTGTATTGTCATCAGGACATGCAGCTTGCTTTACGATCTAGGAGCCCCTGATGCTACGTAGGTCTCCAGGTTTTGGAGGCAGGGCCCCAGTCCTGTTGCCACCTTGCTATCACTGACCTTGATGGGAAACCTTGCATCGAGGGCTATTTTCTCCCGGAACGCTGCATGAGCAATCTTATGACTGCACATCCACCAACCTTCCTATACTTTTGCATTGTTCGTGATCGAGACAGATGACCTAGACGATGGATCCCCCTCTCTTTACTTCTACAGGGCAGCTTACCGTTATTAGTATTATCAAAATTATAAGATCCCAATTATGCTCTTTCATACTCTTCTTCCAGCTTAACTACTCTACTCCTCTTGCCTTTGAGATATTCTCATATTACTCTATTCGGCCCGGCAGCAGCCTCTAATATGCTTTCTGTTCATTGTCCACTGTTTCTGTCCTTGCTGTACATCGGCTCTCCTGTGGCAGCTGTTGTATCAAATGCAAGCGATAGCACTTTTGATGTCTTCAAATACGTTAACCAGCTGATTGGAACCAACAATTATGGTATGTACGTTCCACACATTTTTCAACATCAGTCCATGCATTTTCTCTTTCTGATACTATTTAGGAAATGTCTTTGGAGGAGCAACTTTGCCTTATGGTATAGCATTAACGCCACCCACAACAAAACAATGAACTTGACAATGCTATAGGTATGGCAAAAGCTGTGGCAGATGTAAATGGGGAAAACACAGGTTCGTGAGGCAGGATTGAGGAGAGTTTCGTCCAACTGATGGTTCAACAGGCGGGTTTGCAACCGATGGTAATCTTGACCGCTTGATATTCGGTTGAAACCTAATGAAGGAATGGAAAGGCAGCAACGTAACTGGATTCTCGCAAATGCACGATAGTGGAACTGGCGGTGTGAGTACATCATGTCCTTTTCAGCAATTTCCCCATCATCTTTAAATGGCCACTCACAAGTCACAGACACCGTCCCTCGGGAACTTTGCTCTATTTCCGCACGCTGGCTGTAAAGGAGACCAGATTGACGGCTGTCTCTTCCCGAAGAAAACGAGAAATCTACCAACAGTAAACGGTTCGCTAAAAGTTAGCCCTGGCTACTTCAATATCGAGCTCGCGAGCAACATCAATGTCGACATGACTGTATCAAATCATACGTCTTTATTCCGTTTCAAATTCCCAGCAACGCCTTATGATGGTAGCCCTCTAAGCCCCCTAATTCTTATGGACTTGACAGACCTTTCCGACTCACGTCAAAATGGATCTATATCCGTGGATGCCACTAGTGGTAAAATGACAGGCAATGCTACCTTCCTCCCGAGTTTTGGGTCCGGATCGTATTCACTGCACTTCTGCGCGGAGTTTCAAGGAGCGCCCATTCGTGACAATGGTATATTTGTGAACGATAGAGCAGGCACTGAACCTAAACAGCTGTTTATCACTCGTGGCATCAACGGCTATCCACTACCTGGAGGTGCTTTCACGAGGTTTCAAGCACCAACTTTCAATGGCACCATCCTTGCCCGTGTTGGAGTCAGTTTTATCAGTAACGACCAAGCCTGTCAAAATGCCGCCAAGGAGATTCCAAACTGGGATTTTGAAGGAACTAAGAAGATAGCAGAGGATGCGTGGAGGAAGAAGTTGAGCCCAATTACCATTACGCCAGGAGCTGGTGTTGGCGACGACATTCAGAAAATTTTCTGGAGTGGAGTTTACAGGACGCTTATCAACCCGCAGGACTATACAGGTGAGAATCCGCTATGGAAAAGTTCAGAGCCTTACTTCGATTCCTTCTACTGTCTTTGGGACTCCTTCCGGTCTCAGCTACCGTTTTTGACAGTCTTGGACCCGACCTCTTTATCTCGCATGATTCGAGGTCTCCTAAACATCTACAAAAATGGCGGTTACCTTCCCGATTGCCGCATGAGTCTATGTAAAGGTTTCACCCAAGGAGGCTCAAACGCTGATAACGTCATTGTGGATGCATACCTCAAGAACGTTACTGGTGGGATTGACTGGAACCTCGCTTATAAAGCTGTCGTACACGATGCAGAAGACGAGCCTCTAGACTGGTCAAACGAAGGACGCGGCGGGTTGATGAGCTGGAAAAGCTTGAACTATATACCAGCAGAAGATTTTGATTACGTCGGCTTCGGCACTTACACTAGAAGTGTTTCTCGTACCTTGGAATATTCATATAACGACTTCAATATCGCGGCTATGGCCCAGCGCATGGGAAAGACTGCAGATGCGAAAAAATACCACAAGCGGTCTCAAAGCTGGGAGAACCTATTCAAAGCTAATCAGACCTCCTTGGGTTATTCTGGGTTCTTCCAGCCAAAGTATTTGAATCAGACTTGGGGGTTCCAAGACCCGGCGCTGTGCAGTAATTTACCGAATGAACAGAACGTCGCGTGCTCGCTACAGAATACAGGTCAAGAGACCTTTGAGTCAAGTATCTGGGAATACAGCTTGTGAGTAGCTTTGCCCTAGAAACTCCCTCTGCTCTTGAGCCCAACTTTTCTTGGCCATAATCTCTGCTAGCGAGGAACTAATACACATTCGCCCTCTAGCTTCGTTCCCGGTGATATGGCTTCTCTCATCTCCTTGTTTGGCGGCCCTAGCGCCTTCGTTTCTCGGCTCAATTATCTTCACGAGTCCGGCCTTAATTATATTGGCAACGAGCCATCGTTCCTCACTGTCTTTCAATACCACTATGGCGGTCGCCCAGGCCTCTCTTCCTACCGCTCTCACACTTATATTCCTTCATACTTTAGCACAAATACCTCGGGCATACCTGGCAATGATGATTCAGGTAAGCAAACAGCAGAGTCCTTTTTAAATTAGAGGAAAACATGAATCTCGCCACACCTCACGAAAAAGACCTCTCCTCCATCCCCCCCGTCTCCTAATCCCCCACCAAACCCAAACACTAAACCCCCTTCCACACTCAGGCGCCATGGGCTCCTTCGTCGCCTTCTCCATGCTCGGCCTCTTCCCCAACCCCGGCCAAAACGTCTACCTCATCATTCCCCCCTACTTCGAAAGCGTCAACGTCAAGAGCGGGCAAACGGGCAAAACCGCAACGATCAAAAACGTCAACTTCGATGCTGCTTATAAGAACATCTACATTCAGAATGCAACACTGGATGGGAAACCGTACACGAGGAATTGGATCGATCATAGTTTCTTCTTGGAGGGGAAGGAGTTGGTGCTGTATCTTGGGGCGAACGAGAGTAGCTGGGGGACTGGGGCGGGGGATTTGCCGCCGAGTTTGTCGACGGGGATGGCGGAGTTGATGGATATGGAGGGGTGAGGGGCGGGATGGGGAGGCGCTGTGGCGAGGAGGATTGGGGTTGGAAGATCGGTTCAGGAGGTTCTAGGTAGCAGCTAGAGAGAAGTGTCTGTTATCAGAACACGGAAGCCCAATTTTGCTCATTATAAATCCATCCATTTTCATCACTACCCCCCTCAACACCCAACCCTCCTTCACCACACCGGAAAACCCCCACCCGCTCCATGCCAACTAAATTGCTCTTGAAATCGTCTTAGAATTCGAACTTCTTTGAACGTGAATCGGCTGCAGCTGGCTCTTCAGCTTTAGGGGCAATGTCTTCTAGCTCATCTGCCCATTTCGGCCGGGAATATCCCGACGGACTCGGCCCGGTTCTCGCGTACCGGCCAGATCCATAGGACTGTTTATCCTCGTTGCTCGGCGGCGTGTCGAATCCTCACCAACTTCTAGGTTTTCTGGATTTCGAGGTTTCTCAGTCCGAAAAAGAATTCGACGAAAGAAAGTTCTATGGCTTGCCTCTTAGTCCCAGATCCAGGATTAGGATCGAGGATCTTGGTAACGAAAGGCGATCCCGCGCTACTGGCACCCCCTTGTGGACGGACCGGTCTCCCCGATCCTGATGGCGCCCATCGCGGTCTGTGAAAGGAATGGCCTGGCTGATCGCCATCAAGGTCCAACTTTCATTTAGGCTAGCATGAGAACTTCTTAATTGTCGCGATGTCTGTTTGCTTGAAATTTGTTGACGAGAATGACGACTCTTGATGAGGATCTGAGTGGACATAGGTTGGTATATATGGGTAGGAATGATCATTCTCCTCGTCCTAGCGATAATTGCGGTCATTTGCTGTTTTTTCGCAAGGAAAATCTCGTCGGCAAACTTTTGGTGGGATGATTGGACTTTAACATTTGCTGTCGTAACAAGTTTTCTCGAGCCCAATGGTATAGTTGTCTGAATTGACGACAATCTAATCCAAAGGATCCAACATGTACAACCGTCGATACTGCGATGTGGTCCTCAATCGAGCAGCCTTTCGGTATTGTCTGCGCGTGTCTGCCAACGCTGCGTCCGCTTGCTCGTCGCGTGTTTCCAACCATAAAGACCGGTAACAGCAACATGGGTTCGAACCCTCACTTCCGACCCAAAAGCATTCCACTTCCCGAATTAGATATTTCAAAATCTGGGTGGAAGCCCTCTACCGACCCTGGAAGCACCGTGGGATTCGCCCGACTGCCAGACAATTATCGACCATCAGCAAAAGACTCGCAGACATCCATTTGCCACTCATTTAGTGCCGCCTTCCAGATATCAGCTGCCAGAGGAGCCAAGGACAACTCTATGGTCATTGTTCCTTGGGGGATCTTGAAGAAACAGGAGATTGATCAACGCTCCGATGCAGTATGAGCGATTTACATGTACAGTGTGGAAATGAGGTTTCGAGGGGCTTGATCACAAAAGAGATTCGTAAGAGATACAAAGGACTCTCGCTAGTTAGATTTGCTTGTAGTATGAAAGTTGTTGTAGGTTTAAAAGCAGTCTTTCTCTCACTGATGCAAGAGCCTTAGTTTCAGGGGCAATTTTTGATGGAGAGGCAACAGTACCTGCAACTTTGTGGAGCGATCGGGGCGCAGAAAGGCAGGTACTTCAAGAGCAAACGATCTTAACATTTAATCATGACTTACTCCCATGTTGTAGACTTAAATGTTTCTATTGAAACCCTTGACGAAGTTAACAACGTCAAAAAAGACGGTACATAAGCAAGTTTTCAATGTTTTCCTCAACTGAATATTCTGAATTTGGTTACTCGTATTCAGTCCTGACTCCCGTTACCCGAACACGCTAGTAGGCGCTAGTATTAAATTTTATCTAATCTTACACAACTCATCTTCTTCATCGTTTACAATGACGATAACGTCATGGATTTATTTAGCAAAGAGAAGAGAATGAATCTAACTGTTATTACTTATCACACTAACGGCGGATTAAAGCTTTTCACTTCAAGAGTTCGGGTAAGGGGTTTGTTCGGCTAAGGGGTGAATACGAGTAACCGCGATGACTGAGTTGTTCCTGCGCTAGATGATTGGAACGGAGAGCCTGATGAAGAGAATATGACTGGACTTCCCCAAAAGAGATCCATTGTTGATCAGAGCTCGATACTATGTTGTTGAATTGTTAACTCCAAAAATGCAGTGGTAAATTTGGTGGTGTGGGCGGGGGATCGGCATTTGCGGTATGGGTTCTTTCGCTGCCCGCGTGGTAGCTTCTAGCTGAACCCATATCAATATTAACGGGCTCTCCGGGTAGGTGCTCATGATTACTATGTACTGTTGGAGCAAAATAAGACCGCTCTGTGCACTTTGCTAATCCACTATATATTCACTTCCAACAATTACTAGACAGATTACTTGGGTGAGATGGCTTTTCGGCTTCCAATCAACTCAATGGTCAGGACGTCGTCCGTCAGCCGTAAACTCATTGTGCTGGGACTAAGCCTTGATAGGCACGTTTATCAGCAAGGAGGTCTATCCTCGCGTATTTCCAACTCACCTAGGGTTAGGGTCTATTGCCGAGTCTGACCCGTTACCCACAACAAGACCGCGCATATTCCTGCGTGGGATGATAGATGCCAACGCGCATTGGTAGCTACGATGTACGACCTTTGGTCATAGGCAGCAGCAATGCGGAAGGTTCAAGCGGCGTGGGCCAATGGTTGAGCAGTCCTTACCTAGTTGACTGGGATGCTTGTTGCCTGAATACCAGGTGCCGACAACACTGCGCTACACCGATGTCGTTGATACGAAGCCCGCATCAGAACGCTGACTACTAGAGCAGTAATCCTGCCTTGAGTTCTGCTGCGTCTTTCTTCAACCCTTTATGGGCATCTAACCAGCACTACATGTTCGCTGAGAAATATCTTCGTTTGATAAGGGAAATCCTATCTGCTTTATATGTTGCATAGCTTATTCGTATACCTTCTCACGCTTTCTGTCGAACCCCGCCGATTTCATTTCCTTTACTTCGACTTCGGATGACTAGGCTTTCCTCGCCATACTACGACGCATTCTCAGAAATCCGCGCTGAGATATGGCTTATGTCAATGAAGGAAGCATCATTACCACTAGCGTGATATTCATCATTCTTAGCATACTCGCAGTGGTTTTGCGATTCAAAGTTAGAAGTGATCAAAAACTGGCGCTGGGCCAGGATGACTGGTTGATCCTTTCAGGTCTTGTATGCTGATCCGAAAAACTTTGCGTATGATTTCAGGCCGTGACTAACACAGAGAAATCTGTGACCCAGATATTCATGGTCGCAAGCGCCATCATAATGATTATTGGTATGTTTCCTGGCTCTCCACTCACTGTACGAATCTGATTATTGGTGGGGCATGCTATAGGTGCTCACTCGTCGCCACTGAGCTCTGTACATCCTTTTCTAAACGACAGCAGCCAAGCAATATTGACGCGCAAGGTAAATTCAACATCTCTCTTTGGTAACAAGCAGCACAGTGCCATATTCTTTTTGATCCAGTCGTGCTCTCAGAAAGGGATTAACTTCCGCATCATAGTGTATATATGCAATCCAGTTGTTGCAAATGCCGGCTTTAGGCTTTACAAAGCTCTCGATCCTGTTCTTCTATCGACGAATCTTCCGGGGTAAAATATTTGACATATTAAGCTGGACAGTAATTGGCATTACTGCAGTCTGGACTGTGATATTTGGCTTTCTTTTCATCTTTATTTGTGGGACGACTTTCTGGGTCGTTTGGCAACCGATTGCAGATAAACAGGATTATTGTAGAGATTCGGGGGGACGACAAATCGGATTTGCCGCAACAGATGTTTGCACTGACCTGGTGACATTGGTGCTACCGATACCGTTAGTCAGTGCCCCATTCGACCCACCCTGTATTTTGACAAAAAATTTCCGGGCACTTATGGTATCAAAAGGTTTGGCAGCTGCAAATGTCGATTCGACATAAGTTGGCCGTTTTGGGCATTTTGCTTTTAGGGTCATTGTACGTATTACGAACCATCAAGACATCACCTTCGTAACTGTGGACTAATTCTTGCACAGAGCCACTGCAGCTAGTATTTTCCGCCTGGTCGTCTTCCCCGTGACCATTACATCAGGATGTACGTATCGACCATCACATTCCAATGCTACCTACTGACCATCAAAGTCTTCCCCTCCCACCCCACTTTCTTCGGCGTTCCAACTACCAATCAACTAGGTCCGTCTCTTCTCACCTTCGCCTATCTTCTTTCCTCTTACTGGCCGGATCTTCTAACAATGCTCACAGGCATCCAAATCCTCGGTATCTTCTGGTCCATAATCGAGACCGGCATCGCCATTCCCGTAGCCTGCCTGCCCACCCTGCGTCCCTTGTTTCACGACCGCTCGCCCAAATGTCTTTTCAACTGGATCCGCAGCAAGATCTCGCTGACTTCAATACGCTCATTTTTGATACAAGGAACAAGGGGCTCACACAGACGAAAGAGTAAGTCGGGTAGTTTTGAGCTAGAACCGAGGCGGCCTTTTGCGAACAATACGGGCTTCGTGGGGCCTGGGAGTAGAGACGGGGAAACCGTCGTGACGCATGTTCAGACTGATGTGGAGCATGGGCAGTATTGTCGGTAGGAATTCGATGAGCGAGATTCAGGTCGAACGCAAAATCACGCAGAGTGTGGAGCACGTTTGAGACAGACAAGACTTACGAGGTACACGGAATCGAAGGCATTATAGAGGATCTCCAAAGTACTGGTCTAACAGTTTTATCCTGTTCAGAACAATCCGTTACTTCGAGTTAGTTCCTATTGCGATAAATCATCAGCGCTTCCCGAAACCCCCGATTCAAACGAGAAAATCCAACGTTTCACGACACGGCTGTGTCTTATCCAACGTTCGAGCCTGTTTGTTTTTCGAGAAAGTCGGCCGCGGCGAGTCGACGTGGGAACTTTGTTTCCTTCGATGATCCGAGTTTTCTTTTCGAGAAGTTTTGTTCGTCTAGTTGTTTGTGGGGTCGTTGAGGTTGTATACTTTGACGGCGTGGATGCGGATGATGGAGAAGATGCAAACACTTTGGGAAAGTTTGTGTGTAAGCGAATTGATAGGAGATTGTGCGCGGGGAAACACGCATAGAGTAAGCGGTGGTACTAACAGCAACCCGACACAGAACGTGGCCATGAGCGCAATCCTACTTCTGAGAGGAAGATGCAAGTTCAAAACGATGGGAATCGGCAGCACAAGAACCGAGACGTCCGACAACAGATTCAGAATCCCTGCGGCAAGATAAGCAGCAGGAAGATCTGCGCATGAGCCGCGGATCGTCTTGTCCCAGTTGTAGGCCAGCGGGCGGCAGAGAAGCAGTTCCTCGAGGAAGACCGAGAGCCACCAGCCGAGAACGAGCGGCATGACCGCGTAGGCCGCAATGCGAAAGTTGCGGATCGAGAAGACACGCGCGTAGAGGAGGATTAGCGAGATCTTGACGGCTGTTAAGGCGCTGGCCCAGAGTATGATGGTTGCTATAATGTTCTGAGGATATGTCAGGTTACGGTGGACCAAGAGAAAGAGATGGGAGTAGGAGGTTTACCTTCATTTTTACGTTCAGTTGCCCGGGAGTAACAGGGTCTTCTTTCGTATGAAGACCGTACACGACGCCTGTAGCTGCTGTGAGCCGTGCTTATTGAGAAATTACCATTAGATCATACCAATGATGCGATCGATAGTGTTGCCATATGCAAAGACCTGTTGATTGGTTATGAACGAAGGTCAAAAGCTTCATCTGAAGAGAACATTCCTTACCAGAGCGACGATTATCATCAAGTCATCGAGAGCATAAGCTGTTTTTGTGATCCTATGGGAGTAGAATCTTAAGACCACGGCAGCAGTAGCGAAAATGATCGAGATTATCCCGACCACAAGCAGCTGGATTCCAATGTCAGTCTGCAGGTCGACCGGTTGCAATCCCATAGCGAATGGCAGGTTTTAGTAGGAAACTTTCCGTAAGATTTATGCCTGTACTAGGCAAGTGGAAACACTGCAATACGCAAATTGATAGTAGAAAGAGAAAAAGAAGAAAGCCAGATGGAGCTGTCAAGATGCCTTTACGCCGCAATATCGATCATAGGTGCCTTGGCTGCATGGTACTTACAGTATTCAGATGATAAGTACAAATACCTCGACGAGCTAGATATGGCGTCCATCGTGGTCGCAAGAGTGTCCGACATGGGGGGTTTGGTCCGAGGGTTGGGCGGCGGTAGGGTCTTTCATACAGAATGATCAAGAGCTCTAGATGTACTAATAGTCTTGCCATAGCGCAGTCAGAAAACTTCCTGTCTGGGGTCGTAGGACCGTTTTCTTCCTCTCGCGTCGAGATCGATAGATGTCGTTCTTGTCTGGACTGGTAGATAGCTTCGAGCCAAGTCTATTCTCGCGAACGAGCTTCTACCTGGGCTGCATATTTTATTTTGTTTTCATCCACCCTGGGTTTCTCTGCCGATTTCTCTGCGTTACACGATCTCGGTAAAACTGCGATAGCCCGGAGCGCTTAGCTGAGAGCAGCCTTCTGACGATTAATAAACAGCTTGGCCAGCTTTCCTAAAAGGGTGAGACATGCAGTATTGTATCAACTGATGAAAAGCGGGAGATCATGAAGATGCCGCGGTTATTTCTTGGTATTGCCCAGTCAATAAGACCCACAGCATCTCGTATAAATGTCAGACTGACCTTTTCGGGTCGTTGGACGCCTTGATTACGAGCTAAAATCTCCAGAACTGGGTAGGAGCGCAGTATGCCTAGGGTTCTCGGGGGGCAGATCGTCTTCCCCGGATTCTGGGCTTCGATTAGTTATATGTGCGCATATGCTTTATTACTGTACCGAGAGATACAGATTGTTGACAAGGTGACGAAGATCTGGGGTTTAGGGTTTTGCCGCAATACTTGCTTAACGAGCGCTCCGTAAAGGATGAGGGAATTGGTGATGAGAGAGAGACTTTAATCAGGTTGAATGCAGATCAAAGCACAGTAAGATCGATCCAGAACGATACTCGATATAACGATAACCTCTTCCCAACGAAGAGACTTTTCGACTTAACAAGGGCTATTTCATGTGAACACCGCTTTCGTTGTAACTATATCCCCCTTCTAACGAAGGGGTTGAGCGGGATTTGCCACTTCGCTATGGACCGGTTCTGCTGTATCTTTAAGGTAAGATAGTGAAAAAGCATCAGCAGAACGAGGCCTCATGAACAGATCAAAGTCCTGCGGGATGATATTGAAGTAGACAAATATGTAGATAGATCTGACATCGAAAGTTGAGCAGCCATGGTAAATTCCGGGCTGTGTGAGTGCTTCCGGTGCTTTCATTGAAATTCTAGACCGTGCTATGAGCCATAGATTCTTATGGTGGTAGCTTTTGGGCATGCCAAGTCAAATCTGTGTGATTAAGGATCTGAGAATGTCATGGCTCTGACCATGATTGTCGGTGCTCAAGCGGTAGACTGGCCAAGCCAACCGAGCCCCATTTCTTGTCGGAGAAGCATTCAGCTCTAGCGTATAGCCCAAGTAGGCTTTTCTCCACAAGAGATCCTGTGTTTTTCTCGTGGGCGTCCATATTACCCGAGTCGCGAGTCCCACGCGTATCGGCTGGATTTTTTTGTTTGGGAAGTTCGCGCGAGTAAAAGAAGAATAGCTCATCTTGTTGGGTTCATCTGACCCCAGGTTATATCAGTAATCATGCCAAAGGAAAGAGTTCCAAACTCAAACCCAGCACACAGCTGTATCTTTTACAGACAACTAAAGCAGCGTTGTGTCGATAATACACCGTGGCGATGGAGAAAATATGAAAGTCATAGTTAGTAATTGCAATGCAAGTATTCGTGATGTAGGCTTATTCGTCACTCCGGTGTCTGACACCGAGAGAACAAGGCGAGGTTCTCGGCGTGCAACCCCCTATCTGGTCCAAAGAGATCTATATGAGCCCATTTACTACCGCGGGTAT
>JAABUO010008278.1_pt1 | contig 11788 bp, 11 predicted proteins | sample 5559291 | NCBI WGS metagenome assembly JAABUO01 (sample SAMN10711878, study PRJNA513372) | rock metagenome | isolation source: Antarctica rocks | place: Antarctica: Victoria Land, Finger Mt sud | reverse complement strand
TCGAGGGGCGGTAGCCGACGACGCCGCAGAACGACGCCGGGATCGTCACCGACCCCCCCGTGTCGCTGCCGAGGGCGACCGGCACGACGCCGAGCGCGACGCTGGCCGCGCTGCCCCCGCTGGAGCCGCCGGCGCTGCGCGCTGGGTCCGCAGGGTTGCGGGCCGGCCCGTGGGTGGCGTTGTCGCTGGTTATCCCCAAGGCCAGCTCGTGCATGTTGGTCTTGCCGACCACGACCGCCCCGGCGGCCCGGAGCGCGGAGACGGCCCCGGCGTCGGCCTCGACCGGCGCGGACGCCAGCAGGGGGCTGCCCGCGGTGGTCGCCAGACCGCGGACGTCGATGTTGTCCTTGACCGAGATCGCCACCCCACTCAGCGGTCCCTGCGCGGGCTCCTCTCCTGCCGGCTCGGCGAGGCTGGTCCAGGTGCCGTGCGTGGCCGACGTCGCCCGCGCCAGCTCGCGGCTGCGCCCCACCAGCACCGCGCGCTCGGCGGGAGAGCGCGTCGTCCAGTCGTCCAGCGTCGTCGCCGGGTGCTCCACCATCGCGTGCCTCCTCGGGCTGCCGTGGGGCGATCGTAGAGCATCAGGTGATCTCGTATACGAAGACCGCGATCGCGACCACTACCGCGCCGCGTGACGCTCAGGTCGCGCAGGACGCTGGTGACACAGGCGGTGGCCAGGCGGCGGTCGCTCTGGTCCGCGACGACCACCTCGTCGGTGGCGCTCGAGCGCCCGCGGTGCAGCGGATCGCGGTGGCCGTCACGGTCCCGGCTCGTGCGCCGCGGTGGTGGGTGATGCTCAGGTCGACGCCCATCGCGGTGCGCCCGGGCCCGGCGTGGATCACCGCCGCCCACGAACCGGTCGCCACCACCGGCTCGGCGGAGGCGCGCAGCACACGGACGCCCATCTTGACGTCCAGCGCGCCCAGCACCAGGTCGGGTCGGGGGGGCGGGCGTCAGCAGGTCCACCCCGGGCTCGGGCACCCCGGAAGCGTAGGACCCGGGCCGGCACCGGGAGGACGCCCAGCGGGTGCGAGCCGCCGCGCCCCAGCTGTGCCAGCGGTCGATCTCGACGCGGGCGCTCACCCTGGGGCGCTCGCGGTCCGGGTGGTCGCGGCCGTTGTGGTGCTGCGACAGCCGGTCGACGTCGCGCAGCCCTTCTTCGTCGGTGATCTCCACGACCCGGCCCCGGACGCTGACATGGGTGACGAGCAGCGACAACAGCACGCGCCGGTCGGCGACCATCGCGGCGCGGTGCTCGTCCCCGTCGGGGTGCTCGCCCGACAGCGTGCGGTAGAGGTCTACGAGGCCGTCGACCACCGCGTCGTCCGGCGCGGTGGCTGGCCCCGACAGCTGTGCGTCGCCCTCGACCACGGTCCACGACCAGAAGTCGGGCGAGGTCGCGTGGAGGCTGGGCCGCCGGTCGCGGCGCAGGTTGGCGGTCTTGGCGCGGCCGTTGGTCACCGAGACGCGGACGGTACGCGTGGCTGCGTCCCAGCCGTACGCGACGTTGGACAGCTGCGGCCGTCACGCTCAAGGGTGACGAGCACACCGTGGCTCGTGGTGGCGAGCAGATCGGACCGTCACAGGTCTCGTGGACACGGGTGCACATCGCGCTCGATCGGCCGAGGGTGGCACTGTCGTATACGAAGACGTCCCCGCAGCCGATGGAGGTCCTGCCGTGGTCGAGCCGATCCCCGCGCCGCCAGCGCCGGCCACCGTGCGCGAGACCCACGACGATGGCGGCCTACCGCGCCGCCGTGTGCGACTCCTTCGTGCCGCTGGCGGTCAGCGTCGAGAAGCCCGAGGCCTTCTGGAGCCGGCTGCGCAGCACCACGGCCGGCGGGGTCCTCGTCAGCGAGATCGCCGCGACTCCGCACGCGGTGCACCGCACGCCCGCGCTGATCGAGAGCGCCGGAAGGCGCTTCTACAAGCTCAGCCTCCAGCTGGCGGGTACCTCCATGCTCGTCCAGGACGACCGCGAGACCCTGCTGCTCCCCGGCGAGATGGCCCTCTACGACAGCCACCGCCCCTACACCCTGGTGCACGGCTCCACCTCCGCTCGATCGTGCTGATGGTCGACCAGCAGGCGCTGGGGCTGCCGCGCCGAAGCGGTCGCACAGCTGACGGCCGTGCGCCTGGACGGCCCGGTGGGTTCCGTGGCCGCGCCGTTCCTGGCCGACGTGGCCGCCCGTCTCCACGAGGTGCCGCATCCGGCCTCGAACCTCAAGCGGCTGACCCTCGAGCTGGGCGGCAAGGCTCCATCGATCATCTGCGCCGACGCCGACGTGGACTCCGCGGTGGCCGGGAACATCTCCGGCAGCATGCTCAACAGCGGCCAGGTGTGCGCGGCCTACACCCGCTTCTACGTGCACTCCTCGCGCCACGACGAGTTCGTGGAGAAGATGGCCGCCGGCATCGCCGGGCTTTCCGTCCGCCCCGGCTCGGAGGAGTCCACCGTCGTGGGCACGCTCGTCTCGGCCGAGCACCTGGCGCACGTCGAGCGCCTGGTGGCCACTGGCAGCGAGCAGGGCGCTCAGCTGGTCACCGGCGGCCGCCGCATCGACCGGTAGGGCTGGTTCTTCGAGCCGACCCTGCTCGACGGGGTACGCGACGAGATGTCGATCATGACCGAGGAGGTCTTTGGACCCGTCCACGCCGTCACCCGCCCGCGCCAACGACACCCCCTACGGGCTGGCGGCCTCGGTCTGGACCAGGGACATCGCCACCTCCCAGCGCTGGCGGACGGTATCAAGGCTGGCGCGGTGTTCGTGAACATGCCGCCGATCCCCGACGCCGCGGCGCCGTGGGGCGGGTACAAGCAGTCCGGGTGGGGTCGGTCGATGGGCCCGCAGGCGATCGACGCGTACACCGAGACCAAGGCGGTCTGGCTGCTACTACGGCGGGCTGAGGTCGCCGGCGCGCCGGTCAACCCGGGCGGCCCTGCTCGTCCCCCGGGCGTCCTGGGCCTCCAGGACTCTGGCGAGGGTGCGGCGGCGGTGCTCGCGTGCGGCGCGCTCGACGTCGTCGGGGTCCGCACGGGAGGCGATGAGGTCGATGATCGCCTCGTGCTCCTCGACCGACGGGGCCGCGCGCTCGGGCACGAAGGAGAACACCGACGAGCGCAGCGTGGCGAGGCGCGCCCAGCCTCGGTCGACGAGGTCGAGCAGGTGGGGGTTGGGGCAGGCCGAGGCCAGGGTGCGGTGCAGCTGCTGGTTGAGGTCGGAGTGCCGCAGCGGGTCCAGGTCGGCTAGGCCCGCGCGCATCCGCGTGTTGAGGGAACGGGCGCGGGCGATCGCGGCTTCGTCGAGCAGCGGGGCAGAGGCCCCGGTCGCCGCCGCCTCGACGACGGCCAGGGTCTCCACGGTCCAGCGGTACTCCACCGGGTCCAGCCCGCGCACCGTCGCCCCCACGTGGCGGGTGACGTTCACCAGGTGCTCCGCCTCCAGGCGGCGAACGGCCTCGCGCACCGGCACCGTCGAGACGCCGAGCTCGCGCGCCAGGCTTCCCAGGACGAGCCGGTAGCCGGGCGTGTAGGTGCGGTCGAGGATGCGCGCGCGGATCACCTGGTGGGCGAGATCGACCTTGGAGCCGTCGCGCGGGGGGCCCCCGTCCGGGGCGGCCGTCGGTGTGGTCACCCGCGAATTGTGCCCCATCGGCGGTCGTATACCTTTTCCTGCAGCGCGACGACGCGCGCTGGCACCGCAGAGAGGTGGCAAGGCTGTGCAGTTCCACCACCACGGATACGTCTCCGGCGACCCCCGGGTGCTGCCGGCGGCTGGCACCGGGCTCGACCGCCCCGACGACCTGCCGGACGTGGTCGACGTCCTCGTCGTCGGGACCGGCCCGGCGGGCATGATCACCGCTGCCCAGCTCTCGCAGTTCCCCGGGGTGACCACGAGGATCGTCGACCAGCGCGACGGCAGGCTCAAGGTGGGCCGGGCCGACGGCATCCAGGCGCGCAGCGTCGAGACCTTCCAGGCCTTCGGCTTCGCGGAACGCATCATCGCCGAGGCGTACCGCATCACCGAGATGGCGTTCTGGAAGCCGGACCCCTCCGACACCTCCGTGATCGTCCGCGCCGCGCTCACCCCTGACGACCCGACCGGGATCAGCGAGTTCCCGCACCTCATCGTCAACCAGGCGCGGGTGCTGGACCACCTCGCCGAGGTGATGGCGCACTCACCGGCCCGGATGGCGCCCGACTACGGCTACGAGTTCCGCCACCTCGTCGTCACCGGTGACGACGAGCACCCCGTCACCGTCACGCTGGTCCGCACGGCGGGGGAGCGCTCGGGCCAGACGGTGACGGTGCGGGCCAGGTACGTCGTCGGTGCGGACGGCGCGCGCAGCCGCGTGCGGACGGCGATCGGCGCCTCGATGACCGGCGACCAGGCCAACCACGCCTGGGGCGTCATGGACGTGCTCGCCGTAACGGACTTCCCCGACATCCGGCGCAAGTGCGCCATCGCCTCCGGCAGCGGCGGCAGCATCCTGCTCATCCCCCGCGAGGGCGGGCACCTCTTCCGCATGTACGTCGACCTGGGCGAGGTGCCGCAGGGTGACGCCGGCGCCGTGCGCGCCACGAGCCTGGAGCAGATCATTGCTAGGGCGCAGGAGATCCTGCACCCGTACAGCCTCGACGTCCGGGATGTCGCCTGGCACAGCGTCTACGAGGTCGGCCACCGGCTGACCGACCGCTTCGACGACGTGCTCCCCGAGGAGGCCGGGGAGCGCGCGCCGCGGGTGTTCATCACCGGCGACGCCTGCCACACGCACAGCGCGAAGGCCGGGCAGGGCATGAATGTCTCCCTGCAGGACGGCTTCAACATCGGCTGGAAGCTCGGGCACGTGCTGGAGGGGCGCAGCCCGGAGGAGCTGCTCGCCACGTACTCCGTGGAGCGGCAGGTGGTCGCCAAGAACCTCATCGACTTCGACAGGGAGTGGTCGACGCTCATGGCCAAAAAGCCCGAGGACTTCGACGACCCGTCGGAGCTGGAGGACTTCTACGCGTCGACTATGGAGTTCCCGGCCGGTTTCATGACGGAGTACGCGCCCTCGATGATCACGGCCGAGCCGGTCCACCAAGACCTCGCGACGGGGTTCCCGATCGGCAGGCGCTTCACGTCCGCGCTGGTCGTGCGCGTCTGCGACGGCAACCCCGTGCACCTCGGCCACCACGCCAGGGCCGACGGCCGCTGGCGCCTCTACGTCTTCGCCGACCGGGCGGGTTCGGGGGAGGTCTCGGGCGTGGGGGAGCTGGCGCGGTGGCTCGCCGAGGCTGCCGACTCACCGCTGGCCGCGACCCCGCCCGGCGCCGACACGGACGCTTGGTTCGACGTCAAGGTGGTCTACCAGCAGGACCACGCGGGGATCACGATCACGGACGTGCCAGCGGTGTTCAGGCCGCTGAGCGGCCCGTTCCGCCTCGTCGACCACGAGAAGGTGTACGTAGTGGACCCGGGGGCCGACGTCTTCGACGCGCGCGGCGTGGACCGCGGCGGGGCCGTCGTGGTGGTACGCCCGGACCAGTACGTGGCCCACGTGCTGCCGCTGGACGCGCACGCGGAGCTGGCGTCGTTCTTCGCCGGCGTCCTGACGGCGGCGCCGGTGGCCATCGGACCAGGAGCCTGACGCGGACCTGCCGCGCCGAGGCTGCCTGGACCGACCGACCGACCGTCCTTCCGCCCGCCGTTGCCGCAGCACCGTGGATCGTATACGGTCTGGCTCGTGAATCCTCGCGGCGGCCGGCCACGGGATCCCCGGGCGCTGGAGGGCGAAGACGTGGCGGACACGGCGGACCTGGACGAGCGCGGTGACGGCATGAGCGCTCCGGACGTGGCTGCGATCAGCGACCTGCTGGGCAGGCGCCCGGGCAAGGTGGTCGCCGTCCACCTCAGCTACCCGTCCCGGGCCGCGCAGCGCGGGCGGGCGCCGGAGCACCCGTCGTATTTCCTCAAGCCCACCAGCTCGCTGGCGGTCGGCGGCGGGTCGGTGCGACGCCCCGCGAACGCCGAGCTGCTCGCCTTCGAGGGCGAGATCGCCCTGGTGATGGGCCGCGACGTGCGCCGTGTCGACGCCCGCGAGGGCTGGTCCGCGGTGGCCGCCGTGACCGCCGCGAACGACCTGGGCCTGTACGACCTGCGCGCGGCCGACCGCGGCTCGAACGTACGCTCCAAGGGCGGTGACGGGTTCACCCCGATCGGCCCGACGCTCCTCCCGGCCGCGGGTCTCGACCCCGCCGCCCTGCGCGTGCGCACCTGGCTCGACGGCGAGCTGGTCCAGGAGGACACCACGGCCGACCTGCTCTTCTCCTTCGGGCAGGTCGTCGCCGACCTCTCCGAGATGCTCACCCTGGAGGCCGGTGACGTGATCCTCACCGGCACCCCGGCCGGAGCGTCCGTCGCGGTGCCGGGCCAGGTCGTCGAGGTCGAGGTCGACGCCCCCGCTCAGCCGGGCTCGCCCACCACCGGACGCTTGGTCACCCGCGTCGTGGAGGGGCTGGGCGTCGGCCACCACGGCGCCGCGCCGGCGGCGGACGACGCCCAGCGCGTTGAGGCGTGGGGGAGCGCCGCAGCCGCGGGGCTAACGCAGACCGACGTCGCGGGCGAGGAGCCCTTCGTCCTGACCGAGACCCGCCGCGCGGCGATCAACGCGGTCGCAGTGGCCACGCTGAGCTCGCAGCTGCGCTCGCGCGGATTCGACGACGTCTCGGTCGACGGGGTGCGTCCCATCCGGCCCGGCCAGCGCCTGCTCGGGGTGGCGCGCACGCTGCGCTACGTGCCGTTCCGCAAGGACCTGTTCGCCACCCACGGCGGGGGTTACAACGCCCAGAAGCGCGTGGTCGACGGGTTGCGACCCGGCGACGTCCTCGTGATGGAGGCCAGGGGTGAGACGGGCACCGGCACCCTCGGCGACCTGCTGGCGCTGCGCGCGGCGACCCTCGGGGCCGGCGGCGTGGTCACCGATGGCGGCGTCCGGGACGTCGCGGCCCTCTCGGCGATGGACCTGCCGATCTACCACGCCGGAGCCCACCCGTCGGTGCTCGGCCGGCGCCACGTGCCCTGGGACGTCGACGTCACGATCGCCTGCGGCGGGACGACCGTGCAGCCCGGCGACGTGGTGGTCGGCGACGACGACGGCGTGCTAGTCATTCCCCCGCACCTCGTGGACGAGGTGGTGGCCGCGGCGACCGAGCAGGAGCGGGCCGAGACCTTCATCGCCGAGATGGTCGCCGCCGGCGAGGGCGTCGAGGGGCTGTACCCGGTGGGCCCCGCCTGGCGCGAGCGCTACGAGGCCTGGTGCGCGCAGCGCGCCGACGACCCGACCGAGAGGCCCCGATGAGGTTCCGCTCCGACCCGCGCCGCATCACCGGCTCGATTGCCCCGGTGATGACCCCCTTCACCGTCGACGGCGCGGTGGACCACGCCTCGCTGGCCAACCTGGTGCGCTGGCAGATCGCTAACGGCTCCGCCGGCATCTCCATCGGCGGCTCGACCGGCGAGCCGAGCGCGCAGACCGTCGCGGAGAGGGCCGCAGCCATCCGCACCTGCTCGGCCACCGTCGATGACGCGGTGCCTTTCGTGCCCGGCACCGGCTCGGCCAAGCTCGACGAGACCCTCGAACTGACCGCCGCTGCCGACGAGGCCGGCGCCGACGCCGTGCTCATCATCACCCCCTACTACGCGCGGCCCACCCAGGAGGCGCTGCACAGCTGGTATTCCACGGTGGCCGCGGAGTTCCCGCACCTACCGGTGCTGGCCTACAACGTGCCGAGCCGCACCGCGGTGGACCTCGCCCCGGAGACCGTGGCCCGGCTGTTCCGCGACGTGGACAACTTCGTCGGCATCAAGGAGACGACGAAGGACTTCGAGCACTTCTCGCGCGTGATCCACCTCTGCGGACCGGAGCTGGTGGTCTGGAGCGGCATCGAGCTGCTGTGCCTGCCGCTGCTGGCGATCGGTGGCGCCGGCTACGTCAGCGCGACGGCGAACATCGCCCCGCGCGCCCACGCCGAGATGTACGACGCCTGGACCAGCGGCGACGTCGCCCGCGCCCGCGCGATCCACTACGCGCTGCACCCGCTGGTGGACCTGCTCTTCGTCGAGACCAACCCCGCGCCGGGCAAGTGGGTGCTCGCCCAGCGCGGGCTGATCGCCAGCGACCACGTGCGCCCGCCGTTGATCACCCCCACGCCCGCCGGGCTGGAGCGCATCACCGCCCTCATGGAGGCCGGCGAGCAGATGCTGACCCCCGTCACCGACGACCACCGGATCGGAGCCACCCCACGATGACCGGTATGACGACCGAGGCCGCAGAGCAGGCAGCGCGCAGCGGCGAGATCCCCGAGAAGCACACCCCGGAGGACCTCCCCACCACCCTCCAGCACTACATCGGCGGCGCGTTCGTCGACAGCACCGGGGGGCAGACCTTCGAGGTGCTGGAGCCGGTGACCAACAGCGTCTACGCCACCGCGGCCGCCGGGCAGGCCGCCGACGTCGACGCCGCGGTGGCCGCCGCGACGACGGCGTTCACCACCGGCCCCTGGCCGCGGGCCAAAGCCCGGGAGCGCTCCCGAGTGCTGCACGCGATCGCCGACGTCGTCGAGTCGCGCGACGCGCGCCTGGCGGAGCTTGAGTGCTTCGACTCCGGGCTGCCCATCACCCAGGCGCTGGGGCAGGCGAAGCGGGCGGCGGAGAATTTCCGCTTCTTCGCCGACCTGGTCGTTGCCCAGGCCGACGACGCCTACCAGGTGCCGGGCGCGCAGATCAACTACGTCAACCGCAAGCCCGTGGGGGTGGCCGGGCTGATCACCCCGTGGAACACCCCGTTCATGCTGGAGAGCTGGAAGCTGGCCCCCGCGCTGGCCTCGGGGTGCACCGTGGTGCTCAAGCCCGCGGAGTTCACCCCGCTCTCGGCGAGCCTGTGGGCGGGCATCTTTGCCGAGGCCGGGCTGCCCGAGGGGGTGTTCAACCTCGTCAACGGCCTGGGCGAGGACGCCGGCGCCGCGTTGGTCGAGCACCCCGGGGTGCCGTTGATCTCCTTCACCGGCGAGACCACCACCGGACAGCTGATCTTCCGCAACGCCTCGGAGCACCTCAAGGGGCTGTCCATGGAGTTGGGTGGCAAGTCCCCCGCGGTGGTCTTCGCCGACGCCGACCTCGAGGCGGCCATCGACTCCACGCTGTTCGGGGTGTTCTCCCTCAACGGGGAGCGCTGCACCGCCGGCAGCCGCATCCTCGTCGAGCGCGCCATCTACAACGACTTCCTCGAGCGCTACGCCGAGCGTGCGCGCAGCATCGTCGTCGGCGACCCGCACGACCCCGCCACCGAGGTGGGCGCGCTCGTCCACCCCGAGCACCACGAGAAGGTCATGTCCTACGTGGAGCTCGGCAGGTCCGAGGGCCGTCTGCTCGCCGGCGGTGGACGCCCCCCGGGGCTCGAGCACGGCAACTACGTACAGCCCACCGTCTTCGCCGACGTCGCGCCCGACGCGCGGATCTTCCAGGAGGAGATCTTCGGGCCGGTCGTAGCCATCACGCCCTTCGACTCCGACGAGGAGGCGCTCGAGCTCGCCAACGCCGTGCGTTACGGGCTCGCGGCGTACGTGTGGACCTCCGACCTCACGCGGGCCCACACCTTCGCCCAGTCAATCGAGGCGGGGATGGTGTGGCTCAACAGCCACAACGTCCGTGACCTCCGGACCCCGTTCGGCGGGGTGAAGGCCTCCGGGCTGGGTCAGGAGGGCGGGTACCGCTCCCTGGACTTCTACTCCGAGCAGCAGGCGGTGCACGTCAGCCTCGGACCGGTGCACACCCCTCGCTTCGGCACCACCCCCCGGAAGGACGCCCCATGACACCCTCGCCCGCCGCCGCCCAGTCCGCCGGTGCGCCCACCGGCGCCACCGCCGGGCTGACCCCGCCCGACGTGGTCCGCTGCGCCTACGCCGAGCTGGTGGTCACCGACCTCGAGGCCTCGCGATGGTTCTACACCGGGCTGCTGGGCCTGGTGGTGACCGCCGAGACGAAGGACGCGCTGTACCTGCGCTCCTTCGAGGACTACCTGCACCACTGCCTGGTGGTGCGCCAGGGCCCGGTGGCCGCGTGCGCCAAGCTCGCCTACCGCCTCCGCTCGGCGGCGGAGCTGGACCGTGCCCAGGCGTACCTGGAGGCCGTCGGGGCCACAGTGCGCCGGGTCCCGGCCGGCACGACCCTGGGCATCGGCGAGGCGGTGCAGGCGCTCGACCCCCTGGGGTTCCCCGTGGAGTTCTTCTACGAGGCCGAGCACGTCGAGCGCTTCACCCAGCGCTACGACCTGCACGGCGCCGGGGCGATCACCCGCTTCGACCACTTCAACGTCGTCGTCCCCGACGTGCCGGCCGGCACCCGGTACTACCAGGGCCTGGGCTTCCGCGTCTCGGAGGACATCCGCGACGACGAGGGCACGGTCTACGCCTCCTGGCTGCACCGCAAGGCCACCGTCCACGACGTGGCCCTGACCGGTGGTGACGGCCCGCGGCTGCACCACGTGGCGTTCTCCACCCACGAGCGCAGCCAGATCCTGCACCTGTGCGACCACCTGGGGGCGGTGCGCAGGTCCGACCAGATCGAGCGGGGGCCGGGGCGCCACGGGGTGACCAACGCGTTCTACCTCTACCTGCTGGACCCGGACGGGCACCGCATCGAGATCTACACCCACGACTACTACACCGGCGACCCCGACAACCCCCTGATCACCTGGGACGTGCACGACAACCAGCGCCGGGACTTCTGGGGAAGCCCGGTGGTGCCGTCCTGGTACACCGAGGCGTCCACCGTCCTCGACCTCGACGGCGAGCCGGTGCCGCTGGTCGAGCGCACCGAGCAGCGCGAGGCCGAGGTGACCGTCGGCGCCGACGGCTTCTCCCTGAACCGCTCCGCAGAGGGCGGCGAGGGCAAGATCGGCCAGCAGGTCTGAGCAGCCGCGGCGCCGCCCGGGGCGTCCTGGAGCCGGCTGCGCAGCACCACGGCCGGCGGGGTGCTAGCCCTCCCGCACGTCCAGGTCGGCGTCCGCCAGGCGTTCGCCGAGCGCGTCCTATGACCCGTCGCGCTGGAGATCCGGGCCAGCGCACCCGGCGAGAGGGAGATCACCAGCGCGAGCAGCTCGTGAGAATGGGAGGGCTCGCGCTGCACCAGCAGATCAGCGCGCACACTGGCACGCGGGTGTACTTCTGCGACGCCCACAGCCCGTGGCAGCGCGGTAGCAACGAGAACATGAACGGGCTGCTGCGCGACTACTTCCCCAAGGGCACCGACCTGCACGAGATCACCCCCGAGGAGCTGGCGTGGGTCGCCGAAGAGATCAACCACCGGCCCCGCAAGACCCTCGGCTGGGCCCGGCCAGCGGACCTGCTCGCCGACGAGACCGCGGCGGTGAGCGCCTGATCTTCGCTCATCCCCAGAAGATGGCAGCCCTGACCGGATGGCTCATGCAGGACCGCGCAGTCGGCATGCTCGGCGCGATCTGCGCCGCAGTAGACCCCAACGCACACGGCGGCGAGTACTACGGACCGATGGGCTCGAGGTCGCCGGGCTTCGGGCTGAAGTCGCGCATGGCGGGACTCCTGGACTTCTCGACGACAGCAGTGGCGGCGACCACACTGCTGCGCCACGGCAGCCCGGGAGTAGGACGCACACGCACGGCACTTGACTTCCCGAACGATCGGTCAGGTAGTGTGACGGTCATCACGACCACGATCGCTACCTGGCGGAGGCACGACCAATGACGGTCACCGCGCCGAAGCGTGCGAGCC
>JAABUO010008275.1_pt1 | contig 11790 bp, 11 predicted proteins | sample 5559291 | NCBI WGS metagenome assembly JAABUO01 (sample SAMN10711878, study PRJNA513372) | rock metagenome | isolation source: Antarctica rocks | place: Antarctica: Victoria Land, Finger Mt sud | reverse complement strand
CTCAGACTTTGTAAATATAATCAATATTGGAAAATATGGCATTCAGGTCGAAAGCACTCGTCACTGAAGTATGAACGTACGACACGCGGGAGAAGAATGAGGAGGAACTTTTCAAAGAGTGAGGCTGCCGAATCATTCTTATTCTGGCGAGATTCGAATATGAATCCATGCCAGTTCCAGCTACTTATTTAGCCTGGCGCAAAGGAGGTTCTCTCGTAGCCGTTCATCCGCCCGCCGGCGGAGCGGCAGATCCCAAAGATATAACGCCATCGTAATGCACAACGGTAATGTTACAAACCCGTCCTGTCCTCTCCCCTCAGTCCCCCATAACGACATCGCCCTCTCCATCTCTCTCGTCGCCGTATCCATTCCTGCCATAAACCTCCTCATCCTTCCTCTTCCAACCCCCTTTGACCTCCTTCTCCACTCTCCTTCTCTCTTTCATCGCCTCCCCTGCACGATCCTTTTCGTCTCTAACACTGCTTCTTGCGGCTTCCACAACACCCTTCCACCATTCTTCCAGACGGCCTTTTTCGAGATGGGATTCTAGGAGTTCGGATTCGGAGTCGAGGTCGGCGGCGATGAGGGTGAGGGTGCTGTCGGGGAGTTGGGAGTACTGTGGGAGAACGCGAAGGGAGGGATCGGGGGTGAGGAGGGAGGAGGGGGATGGTGGGGGATTGGTGTTGAAGAAGGCTGTGATGGGTTAGTGTGGAAGGTCTTTGAGGGAGAGGAAGAAATTTACAGGTTTTGTAGCCCTCCCTTAGGGTCTTGAAGAGGGCTGTTGCTCCCGTCTCAACCTCGACCTGCGTGTCGTCTTTTAGCTCGGTGCGGTTGATGGATTCCCAGTCGTCTTGGATCATGCATCGTCGCCAGATGATTTTTTCGTACAACTGTTTCCCTTCGTCTTTGATGCCACTTATCTTTAGGAGCTTGAAGGCAGAGAAGAATCGAGTGTCTAGGAAGTCGTAGTCAGCTCTTGGATCCGGCCTATCGCCATCCATGAGCGTCAAAGTGTCGATGAGCTCTAACGAATCGAGGGCCTCCCTGGCTACGAGTCTCGCAATATTGTCGCTCATGGCTTCGCGTAATGCTGATTTGCCTTCAACAAAGTTCTTTCCGCACTTTTGGGTGGCAAATTCAATCGCGGCGGTAGTGTCGAGGGCGTTCTTAAGCGTAGGTTTGATATATTTGTACAAAGAGTCTTGAACAGCAATGGCGGCCAAAGCTTGATCGATTCTCTTGATCGCAGTCTTGGCATGGTCGTCTGTGGTTTGCTTCTTCGCTCGTGCTGCCATAGTTGATAGCTTGCCTAAGCTCAATTCGATCTTTTTGCTCCAAAGATTCGTTTCCTGCTTTGCTGCGGTTCGTAGGCAATCCCCTGCCGCGCCGTATTGTTGCTCCGCGGTTGCTTCGTTGATCCAGCTCAGCTTTATATACCCGGGGTGACGCCGTAGGAAACTGGTTAGATGCGATTGATGTTTGGCGCCACTGTTGAGCACCAATGTTATCCTACCAAGCCCAATCTGCTTCGTGAAATAAGCATTTGACCAGGCAGCGCCGTATTTGACAAAGTATGAATCTACGAGGTCCTCAAGTAGTCGAGCCTCGGGACTCATAGCCTTACTATCACCATCTGTTAATGTCTTCTGTGCATCGTCCATTTCGAATTCAATGATATTAACAAGTGCTTCCATGTCTTGGTATTTCTCGGCCAATGCTATGCCGGCATCACCATGTCCAACTTCTGAAAGCTGCACAAACAGAGTCTTCCTAACTGTGAGGTGTGCCTGTTGCAGAGCGTCCCCACTTGCCTTTAACTGTGGATCTGATTGTGACAAGAGCCATCGAGATCTCTCAATATAAACCTGGCAGCATACTTGCACTTGACGTGGGTTTCTCTCTGCAAGCTTCTGGATTAGTTGCAAAGATGGTTCGCCATCCTCGTCTGCCCTCGTTGCATGATTCACTGCGAATTCTCTCGCCACGTCGGTCAGCAACTTGACATTTTCGACAATGCTCAGTCCAGATGTCCATATCTCAGGTAAGTCCTCATAGGCGTTCTGCAAAACACCGTCAACCATGGGCTCTTCGTCCAGGCCATAGAGAGCAGCATTTGCTTCGCGAAATTGGTACGCCGTCTCTAAGGCGGCAAGCTGAAGGTCGACAGCTTCGCTTATTGACCGGGCCTGCGCGCCGTTGTCATACTTGGTATTACCTTCTGAACTTTCTGCAATAAGCTGTTCGATTATTTCGTGAGTCCAGGGTACAATGTATTCTAATCGCCAGATATCGTGAGAGAACCAGTGCCGAACCAGGTCGGTTTCATGCTCTTCAGGCTTATTCTCCTTTTTGAAATCCTCATGTAGATAATCCAGAAGTTCAGTTAGGATGTTGTTCTCGTTTTCATGCTTATGCCTAATAGCTGTATTATAAGAGCGCCAGATGGCTCTGGCAGCAGCCATCTTTTCTGCGTTCCACAGCAACTTCCAGCGGGTGAGACGGCTCAACGGCTGGTAGTGTAATTTAAGGTGCCTAATTAAGTCCGCCAAAGCAGTAGCTCGTTGTTGGAGTTGATGCTCCATACTTGGGGGTAACCCAGGTATCCGAGATTTTTCTGATCCCATAATCGAGCCGCTGACTTCTAACGCCGCGGCTTCTACTTCCTCCAAAGGAAAACTGATCTCTGGGCGGCCGGAAAAGTCCAGTAAATCTTTCTGTAGGCTTCCAAAAAACACCGCCTGTTCAAGCTTGGTCTTTGCGGTGACTCTAACTCTATCTGAGGCGGACTGACCTCTTTCCATGGGTAGAGCAGTTACTCTGATTATGCCAAAACCATGCACTGCCACCACACAAGAGGCATGAACATGATCTCGTTCTTGCATCTCAGACGCACATCCAACAACCTGATAGGTCTTGTTCTTCCGAAAGTCGATCGTGTCTTGGAAAGGGTCCGGTAGCGTGCGTGCTTCCTTCTGGAGCTGGGAACTAGGGGAGTCTTCGATTTCCACAAGAGAGACCAATACCACACTCTTTCCAAATATGATAAAAGCTGTGTGCCCCGGCTCCGGTACAAGTACCTGAGGTCTGAAGTGTGGGTCTGCCGATACTGGCGTTGTATAACAGGAAATTGGATGGACGACTTGGACTTCGACAGAACCGTTGGCGAGCTTGAGACCGAGTAATGCATATCTGGATGAATCTCTCCCCGAGAGGGCCGTCAGAACCAGCAGTTTACAGTCCCCTTGGCTTGTGGACTTTGCCAGCTCCTTGCCCGTTCCCCCATTCGGTAGGAATGTAAAGTCCAAAATCTCAAAAAGATGTTCCTCATGTTCAGGAAACACATTGCCACCTTCTGTAATAGCTTTAAGTAGATCTTCTTTAGCATCAATTTCGTGTAGTAGTGAATGTGCGCCATTCCAGTTTAAGTCCCAGACTTGGAATGACCCCCTGGTTGTCGCGACAATTACACACCTTTGGCCCCTCTGCCATGAGATTCCTGCCCTTACTGCTGCGACGTCCCTCCTCCAGCCTGCACCACTGAAGGCGCTCCTTAGACTCCCAAATAGCCCAACGCTGTGGGCGCCGTTGTTCCAGAGGAACTGCACATTGATTGACGGTTTACCTTGAGGGTCGCTGACTGTCATGTGCGCGACTCTGCCTGAACTGAGCGTGAGGACAAAACCATGTGGCTCTCCCTCGGTCACTTTGGTAATGATCTCACCAGACAGCATTCCGTTCAGTGACCCTTGGTTTCCTTGTTGCCTTTGCCGGTTTACATCGACGCTCGCCGCAGTTGAAAGACTTTCCCAATATGTTATTTCTCCACTCGCAGGCATTACAACGAGGAAAGCAGGTTCTGCGGAAGTTGGGACAAGGATGCCAAAAGGTAAAGGATGGCCAGGAGTATTTGAAGGATGTAAGAGTTTAATAATTGATGGCTTTGAGTCGACGGAACCTGTACTTTGGATATAACGCCAGACTATTGCCTGAGTCTGGGTCATCGCGACAGCGTAGCCGAGACCTGGAAACATTTCTCCACGCCATCGCTCTGTGACAGGTTAGCAGAAACCTTAGTCGCGTAGGTCAGAGTAATACAGACCAGTATTGTGAGAGTCTTGAAGCTGTTCTGGAGTTGTCGGAAGTTGGGTGACAATGTAGTTGTCGTTCTTAGTCTGAAGGGCCAAAATCAGTGCCCAGAACTTGCATTTGCCAAATCCCACAATCTTACGAGCTCAATAGTTCCATCAGTCTTACTATTTCTTTTCTCTCTTTCTGCTTTCTTCACGCCTCTATGTCTGATAGCAAGGCTTGTAGTATCCACACTCGCATGCCGCTGGCCTGAGGCAGAAACAACATGACCATTGGTGGTAGGAGCGTCCTCGATATGGTCTACGTAGCCATTGACTTGCTTGTTAGGAGGTGGCTGAAATGTTTCTTGAGTAAGACCTGATCGTCTAAGTCGCTTCGGGTTGTGTCTGACGGCGACGGAATCGTCTGAGCTTGTCCGCTGGCGTCTTCGAGGGTTGCGTATAGCGGCGCTGGCGTGGACTGTCGCATCCAGAGAAAACATCTTATGAGGTCAACATCATCGAGCCATGATAGATGCCGAGTCCAAGATAATATTCAGGGTTATAGTCCTTGTGGAAAAGTGAGTTGAGCTCTTGTTGATTTTCGGCGGCGGTCTTTGGGATGCTGGTGGCAAAACAGAGTCGCGCCTAAAAGTTTTTGTCTGCCGAGCTGCCCAAGCTGTGACCAACACATGCCGATCCCACTTTTGTCTATCAGCATCGCCAACGCCATCCACTAGATGTCTCTACCAGAAGCCGATATAGTAGAAGCTCACCTTCGCTCCAGCTCACCTCAAGCCAGTCAGTATATTTGGTTGATGCGCAAGCCTTGAGGCCCAAGCTCTCTATTCAATACCGCTCTTGTGTAAGATCCTCATGAGACGGTTATATTCTGGAGACACACAGTCAACGTACGGAATAAACAGTCATGCTTGAGAGCTGAGTGGCTCCATATAATCAATACTAAAAGCTACATGGTCTACATTCTCCGTAGTCCTGTGTCCAATCACCCAAACGCATTGAGAAGCATTTTTCAAACTTCAGAAAGAAAGTCTTCTCAATAGTCGCTAGTTAGGAAGCTAACAACTGTCAAGCTAATATTGTTACATGTGCACAGCACTAGAGAACGTTGGTACGTTAGCCCAGGCCAATAGATACCAGCGCTTGATCAAGCGTATCCTCATCATGAAAGCCATCTAGACCTTCTTGGCATGTTCCTCCCCATCGATACTCGCACTGCTATTACTATCGGCTGTATCTGCCTTCTCCAGAGCAAAGTGCTCGTCTTCCTCGATATTCTGGGCCCCGTGATATTCCTCCTCGAAGACCGGATCGGTCTCGACCGCTTCGAACTTGGTCTTAAAGTCACCGATAGCATGACTATGAGAGCTGCTGTTAGAGCGGCGGCGAGCATTGTTGAAATTGTAGCCTAAGTCCTGCTGCTCATCGCCAGGCATGCCCCTACAGACCCCGACCATAAGCTTCTGGGGCTGCACACAGAGTTGGGGTAACGAGCTCACCAATTGCCCTTACCACCACCTTCCTTCTTCACCTTCTTCGGGTCTTCGTCAACGTGGCCGTTCTTGGCGAAATACCTGGTGATGGAGAGTTAACAATTGTATCAGCAGGGCTGCTAGGTTGCGTCAATTGTCTCGTTGACGTACCTAGGAAGCCTATCTTCAGCTGTCATGTTGCCTTCGGCGATTGCTACATGATCACGATCGTTCTGCTTGTGCGAGCGAGTCACTGATAAGATGTTCGATTAGCCATCTAGCGACCATCCAAGCGGATCAGAGCGGCAAGTAGTGCAGCATTGGTAAACAAATCGAAGAGAGGTGACATGGAGCTCTACTTACTGTTTAATGTTTGTAGATTAAGTATCGGATTGAATGGGTTGAGTTCGTGGATCGATGGTAACAAGTGGAGGTTGATGTCTGTGAAGTAAAGTCAAACAATGACCTAGATGACGAATAAACATGCTCAAGAACATGACGGTCTATCTGGGGCAGCATCGTACCGAAATTGGTGTTATAAGTGTCAATTACAAGCTCTCAAATACACAGTTCGAGGTCAGAAAGTCACGCAAGCTCCGGTCTGGTGAATGGAGGCATAATTGCTTGCTCTGTCGAGCTGATGAACTTTCAGCCGGCCATCACGAGACCACCAGACACCGAAGGAACCTAAGAGCAAGGGGGAGCTCAGCTCCCACGCCATTGACCGTTCAATGCGGGGTTAGCGTCAACTCTCTAACCTCAACGGGAATAGCGCAGCAATTACCGGGGTTCAGCTCTAGAACGTTAAATCGTCCATCCAACCACTGTATCTTCTTCTAATAGTCTCTCATCACCAACATCGACGATTCTAGGTCATGAAGGCCGTAAGGTATCAGATCTTCTCTATCTGGAGATTGAGCCCTAATGCTAGGCATTTTTGGTCCCTGGGCGTCTCCCTTGGAAAACCGGGGGACTTCCATTCCTCCAAATACATCAGACTTTCCTTCTGCTCCTCGTTACATCTAACTTGATAACGCATCATCAAAACTCCCAGGATTCCCAGATTGCCAAAATGGTAGTGAAGGTCTATGAGAACTCCTTAGCTATGGAACAAGCTGGCTCTTCACCCAGGTGAATCGTTCGGTGCTGGATACCGCGATAGGGAGCGAAACACTCAGTCGTGACGAAGATGCGGCCATCAAAGCTTTTCTACCAAGACTAAAGGCAGCCTACCCGGGCCAGCCCGATTGTCGTTCTGCCATACTATAGACTCGGTACCTGTCTAATATTAGAGGGTTTGGGTACTTTAAAAATTGCTTTCTAAAAACCGTGGCATTTTATGGGTTTGATTCGGTCTTTCGTCGAACATTGACATTTATAGACTCTGATGTCAGATAAGTATTGTTTCCAAACGCGCGCTTTCTCTGGATCACTTTTGTGTGCTTTTTTATTTTTGGTTCTGCAGATACCTTAACGAATATGCTTCTTTCTTTTGGTCTAGATACAAGAATCATCAAATAACGCAAATTCTATATTTCGTTTCCTCCCGATTCTAATAACTAAATTTGAATCCACCGTTAGCGCAAACTACACTCCCAGTACACCAACCCGAGTCCTCCCCACAAAGCATCGTTACTATGCCTGCAATCTCCACGGGATACGCTGGTCTACCCCCTGCCCTGTCATTATCCTTCACAAACCTCTCCTCATCTATTCCTTCCCGGACAGCCTGCAGAGGCGCGTTCTGTATATATGGCTTCAATTGCGCTTGGAAATCCTCTCCGGTCTTATCATACATTTCTGTCGCTACAGGGCCGGGGTTGATGGCGTTGACGGTCGCTCGTTCAGCCAGTTCTCGGCTCCATGTTCGCGTCATGGCTTCCAGAGCGGCTTTAGTACCGCCATAGAGGGTTTGGCCTTTGAATCCAATTGAGGAAGAGACTGAAGAGAGATTCACGATGCGTCCCGAGCGGTCGTGCGGGAGGTAGGGAAGTGCAGCTTTCATGAGCAAAATTGGCCCCAACACGTTGACTGCATATATTTTGATAAACGCTTCTGGCGTGACTTCTTCCAGCGGCATGTTTTCAGCTATAGCGGCATTGTTGACGATGATGTCAATCTGGAATTTCCCCGTTCTGGGGTGAGAGAAGTGGTTCTTGGCAGTGTTAACCAGGTAGGTAGCACCGGACTGGTCCGCCATGTCGGCTTGGACGGGGAGAGTATTAATGTTGTGTGTGTTCTGGAGGGAATTGGCTAGGTCTTCGGTGCGTTTGGTAGAGGAGTCGGAGGTGTAGTTTAGGACAAGAGAAGCGCCTTTTGAGGCGAGATGCTCAACAATGGCGGCGCCAATACCTGCATAGTGTGGTTAGAAAACCTGTCTTTCTGAAGGCTATTTCTAATCAAACCTCTAGAGGCGCCTGTTACAATTGCGAGTTTTCCTTCCAATGGCCGGATCATGGTGGCTCCGGTGAGATTTGTAGATGAAGCTCGCTGGTAACCTGGTCTTGACATATTGGATAGATTCACTGAAACAGCAATGAAGGGAAATCTAAAAATCGATGGGGTCTACATAACTGTTCACTGAAAGGGTGGAACCGGGATTGATCGCCAGTTAAGGCATGCCGGGCGGGGTATGCCTTTTCGAGGGAATGGGGCGCCTAACATTACGGGTAGCGCGGGCAGCGTATTAGCCGCTCATTAAACCAACGTGAACAGTCCATAAATAAAAACACCAATGAACCCATTCTTTGAAGAGGAAATATCGTTATACCGAAAGCGGGATTCACAAAGATTGAACCCTGCTAAGTCGAAAAGTCCCTTCGTTGAAAAGAGGATTTCGTTATATCGAACATCGTTATTGACCGGTGTTACTGCTCAAGACAAACTTCGTCACGCAAGATCGCTAATCAACCAGCATGTAGAGTGAATACACTCAACGGAGGATCTACAGCAGTAGTCATTGATCTTGGGCACGATGGCTAAAGATACTCAAATCTCACTAGCTCTGCGCCCACATGACGAGAAGACAAGCTCTCTCACCACCACAATGGTTGCTATTGAACATGTCTTCGCTCTCTCCGAAGCGGATCGCGCTCTTTTCAAGCAAGCTTTCAATGAGGATTATGTTATCTCTACCGCCGAAACGGTTTTCTGTCCTCAGGGCGGTGGTCAGCAAAGCGATTCAGGCGTCACGACATCCACAAAATCCAACGACGCTGCGTCTTTTGATGTGTCTAACGTCCGCACTGGGTCATACGGCCGCATTCTCCATCTTGGCCGCTTTAACTCCTCAGACCTCCCGAAACTTACCACAGGTGATACAGTCAAGCAAGCCATAGATACTGCCAAACACGATCTGAAATGTCGTTTTCATACCGGAGGTCACATTGTCGGCCTAGCCGTGCGTCATCTCGCCGAATCGATTCCAGATGTGGAGGAGCTTAAAGCACAATACTACTCAGATGCAGCTTTTATTGAATTTCGTGGTTTCATTGATGGCAAGCATAAAGCAGCTAAAAGAAAATGGTGCCATTGTGCCCGACAATATGGCTGATTCGGGAACTGACTGCCTCCGAGTGGTAAAAGTTGAGGGCGTCGGAGCGTATCCTTGTGGTGGGACTCATGTCCGTGATACTAAGCAGATTGAAAAGATCGAAATACGGAGGATCAGTCGACAAAAAAGCATCAGCAAGGTCTTCTACAGTATCAGCTAGGATGGAAACTGTATGTTCTGAACCTCTTTTCTGGTCGTACTGTCCCTAACGTCAATTAGGAGTAAACAGCTCTTTATGTCGTTTTAAAGATACCAGGGTGCAACATGACAGATGCTTAATAGAAACGATTTAGATGTTCATGATGTACTCTTCGCACTGGGTACAAGGGGCGAACGTTAAAGTGAAAAGACATATCTATGGCAAAAGGCATATCCACAAAGTACTACGTTAGTAGTGAATTCCGTATTGTGGTGCATCTTGTCTTCTCTCACTATAAATAACGAGAGGACTTCTGATTCTCTTGAAAGAGAGACCAAGAGTCAGAAATTATAAGGAACGAGACAACTCCTGAACTTGCTCCTAGAAAAGGGGCTAGACCTCTGGTTAAAAACACAAACAACTCCTAAGGACGCAATCAGCGGAGATAAGGACTAGTCAAAAATGAGGAACTTGTCACATGCCCTTACTCGTACCTAGGAGGGCCAGACTCTTAGAAAGACAAGAGATTTGATGCTAGACAATCTAGTTATGGAAAGTACATAGAACGATCGACTGGATTAGCCAATGTGCAACGGAAGAAGCAAAACAGGGGCCAAAATTCGGAATCAGGTCCTGATTTCACGCTAGCGTAACACTTCTAGAACTCGCTACACCAAGGTTCTGATACGACTTGGGATCACCATTTGTTTTCGTTTGGTCAAAGTGGACTTCAGTGATCTCTTCAGTATTGCTACGTTACTACCGAAGAAATGTCCAAAGCGATAGATAACCTTCTAGCAATCCACTAGAATCACGCGGAGATGTCCGCTCGTCCTGCTGCTGCGAAAGCGCCTAAAAAGAGAGCGAGAAGGTACAGCCTGGTGTTTGTGTAAACATGTCGCACAAAAACCATAAAAGCTAAATCTAAGCAGCGACCCAGTTCTACTTACCAATAACAATTCATACCGCACCAGACTTAACAAGCCAGCTCTGAGGTTCGTCTGATATCCCTTTAAATTTTCTCGTATATTAGACCAACGCATAAGCAGGGACCTTCATAGATCCGTTATCACCGTCAAAGTTGGAGAGGAACCGGCTCAAGAGTCTTTTGTTGTTCATAAAGAGCTTATTAGCTACTACTCCGTTTTCTTCCGCTCCTATACCTCCGGCCACTGGCTCGAATCTGGCACCGGCGTAGTCAATCTTCCTGATGACGATGTGGAGCTTTTCGAAGTCTTTGAACAGTGGCTGTACACCCAGCTTATCGTGCTCAACGACGAGCAGAAGAACCAATACCGACTCATCATCGACCTCTTCATCCTCGCCAACAAGCTCCAATGCTCCAAGCTTCAAAACGCCACCCTCGACTTCTTATACCGTCGCTTCAGCGAAACCAACACCCTCTACCCGCCCACCGACATCTGCCATGTCTGGGAAAACACCACCAACGACTCCCCACTTCGACGATACCTTGTCGACCTGTACGTCTACGATAGCCAAATCGACCACGTGGTCGAGTCGCAAGAGCACTATCCGAGTGAGTTTATGAAGGAGGTGCTCAAGGGGGTTGTGAAGAGGGTGCCTGAGCGGTTGCCGGGAGAGTACACGCCATATGAGATGGGCATGGGGGCGTATCATATACAGGATTAGGGGGGTGAGGGGGTGGTCTGTTAGGCTGGAGGGGTTGGGGGTAGGATAAGTGGTTGATCGGTTTGTTCATGTGGCTCTTAGGGAGCATAGCTTTCGTGTACGTTGAATTGAAGATGGAATATCTGCTGATTATCGAGTGATCTAATTGATGCAAACAGTGCGTTGATTATCTCCCCACCACCCACCTTCCCAAATCCCATTCATCGAGCCACCCCCCCTAACCAAAAAGCCATTCCACAACCTCTCGCCCTTCCTCAAACACTTATCTAATCGCCCACTCAGCTCCCTTATCTAACATCCACAGTCATCCAAAGCCATTCATCTAATCCCCTTTCGCCATCCCCATTTCTCGATAACGACTTTTAGCCTAAGAAGGGATGGACAGCCCCTTTTCAGCCCCTTTTAAATACCGTCTATTATATATCTAACACTACTATTCCTTCACCCGCGATCCGATATCTATCTTAACGACACCCCTTTGCACCTATCAGACTACCTGTCTAGTTATCGTCACCAGCCAATCGCTCAGCGTTTCAGGTTTCATCTCGGGGAAGGTTCTTCATGGACTCGGTGCGATCTCATGAGTTCTTTGGAGGTTGTCTGCTACCGACGTAATCATATCGTTTCTCTAATGCTGCTAGTCTCTCACTCCCCACCTCCTCTCTCAAACCCCACTCAAGCCCAATCCTCCAACCCCCTTTTCAACCAACTCCCCATCTCTTTCCCCCTTCCCTTTCCATCCACTACCCACTCATCCATCTGTTTCACATCTCTCTGAATATTATTCTCAATGAGAGGGAACGCTGGTGCGAGAGTAGGTTTTCGAGGGTTTGTGTAGTTAGGGTTTTCTGGTAGGGTATTAGAGGATATGGTGGTGGTGTTTGATGG
>JAABUO010008272.1_pt1 | contig 11792 bp, 8 predicted proteins | sample 5559291 | NCBI WGS metagenome assembly JAABUO01 (sample SAMN10711878, study PRJNA513372) | rock metagenome | isolation source: Antarctica rocks | place: Antarctica: Victoria Land, Finger Mt sud | reverse complement strand
GTGGGCGCAGGCGCGGGCGCCGTCACCGTGCTTGTCGAGGTGGGCGCGCCTGTGCTCGTGGGGACCGGGACGGAGGTCGGCGTACTCATGGGCGCCTGAGTAGGCGCGGGTGGCGTGGCGGCTGCCGTGGGGGTGACGGTGTCCTGGCACGGCAAGCCGCACGTCACGGACGCGGGGGTTGCACTGGGCGTCGCCGCGGACCCCGGCGTCGCGCTCGTCGGGGCGGAGGTGAGACCAGGGATAGGCGTCGCGGACGGGGACGCCGGGCTGGTCGCCGACGGTCCCAAAGTCGCTGTCGGTGTAGCGCCCGATACCGCCCAATCGGCGGCCAGGTTGGCCAGGTTGGGCGAGCCCCAGCCCGTGGCCTCGTCCCAGCCCGGACCGGCGCTCTGGGCGTATGCGCCGTCGGTCCCATTGGGGGACGGGTCGTTGTTGCCGTTCGTGACGTCGTGGAAGTCGCGGCCATAGGTCGTCGTGCTGTTGGCCAGCGCGTACAGGCGCGGCGCCGCGAAGCCCACCGCCGGACGGCCTGTATCCGCGAGACTGCGGTTGAGACTTGTCATCATCCCGGCCCATAGCGGAGCGGCCAGGCTAGTCCCGCCGATCCTGTACCCGCCCCCATAAACGGCGACATAGGCACCTGTGTTAGGATAGGCGTCCGCCGACACGTCGGGCTCGGCGCGGCCCGCGCAGGTCGCCGCGCCGACACCGGTCTGCCATGAGGGGCGGCCCTCGACCAAGGAGCAGCCGCCGCCGGAGCCGTTCCAGGCGCTCTCGGAGCCATAGCTGTAGTTCACACCTGTCTGCAGGCTCGTGCCGCCGACGGCGACGACGTAGGGGCTATCGGCCGGATAGCTGGGGAGGGCCTGCGTACAGCCCGCCGGGTCTTGCGCGGGATCGCACTGCGTTTCGGACCCGGAGGCGTAACCGGTGTCTCCGCTCGAAAAATAGAAGGTGACGCCCTGGCTCGCGGCGTACTGAAAAGATGCGTCGAGGTTAGAAGCGAAGGCGTAGTCGTCGGCGGTGGCGGGCTCATTGCCGCCCCACGAGTTGGAAACCGCGTGCAGTGTGGGATCAGTGTCGTGCGCGTGCGCCGCGGCGGACACGGCCTGCTCGAGCCCAACAGTACTGGGGCTACAGACCGGCCCATGCACCGGGTCGTACACCACCGTGCAATCGCTCAACCAGTATTTGAGGTGGCTGTGCGGGGCCATGCCGTGGGCGTACTCTACATCCAGCGCCACCTCATTTAGCACTGATGTGTTGGTATATGGATTGTTGTTGACGGGGGTCCAATCGATGCCATCGTCCCCCGCGCCGCCCGAGATAACTCTTGTCGTCCCGGTATGGGCGGCAAAGGTGTCCAGATCGCTTTGAGGCAGCGGGGAGCCCCACAAGGTCAAGCCAATCGTTTGCCCCTTGCCGTCGCCGACGGGTCCGACGTTGTAGGCTGCCTTGAAGTCGTCGGGGTAGTAGCCACCAGAGCGCACGCTCGCCGTCCGCGTCGACCAAGTCCGCTGGCTCATGGCGTGGACACGATACAGCGTCGAGAGGCCGCTGACCGAGCGGATGTCCAGCCCCGCCGGCACAGTTGCGTCACGGTCGTTGGATTGGAAGCGCCGCCCACCCAGGCTATAATCGTTGATATGCACACCCAGCGCCCGCTCGGCCGACGCCGATGTCCCTCTCACCGTCATCAGCAGGTGGTCCGGCGACATCGCGTCCACCCGCAGCCCTGCCCCACCCGCCCACGCCCGCACGGCCTGCACCTCGGTGTCGGCCGGGGCGAAGCGCTCTATATATTGCGCGGGAGTCAGGTAATGGCCGTACTGGGGGCTGGCGGGGTCGCTCGCGGCCGCGATGAGACCGTCGAGGGCCGCGGAGTCGCGCACGGCGAGGCCGATGTTTAACGTGAGCGACGCGGCGGGGTCGTGGTGACTGCGCAACGTCGCGGCGCCGTCGAGGACGATGACCGGAGTCTGCCCCGCGAGCGTCCGCCGCGCCGGCGCCGCGGACCCGACGGCGCGGCTCGCTTGGGGCGACGGCGTCAAGATACCAACGGTCCCGAGCAAGGCCACCATGACCAACGCTTTAGAACGCACCGCTTGCCCTCCCTGGACAGCGGCGCAGCGGACGGCCGAACAGGCCGATCGTTACGCCAACCACTCCACCCATCAGCTTTCGATCATATCACGCCTCGGCGCACACCGCGCGGCGCGCGGGCGCGGATGGAGGCTGGTCATCCTGTAGGGGGCGCGATACCATGTCACCGCGTCGGGGATCGCCGCCCCGCGATACTGGTACGTGGTGCCGCAACGGCAGGAGGCCAGCCAGAGGGCGATGCGCGCGTCGTGGCCGAAGCCCGTGTGCGCGCGACCGCACAACGCGCAACGGCCGTCGAGCAGTTCGGCGAGCCCGCTAGGATCGGAGATCGCGCCCATCGTCGTGGTCGGCACAGTTGCCATGACGCCAGACTACGCGCTCCGGCCGCGGCCAGCAATAGGAAAGGGTGGCTAGTTCACTCGCCAGACGCCCACGAGGGGCGCCCCTACCTGTTACCAGCGCTGTCTCGGGGAGGTTTGTTCCACGTGATGGCGGCCTGCGCCGGCCTTCCCGCACGCGGACCCCCGGATGGCGCGCCACGGGCCAGCCGCGGTCGGCTGAACGGGGCGTCGCGCGCGTCACGTCAAAGTAACTGCCCTGATCCTGCACTAGCCCCCGTAGACAGAGTAGCGCGCCAGGCCACGCTCGAAGGGGTCCATGAAATCGCTGGGCAAGGGCGCGGGCTCGATGCCCACCCCGCGCAGCGCCGGCTCGAGCACGGCCGAGGGTCCGTACAGGAAATCGGTGACGTCGGGGAAGTAGCGCTCACAGACGGGCGTGACCATGTCGAGGTGGCGCAACTCGACGCCCTTGCCCTTCTCGTCGTAGCAGGTGTACCCGCCGAAGGGGAGTGGCTCGGCGTGGATGGCGCGCAGCAGAGGGTTGGCCTCCGATCGCGGGATCAACACCATGCCATTGTAGCTCCCCGCCGTGATGCCGATGGCGGCGCGGCGCGCACGCCCCCCTTCGGCGGACGCATCGGCGGGCACCAACTCCTCCCCCTCGGGGACAACCGCAAACTCGGGCTCGAAATCGTCGTCCGGCTCATGCATCGTCATGTAGCTTCCCTTGGCGCGTGGCTAGTCATTCATATCGTACTTTATTGTACTTTTTGCTCTGGTGGTCAACCGTCAATTATACCAAATAAACAGGTACGATAGGGGTAGAGGCAAGGGAGTAAGGGAGTTACCCTGATAACGCCATCGCCCCATCTCCCGCGCGAGAGACGCGAGAGAGGGGTTAGGAGTAAGAGGTCCAAGAAAGGAAGCTATGGCCGGCGAGCGTATCCTCGTAGTCGAGGACGAGGCGAACATCGTGAATCTGGTGCGCGCCTACCTGGAGCGCGAAGGCTTCGCCGTCAGGACGGTGTCCGACGGCCGCGCCGCCCTGCAGCAGGTCCACGCCGCGCGGCCCGACCTGATCATCCTCGACCTCATGCTGCCGGGGATCGACGGCCTCGAGGTCTGCCGCCGCGTGCGCCAGGAGTCCGACGTCTACATCATCATGCTCACGGCAAAGGCCGAGGAGTCCGACCGCATCGTCGGCCTTGAGCTCGGCGCCGACGACTACCTGACAAAGCCGTTCAGCCCGCGCGAACTGGTGGCCCGCGTCAAGGCTGTGCTGCGCCGTCGTCGCGAGGGCGACAGCGCCTCCGGCCAGGCCGGGCGCGGCGAGAGCGGCGTCATCGTGGCCGGGCCGCTCACCATCGACCTCGCGCGCCGCCGCGTCACTAAGGGCGGCCAGTCGATCGATCTCACGACGCTCGAGTTCGACCTGTTGCGCGCCCTCGCTGGCGACCCCGGGATCGTCTTCAGCCGCGCGCAGCTGCTCCAGCGGGTGTGGGGCTACGACTACATCGGCGACGAACGCGTCGTCGACGTGCACATTGGCCTGCTGCGCAAGAAAATCGAGGCCGACCCGTCCGAGCCTGTGCTGCTCAAGACCGTGCGCGGCGTAGGCTATAAATACGATAGCGAGTGACGACTATCGACTATCGACTAGGGAAGTAGCCTGACGTGCCCGACCATCCCCTGCGCGCGTTGCGCGAGCTGCGACGCGCCCTGTGGCGCAAGCTGCAGTGGCGCCTCTTCGCCGCCTACATCGTGATCCTGATCGTCACTGTTTCAGTGCAGACGATCGGGGCCGACTTCTTCGCCTGGCGCTACATCCAGGGCTACGTGGCGCGCAACCACGGCGTGGTCAACTCCGACGAGCTGGTTAGGCAGGCCATCGGCGCATTCACCATCTCCTTGTTCCTAAGTACCGCCGTTTCGGTGATCGCCTCGGGCGCGGCCAGCCTGTTCGTAGCCCGCCGCATCGTCGAGCCGCTGCAGCGCATGATCGCGACCTCGCGCAGCATCGCCGCGGGCCACTACCGCGACCGCGTCGTGGTCAGGGACGACTACGAGATCAGCACCCTCGCCGCCTCGCTCAACAGCATGGCCGCGACCCTCGAACACACCGAGCAGCAGCGCCAGGAGCTGATCGGCAACGTGGCCCACGAGCTGCGCACACCGCTGACCACGATCAAGGGCTACATGGAGGGGCTAATCGACGGCATCGTGCCGGCCGACGACGCGACCTTCGAGCTCGTGCGCGAGGAAGCCGATCGCCTCTCGCGCCTCGTGCACGACCTGCAGGATCTCTCGCGCCTCGAGGAGAGCGACGTCGCCCTGCACATCCGCCCCGCCTTCGTATCCGACATCGTGGGCGGGACGGTGCAGAAGATGCGCCCACAGTGCGAGGCCAAGGGCGTCAGGCTCACCGCTGTGGTCGCGCCGGGCACGCCGTGCGTGCTGGCCGACCACGACCGCATGCAGCAGGTCTTGCTGAACCTCGTCGTCAACGCCCTGCACTATACCCCCTCCGGCGGCGCCATCCACATCGAGGCCGGCGTCGCGCCGCGCGGGGCCGAGGAAAGCAACGCGGCCGCTGCGCCGGTACGGATCGCCGTCGTCGACACGGGCATCGGCATCCCGCCCGAGCACCTCCCGCACGTCTTCACCCGCTTCTACCGCGTCGACAAGTCGCGGTCGCGGGCGGCGGCCGGGGCGGCGAGCGGCGCGGGCATCGGCCTGACCATCGCCCGCCGCCTGAGCGAGGCGCACGGCGGCAGCCTGACCGTTGAGAGCGAGCCCGGCCGCGGCAGCCGTTTCACCGTCACCCTCCCGGTTGCGCTGGACTCCGGCGCCGCGGCGTCGACGTCGGCATCGTACGGCCAGCGGCCGGCCGTGGAGATCGGGTAGGTGGTCCTGGCGCGATGAGGACGCCGCTCATAGTAGGATCCGGGCGTAGTACAACCATACTTGCCCTCGCGGCCGCGCTCGCCCTCGGCGCCACCCTCCATCGCCCCGCCCTGGTCGCCAACAGGCTTGGTACGCCCGGCGCGCCCATGGCGCAAGGCGCCGGCGCGGAGGCGCGCCGCGTTCCTATACCGGCCCGCACCGTACCCTACAGTGGAGCGATCGACCTCGCGGCAGTGACGCAGGCCGTCACGACGTCCGCTGCCAGCGACGTACTCGCCCGCGGCGCCCTCGCCCGCGGCGCCCTGCTGGCGAGAGGCGGCGAGCGCCGGCGGTTCCGGAGGGTACGGCAAAGCGGCGCGCCCCACACCGGGGCGGCCGGCGCGGCCGTGCGCGTGTACCTGACGACGAGCGACCTGCGCAAAAGGCTCGCGCGCGAGCCCGACCTCTCCTTCCGGCCGTCGGATGCGCTCCACGTCCTCCCGCGCCGCACCATCCGCGTCGACGACCGCACGGCGTACCAGCGCATGGACGGCTTCGGGGCCGCGTTCACCGACTCCTCGGCGTGGCTGCTCCACGACGGGTTAGGCGCCGACGCGCGCGCCGTCGCAATGCGCCGCCTGTTCAGCCTCAACGACGGCATCGGCCTCAGCCTCATGCGCGTCCCCATCGCGGCCTCCGACTTCACGCGCGACGGCCGGCCCTACTCGTACGACGACGTGCCCCGTGACCAATTGGACCTCGCGCTGGCCCACTTTTCGGTGCGGCGCGATGAGGCCTACATCATCCCCATCATCCGCCAGGCCCTGCGCCTCAACCCGTCGCTCAAGACGATGGCCGGCGCGTGGAGCCCCCCGGCCTGGATGAAGACGAACAAGGCGCTGGACAACATCGGCTACGCCGGACGCCTCCTGCCCGATCCCGTAGTGCGCGCGGCCCTGGCCCGCTACATCGTTCTTTTCTTGCAAGCGTACGCGGCGCGGGGCATCCCGATCTTCGCCGTCACGCCCAACAACGAGCCGCTGCAGGCGACGGACCACCCCGGCCTGACCCTGCCGGCCGGCGACGAGATCGATCTGATCGCGCACTATCTCGGCCCATCCCTCGTCCGCGCGCGCCTGCGCACGAAGATCCTGGCCTTCGACTACGACTGGACCACGGACTATCCGCTCCAGGTCTTGCGCGACAAAGGAGCGAGCCCCTACGTCGCCGGCACGGCGTGGCACTGCTACATCGGGCACCCGACGCTCATGACCAGCGTACACGACGCGTTCCCCCACAGGGACGCCTATGAGACCGAGTGCTCCGGGGGCATCGCGCCGGGACCCGCCGCCGAGCTCATCATCCTGTCGGCGCGCAACTGGGCGCAGGGCGCGCTGCTGTGGAACCTCGCGCTCGACACGCGCGGCGGCCCGAAGGCGGGCGACGGGTGCCTCGGCTGCTACGCCCTGCTCACGGTCAACCCGGCCAAGCACACCGTCGCGTACAACAGGGACTACTACGAACTCGGACAGGCCAGCCGCTTCGTCCACCCCGGCGCCCGCCGCGTCGCATCGAACACGTTCGTGACCTATCGCGGCGTCTTCCTGCGGCAGCATCCGGGCTACACCAGCCCGGGGGTCGACGATGTGGCCTTCAAGAACCCCGACGGCTCGCTGGCCCTCATGGCCTACAACAACGCGCTCTCGGCCCAGACCTTCGCCGTGGCCTGGCACGGCCGGTCGTTCCGCTACACCCTTCCGGCCGGCGCGACCGTCACGTTCACCTGGGCTGGACCCGGGTCCAGCCCACGCGCGCGGAGCCCCGCCGCGAGCGCGCCAGGACGTTGATGGAAAGCGAGCCACGAGCTGTTGATCGCCACCCGGCGATTGTGTTAGACTCCAGCCGGTAGCCGCGAGGCGGCGCGACCGTCTGGTCGCGTCGCTAATACGAAGACACGCTTATGTCACGCATACATTAGGAGGCGCACGACCGTGAAGAAGCTTTTCTCACAACTCGCCGGTGTCCTATCCGGGTGTGCCACGCGGACATAGACCACGACCAACTGCATCTATCCCTCCACCCCCGCTACCCTATCGTAGCGAGCCGGTCGCCCTCGGCGCCTATGTGACGTCCGACAGGCGGCATGGGCTCCGCTAACCAGGACCGGGGGTGAGGTTCCTCTCCAACGTAGTGTATGGTCACGGGCGCATCGGGTAGCCGGACACCGGCGACTCGTGTTCCCCCGTGGCCTTTTTTGTGCGCGCGACGCGTCGCGCCCCCGAACCCTCGACAATAACCGGCCAGCCGCGGATGTTCGCGGCCGGCCCTTTTTTGTTCGTCGTTGGAGAAAGAGATACACCATGTCCACCCCGTTCGTCGACTATCGCCGCCTGCTCGGCGCATACCTGAGGCCGCAGTGGCGCGCGGTCCTCCTGCTGGCCCTCGCGCTCGTGGCGAGCATCGTCCTGCAGCTGGTCAACCCGCAGGTGGTGCGCTTTTTCATCGACGCCGCGCAGGCGCCCGCCGCGCACCGCACGCACGGGACCCAGGATGCGCTCCTCGCCGCGGCCGTCGTATTCATCCTGGTGGCGCTGGCGCAGCGCGCGGTCGCCTTCGCCGCCGTCTACCTCGGCGAGAACATCGGCTGGCGCGCGACCAACAGCCTGCGCGCCGACCTGACGCGCCACTGTCTGCGCCTGGACCTGCCGTTCCACAAGGCTCACACGCCCGGCGACCTGATCGAGCGGGTCGACGGGGACGTAACCCTGTTGGCCGGCTTCTTCTCGCAGTTCGTGGTGCAGGCGCTGGGCAACGCGCTGCTGGCGCTCGGCATCCTGGCGCTGCTATTCCGCGTCAATCCATGGCTCGGCCTCGGCCTCGGCGTCTACATGGTCGCCACCGTCCTGGCGCTCCGGCTGGCGCAACGGGTCGCCGTGCGGCGCTGGTCCGCCTCGCGCCAGGCCAGCGCGGAGCACTACGGGTTCCTGGAAGAGCATCTCGCCGACACCGAGGAGGTGCGCGCCAACGGCGCCGAGGACTACGTGATCGGACGCCTCTATGGGCTCACCCGCGCCCTGATGGAGCGGCAGCGCGGCGCGCGCCTGGCCGGCAACGTGACCTTCATGGGCGCGCACGGCCTCTACGCGCTGGCCTACGCGCTGGGGCTGGGTCTCGGCGCGTACCTCTACACGCGCGGGCAGATCTCGATCGGCACGGCCTACGTGATCGTCTACTACATCGGCATGTTCTACAACCCGCTGGTGGGGCTCCAGAAACAGGCGCAGGACCTGCAGCGGGCGCAGGCCGGCATCGGGCGCATCCTGGAGCTACAAAAGGCGACGCCACGGGTGCGCGAGGCGCGGGTGCCGGCGGCCTTGCCATCCGGCGCGCCCGCAGTCGCCTTCCGGGGCGTCTCGTTCGCCTACGACGACCGCGACGACGGGGCGCCGGGCCGGACGACGCTGGAGGACATCTCGTTCCGGCTGGAGCCGGGAGGGGTCATGGGCGTGCTGGGCCGCACCGGCAGCGGCAAGTCGACGCTGGCGCGCCTGCTGTTCCGCCTCTACGATCCCACCGCGGGCGCGATCACGCTCGACGGGGTCGACCTGCGCGACGTCGCGCTGGACGACTTGCGCCGGCGCGTGGGCATGGTCACGCAGGACGTGCAGTTGTTCGGGGCCAGCGTGCGCGACAACCTAACCCTGTTCAACCCGCGCATCCCCGACGGGCGCGTCGAGGCGGCGCTGGAAGAGCTGGGGCTGGGAGACTGGTATCGCGCGCTGCCGGACGGCCTCGACACGGAGCTGCCAGCGGGGGGCGGCGGGCTCTCGGCCGGCCAGGCGCAGCTGCTGGCCTTCGCGCGCGTCTTCCTGCGCGACCCCGGGCTGGTCATCCTGGACGAGGCCTCGTCGCGCCTCGACCCGGCCACCGAGCGGCTGCTCGAGCGGGCGATGGACCGCCTGCTGGCCGGGCGCACCGCCATCGTCATCGCGCACCGCCTGGACACCGTGCGGCGCGCCAGCGCGGTCCTGGTCCTTGAACATGGTCGCGTGGTCGAGTACGGGCCGCGCGCCGCGCTCGCCCGGGACCCCGACTCACATCTTGCCCGCCTGCTCCACGCCAGCGGCGGGCGCGAGGTACCGGAGGTATCCATAACATGAGCGCGAGCACGAACACATCCACGCAACACCGCGCGGGTGCCGGTTCGCCCGGCGCCGATCGCGACGGGGTCGGCGGCATCAAGACGTGGCCGTTCAACCGGCGGCTGATGGCCTACCGCCCGTGGCCCTTCGCGATCTACGCCTTGTTCCACATGCTGTTCTTCATCGTCCAGATCGCGCCGGGCCTGATCGAGAAGGCCGTGTTCGACCGGCTCACCGGAGCCGGCCCCGTCGCGCTGGGTCCATGGGCGTTGGTGGCCCTCTACGCTTCGGTCGAGTTGGCGCGGCTCTCCACCACGTTCGGCACGATCTGGGGCGACGTCACCTTCCAGTACGTCGTGGCCGGGCTGCTGCGCCGCAACATCCTGGCCGCGACGCTGCGCCGGCCGGGTGCGGGGCCGGCGCCCGTTTCGCCGGGCGACGCGGTCAGCCGCCTGCGCGACGACGTGGAGGAGGTGGCCGACTTCCCCACCTGGCTGCCCCACGTGGCCGGGCAGGCCGTGGCCGCGGCGGTGGCCATCGCCATCATGGCGCGCATCGACCTGGCCATCACCCTGTGCGTCTTCGTGCCCCTGAGCGGCGCGGTCTTCCTGACGCGGCTGGCCTGGGCGCGGATACACCACTACGCCCACGCCGGCCGCGTGGCCACGAGCCGCGTGACCGGGTTCCTGGGCGAGGCCTTCGGCGCGGTGCAGGCCGTCAAGGTCGCCGCCGCCGAGGACGACGTGACGGCGCATCTGCAGAGCCTCAACGAGGCGCGCCGCCGCGCCATGCTGCGCCAGCGGGTGTTCGGCGAACTGCTCTCCGCGGTCTCGGACACCAGCGTGGCGCTCGGCATCGGCGTGACCATCCTACTGGCCGGTCAGGCCATGGCCGCGGGCGCCTTCACCGTGGGCGACTTCGCCCTGTTCGTCTACTATCTATGGTTCACCACCGACCTGCCGTCGATGCTGGGCACGTTTATCGGCGACTACAAGCAGCAGCAGGTCTCCATCGAGCGGCTGGTCGAGTTGGTGCGTCCCGCGCCCGCCCGCGCGCTGGTGGAGCATCACCCGATGTACGAGCGCGGCGGTGAGCCCGCCCTGCCGTTCCCCGCGAGACGGGAAGGCGACCGGCTGGAGCGGCTTGAGGTGCGTGGGCTGGGCTACCGCTACCCCGGCTACCCCGGCTACCCCGGCTACCCCGGCTACCCCGGCTACCCCGGCGGCCGTCCGGGCGGCGCCGGCGGCAACGGCATCGCGGGGATCGATCTGTCGCTGCCGCGCGGCTCGCTCACGGTGGTCACGGGGCGTGTCGGCGCGGGCAAGACGACGCTGTTGCGCGCGGTGCTGGGCCTGTTGCAGCCCGACGAGGGCGCCGTGTACTGGAACGGAGCGCCCGTCGCCGACCCTGCCGCGTTCTTCCGTCCGCCGCGCGCCGCCTACACGGCGCAGGTCCCGCGCCTGTTTAGCGAGACCTTGCGCGACAACATCCTGATGGGGCTGCCGGAGGACCGCGCGAACCTGCCCGGGGCGGTCTGGTCGGGGGTGCTGGAGGAGGACGTGGCGCGGCTGGAGCGCGGGCTGGACACGGTGGTCGGCCCGCGGGGGGTGCGCCTCTCAGGCGGCCAGGCGCAGCGCGCCGCGGCAGCGCGCATGTTCGTGCGCGCGCCGGAGTTGCTGGTGTTCGACGACCTCTCCAGCGCGCTCGACATCGAGACCGAGCGCCTGCTGTGGGAGCGATTGTCCGCGCGACGGCATGACGGCACCACGCTGCTGGTCGTCTCGCACCGGCGCGCGGCGCTGGAGCGCGCCGACCACATCGTGCTGCTCAAAGGTGGCCGCATCGAGGCCGAGGGCCGCCTGGACCACCTCCTGGACACCTGCGACGAGATGCGTCGCCTGTGGGAGGGCGCCCCCGGCGCCCCCTGACTCTCCCCTTTGAGCAGACGGCCTGAGCGGGGCCGGCCCGGTCTACGCCGGCCTGCGCACTCTTTGGCGAACGCTGAGCCTCCTGCGCCTCGGGCGCGCTCATGGCCTGTGAAAAGTCGACAGCGCCTCTCTCACCCCCTCCGCCCCTGGCTAACTGATCCCCCAGACCCTAGCCGCGGGTCCGACGTTGGGGCGCACCTCCGGGGGAACCCTGGGAGAGGGCTCCCCCCAGACCCCCGCCAACCACGGCGCGTGCGGGCAGACAGGCCTGGCCCCCCGACAATGCACAGACCCTGCGGGCGCGCCCTCCTCGGTTGATCTGCCCTGGCGTATTATGTATGGAGGGGCTGGACGGCAGCGCCCGGTCGCCTAGTCGATACGTGAGATTATACCGA
>JAABUO010008271.1_pt1 | contig 11793 bp, 3 predicted proteins | sample 5559291 | NCBI WGS metagenome assembly JAABUO01 (sample SAMN10711878, study PRJNA513372) | rock metagenome | isolation source: Antarctica rocks | place: Antarctica: Victoria Land, Finger Mt sud | reverse complement strand
GCACCGTCGTCGCCACAGCCCGCGTCGGACCCGACGCCAACGTCTTCGGCATCATCCTCAACACCGTCCAAGCCTGAATTCCGTATCCGGCCCAAACCAGCGCGATCGAACCGCGTGGGTAATTACGCTATGCAAATATCTCGGCAGTTTATGGCGAGAGATGCCGCAGTCGACCCGAATGTGGCGGCTCAAATCAGCATGACTTTTAACCCTGTATTCGAGAAAATAGCGCCAGTAGTTACCGCACCTTCGCCCGCTTATCTAAATGATCCTGTTGTAAATACTCCGTTTCCCTCATCGGTCGATCCTTTTGACCCTGTCACTGCAGAGCCTGCTCCTACGCCTAGAGACGTACCGACTCCTATTTCCCCAGCGGCACCTGTGGATGTAACGGCAGAACCAGCTCCCACGCCTAGAGACGTACCAGCTCCTATTTCGCCAGCGGCACCTGTGGATGTAACGGCAGAACCAGCTCCCACGCCTAGAGACGTACCAGCCCCTATGCCGTCGGCAGCACCGGCCCCGGTAACCGCACCAACTCCCACCGCCCCCACGGCTGGTCCGACGAATATTTCCGGTACGGGTGTGGCTGGCACCACCCGAGCGCCTGACGAGGACAAGAGTGGGACTGTCGGCGGCATGCCCGCGCCGCAAGGGCCGGCTGCCGGTGTATCGATGGACGGAACGAGCGGGGACGGCACGGGCAGCGGCAACGGCCGAACCGTCGGCAACGACATCGGTGATCAGGCGGCTCCGCCCTCGCAGGATCCGGGGACAACAGCAATTGCCCCCATCGAGCTTGACCTATCGGGCAACGGCATCGCCGTCACCCAACTGACCTCGTCCAACACCTTCGAGGCGATCAACCAGGACGGCTACCAGCACCGCACCGCCTGGGCGGGAGCGGGAGATGCCGTGCTGTTCGTCGACCCGAACGGGCTCGACACGATCAGGGACGCCAACCAGTACATCTTCACCGACTGGGACCCGTCGGCCAAGACCGACATGCAGGCGCTGCGGGACGTCTTCGACACCAACCACGACGGCAGCCTCGACGCCGGCGACGCGGCCTTCGGCGAGTTCAAGCTGATGGTCACCAATGCGGACGGCACCACCAGCGTCGAGACCCTGGCGCAGGCCGGCATCTCGTCGATCGACCTCACCGCCAGCACCGTGAACCAGAGTTTCGCCGACGGCTCGTCGATTGACGGGGAGACTACCTTCACCCGGACGGACGGATCGACCGGCACGGTCGCGGCCGTGACCTATGCAGCCGATAGCCAGGGCTACGCGGTCCAGAACACCACCACGGTCGGAGCTGACGGCACCACCACGATTGACAACCGGGCGCTCAATGCCGACGGCAGCCTCAACAACGACACGTCCTCGGCCACATCGGCCGATGGTGCGACGCGAACCATCTCCTATGACAGCAATGGCGTCGGCGTCATCGATCACGTCCAGACGGATGTCACGAGTACCGATGCGCAGGGCGACACGGTTCTGACCATCTCCGACTACGATGGCCAGAACCAGCTTAAGGACAGCACCACCACGACCACCTCGGCCGACCGCAGCACCGTGAGGATCGCGCGCGACCTTACCGGTGGCGGCGTCATTAACCAGATCGAGACGCGGCAGACCAACCCTGACGATTCCATTACCGACAGGTTGACGGACGTCAATGCCGACCACTCGACCATTGACCAGACGGTGACGACAAGCTTCGCCAATGGGCTGGGCAGGAAGACGAATGTCGATTCGACCGGGGACGGTACCTTCGACCGGACGACGCAGGACACCACGGTCGTCAATGGCGACGGCAGCCGGACCGAGACCATCTCCACCATCAACGCCGACCAGACGCAGATCACCGGGACGGTGATCGTGACCTCGGCCGACAGCCTGACCAGGACTTCCAGCATCGACCTCAACGGCGATTTAACGACCGACCTGACGCGGGTGTCGCAGACCACCGACAATGCGGATGGTTCCGTCACCACCACGACCACGGAACTGAACGGCGACACGTCGGTGCGCGACGTCACGGCCACGACGCTGAGCGCCGACGGGTTGTCGAAAACCAACCAGGTCGACCTGAACGGGGACGGCACCTTCGACCGGACCGCCACCGACATCACGGCCACCAACCCCCGGGGTGGGCAGACCGAGGACGTGACGACGACGAGCGCCGACGGCACCCTGCTGTCGGAGGTGCTGACCGCGCGCAGCACCGACGGCGTGTCGCGCAACACCACGCACTACGACCGCAGCGGCGATGTGCTCTCGTCCGACGAGATCGGGGTCGGCCCGCAGGGCGCGACCGTCGAGAACGCCGCGACCTTCGGGATCGACGGGACGTTGCTCCACCACACGCTGAAGGAGACATCGGCGGACGGGCTGACCACCACGACCCGCACAGACAATGCGGGCGACGGCACTTACGACCGCATTGTCGTCGACCAGACCATCGAGAACGGCAACGGCAGCGCGACGGAAGTCGCCGGCACCCGCTCCGCCGACGGTACGCTGCTCGGTCGCACGGTGATTGGCACCTCGGCCGATGGACTGACGGTGGTGACGCGGGCCGACTCGACCGGCGCCCAGAACGCGGACGGCACCGGGATTTTCGACCGCACCACGACCGACTCCACCTCCTACACCAATGACGGCAGCCGCCACAGGACCGTCACGGTGACGAGCGCCAACGGCGCCCTGCTGTCGGCGGTCTCGACCGACACCGCTGCCGACCGTCAGAGCCACTCCGTCACCACGGACGCCAACGGCGATGGCTACACCACCACGTTGGAGCAGGTGAGCACCGCGGCAGGTGGCGCCACGACGGACAGCATCACCGACCTCAACCCTGATGGATCGGCGGTCGACGACGCCGTGAGGACGACCTCCGCCAACGGCCTTTCGATCACCACGCAGATCGACGCCTCCGGCGACGGCAAGTACAACCGCACCACCACCGACAACACGACGATCGGCAACGATGGCCTGCGTCGCGAAGTGGTGACCAACACGGCTTACGACAGCACTGTAGTGGGCCGCACCGTCATGTTGTCCCAGGCCAACGGCATGTCGTCCTCCATGCGGGTGGACACCACCGGGGATGGGACCTTCGACCACGTCACGAACACCGGCAAGACCTACAACACCGACGGCAGCACGACGGTGGCGGTGACCGACAAGGCGGCAGACCGTTCGACGCGGGACCAGACCGTCACGACCACCTCCGGCGATGGGCTGTCGACGACGATCCAGCGCGACCTCGACGGCAACGGCAGCTTCGATCGGACCACGCTCGCCACCACGGTCTACGAGGCCAATGGCGATGTGACGAAGACCACGACCGACATGAATGGGGATGGCAGCGGCGATGCCTCTGCCGTCCGCGACCGGACCGCGTCGACAATGTCGGGCGATGGACGCTCGATGACGAGCCAGACCGAGTACCAGGGCTCGGTGACCTTCTGCAAGACGGAGAACAATGCCACGCAGACCAACGGCGACGTCTCCGACACCATCTCCACCTTCGCGAGCCCGGACGGTTCCGGCGCTCCGTTGACCACGACAGCGGTGACGACCTCTGGAAACGGTCTGTCGAAGACGACCCAGGTCGACGTGAACGGGGACGGCACCTTCGATACCAATGCGAGCGACGTCACGGTGTTCGCTGCCAACGGCGACCGCACCGAGACGATGACGACGTCGGGCTCGGCCGGCATGAACGGCCAAACCGTCGTCACCACATCCGGCAATGGCTTGTCGAAGACGGTGCAGTCCGACACGGCCGGCAACGGCACGGTCGACACCACCACCCACGACGATACGACGCTGAACGCCGACGGCAGCCGGCGCGAGGTCTACCAGCAGACCAACCAGGACGGTTCGCTCCGGAACTCCACCACGACCACGACGAGCGCGGATCGCAAGCACGTCTCGGTGACGCGCGTGCTGGGCGGGGACGGCAGTCAGCTCGAGACCATCGATCGGGGGCTCGACGGCACCGTCACTGACGTGCTCAGCGCCATGGACGCCATGGCTATGGCGCTCGGGGCCGAAACCGTCGCCACCTCGGCCAACGGCCTGACCAAGACCGCGACGTATACCGACGCGGGCGGCAACGTCCAGGACACGCAGAGCGACACGCGCGTCCTCAACGACGATGGCAGCACCACGGAGCAGTTCTCCGACGTCAATGCCAACGCCAATATCACTGCCGTCTTCAGCACCAACACCAGCGGCAACGGCCTGGTGAAGACCACCACGGCGCAGTTCAGTAACCTGCCCTTCGTGAACTATTCGACGCTCGACACCACGACGTTGAACAACGACGGCACGCTCAACGACACGATCACCACGTCGAACGCAGACGGATCCACCCGCGACCAGAGCGTGCGCACCGTCAGCGCCGATGGGCTGGTCGCCACGTCGTCCCTGGACGACAACGCGGACGGGAACGCGGAGATCACCGACACGAAGGTCACCGCCACGGACGGTTCCTCCGTCCGGACCACGACGATCGTCAACGCTGCGACACACGCCCAGGACCGGCAGGACATCGTCACCACCAGCGCCGACGGGCGCACTACCACGCTGCAGAGCGCACGCGATGGCGACACCACGATCCGCTACACCGAGACGACCGTCGTCAACCCGAACGGCACGATCAGCGACAAGAGCCAGTTCGTGTCCGACAGCGCGGCGCCGAGCTACACGCAGATCCGCTCGCAGACGCTCGACACCACGGGCGGCCAAACGGTCGCGATCTCAAACTACGACGCCACGGGTGGGCTCCAAGATAAGACCAGCACGACGGTGAGCGGAAACGGTCTGTCGACCCAATCGGTGCTCGATACGACCGGCGACGGCACGGCCGACCAGATCCGCACCGACGACACTGCGATCAACGCCGACGGGTCCAGGACGGAGACAGTCTCCAAGACCCTGTCACCCAACTTGGCGGCGCTCCTCGGACCCGGCCTGGCCTATGAACGGACCATCAACGCCAGTGCCGACGGGCTGACCGTCACGACCTCCACCGACAACGACGGCAACGGCAAGTCCGAGAAAACGGAAACCTCCGTTCGCGGCATCAATGGCAGCCTAACCGACACCGTCACCTTCAACGACAATACCACGGGCAAGGCCGTCATGGCGCTCGCGATAGACGGGACGCAGTCTGCCGGGATCGTCAAGACGACCAGCGCCGACGGGCTCGTCGTGTCGACTGCTGTGGGCGACATCACTGCGCAGAGGACCTATGTGGCGGGCTCCAACGGCAGCTACAACTGGACCAACTCCACAACCGACGAGGGTCAGTCGCCAAATGGAAGGCAGTTCGCGAGCGCCTCCCATAGCGTAGACGTGAACGGCGTCGACACCTGGACTTCCTCCTACCGGCCCGACGGCAGTTTCGGCTTGGTTCCCAACACCACCACGACCATCCAGATCGACACCGCGAAGGAGCAAGCGGCGGTTGCCGAGGCCAACGCCATCTACCAGACCGTGCTGAACCGGCCGATGATGGATGCCGAACAGGAATCGTTGATCCAGTACATCCAGGGGGGCATCCTGGATCAGCAGGCGCTGGCCAAGAGCCTCGTCGGTCCGGTCTTCTTCGACACTGACTTCATCGATACGTCCTATGCGAACGACTTCGGGCATGGCCCGTCGGCTTCCGACGTCGCCGCCTACCTGAACGAGATCCACCAGGGCGGGGAGGACCGCTACGCCAACGTGGCGGTCTCCATTGCCGAGAAGGCAGTCAACGAGCAGGCCGGCAATGGCCTCCTGCAGCTGCTGCCGGGGGCGCCGCAGGCGGCCCCTATGACGGTGACGCTGATCTCGCCCGACACCGCCGCCATGACCAACACGGGAGCGAACTACGCCGCCTTCGTCAACACGATCGGCAAGCCGAGCGGAAACCTGACGCCGGGGCAGATCTCTCAATTTGCAGCCTTGACGGGCAACACCGGGGCATCCTCGGCGCCGCAGATCAACTTCGCCTCCGCCTCGTCGAGCACATCGGGGAACGGCACGGCCGTGCCGGGCTTCTTCGGCGGCCCGTCGGGGTCGGGCGCCAAGGCGCCAGGCGGCGGCGCCGCCGGCCCGCTCGTCGTGAACCTGGGGGGCGCCAAGGTGCACACGACGGACCTCGCCACCTCGTCGGTGAAGTTCGACGATACGGGCAGCGGTACGGCCTCGACCACGGCCTGGACCACCCCGAACGAGGGCTTCCTGGTCCTCGATCCGAACGGCACGGCGGTCACCAACGGCTCGTCGATGATCCCGACCTTCGCGGCGCTGACGAACTACGACAGCAATGGTGACGGGATCTTGACGGCAGCCGAGGCCAATGCGGCGGGCATCGAGGTGTGGGTCGACGCCAATGCCGATGGCGTCGATCAGCCGGGCGAGCTGGAAACACTGGGGCAGGCCGGTATCGCGTCCATCAACCTCAAGGACGCGCAAACCGGAAGCTACGATCACGGCAACATCATCGCGGCCGACTCGTCCTTTACCTTCACCAATGGGACGACGGGCGACATCGCCGATGCTTGGCTGGCCTACGGCGGCGCGCTCTCCCAAGGTGCCGTGTACCAGTTCGGCGACGACGTCGTGACCCGTGCCGCCGACGGTACGGCGAGCGAACTCCTCTACGGCAGCGGCGAGACGGTCGATGCCGGCGCCGTCGGCCTGTCCAAGGTCGTCGATACCGGTTCGAACAACGTGTTGGAAGCCAGCACCGGGCCGACCGTGACCCTGTCGGGATCGACGGGGGATCAACTGATCGGCGGAAGCGGCGCCGACACGCTGCTCGCCATCGGCGATGGGGAAAAGGTGAAGACGGGAACGGGCACGGACCGCGTCTACGTGTCGGGGGCGAACACGGGTGTCGACGCCAGCCTCGGCACATCGACGATCTCGCTCGACGGCACCGGCGACAGCGTCACCGGCGCCACCGCGGCCACGACGGTCGACGTGACGAGGGGGACGGGTGCGACGATCGCCGCGACCGGGTCGAAGATCACGATCGAGGGTGGCCTAGGTGCCGAGATCTCGGGCTCGGGCAACGCCATCACGGCGGCGGGCCACTCGACCATAACGCTCGACGCGGCTGGCAGCTCGCTCGTGTCCGACGCTGCTTCCACCGTCGCGCTCAACGGATCGAACGACACGCTGTCGCTCGATCGCGGCTCGACGGTGTCGGTGGCGGGAACCGGGGAGACGATTGGCCTCATCTCAGGTCACCTGACGCTCGCGGCGGGCGCTTCCGTCAAGGTAACGGGCAACAGCGACGGCGTGAGGCAGGCCGGCGGCAGCACCCTGACCCTGGTAGGAACCAACGGATCCGTCGACGTCACCGGCACGGGGGCCGTCACGAGCTCGACTACGGCGACGTCGTGTTGGAGAACAACAGCTCCGATGCCCTCACAGGGTCCGGCAACCAGGTGGTCCAGGACGCGAGCACGAGCCTGTCCCTGACGGGGACGAATGCCTCGTTGGTCGTCACCGGGACCGGCAACCAGTCGACGCTGTCGGACGCCCGCGTGACCATACAGAGCGGCGCGAGTTCGCAGGTGACGGGAAGCCGCGACATCATTAACGCCAGTCCCACAGGGCTAGGCGGGACGCTCGTGGGGTCGGACGATCGTGTCGGGATATCCGGAACCGGCGGGCAGGTGTCCCTCGACGGTAACCGCGATTCCGTCACCATGGATGGGGGAAACCTGGAACTCGCCAGCGGGTCAAGCGCGACCCTGACAGGGTCTGGGGACGCGGTGTCGGCTACTGGCCAGAACACGAGCGTGACGGTGAACGGCTCGAACGACACAGTGGTGCTGATCGGCCAGAACGGCACCGCGACGCTGAGCGGGTCGAACGACACGGTCTCGACCTATGGCGATGGCGATCAGGTAACGGCGACGGGGCCGGGCGCCAATGTGACGCTCAACTTCACCAACAGCTCGGTCACCGCCAAAGGTGACGGCGACACGCTGACCACCTACGGCGACGGGTCGACTCTCGCGCTGACGGGCAACAGCGGCACGGTGATGCTCAATGGCCAGAACGCCAAGGTTACGGTGGCCGGCTCCAACGACGCGGTGAAGGAGGGCAGCCCGAACTACCAGCTGACGCAAGGCGCGCAGATAACGGTGAGCGGGTCGAACGACACGGTCAGCACATCGGGTCAGAACACGAGCGTGACGGTGTCGGGTTCGAACGACGTGGTGGCCGTAGACCATGGCGGTGACACGGTATCGGCGACGGGCGACAGCGACACGGTGGTGCTGATCGGCCAGAACGGCACCGCGACGCTGAGCGGGTCGAACGACACGGCCTCGACCTATGGCGATGGCGACCAAGTGACGGCGACGGGGCCGGGCGCCAATGTGACGCTCACTGGTCAGAAAGCCACCGCGACGTTGTCGGGCTATGGCGACACCGCGACAGTGTCGGGATCGGGCGACGCTGTAGTCTTGTCGGGCGAAGACGACACCGTGTCGTCCACTGGGAAGGACAACAGTTTCTCGGCTTCGGGAGCGGGCGATGCGATCTCGACCCAAGGTGCCGACGGCACCCGGGTGACGCTGTCGGGAAGCAACGACACGGCCTACCTCGGCGGCGTCGGCCTCACGGCGACCCTGATGGGCACGGGCGATGCCGTCACGGCCTACGACAGCAACGACCGGATCGATGTCGAGGGCACGTCCGAGACGGTCACGAGTTCCGGCCACAACAGCACCATCGCGGTGACGGGGTCGGGCGACACGGTGGCGACCAACGGTGGCGACGGCACCGACGTGACGTTGGGCGGGTCGAACGACACGGCCTACCTCGGCGGCGTCGGCCTCACGGCGACCCTGACGGGCACGGGCGATGCCGTCACGACCTACAACAACAACGACCAGATCGCTGTCGAGGGCACGTCCGAGACGGTCACCAGTTCCGGCCACAACAGCACCATCGTGGTGACGGGGTCGGGCGACACGGTGGCGACCAACGGCGACGGCACCCAGGTGACGCTGTCGGGAAGCAACGACACAGCCTACCTCGGCAGCCTCGGCATCACGGCGACCCTGACGGGCACGGGCGATGCCGTCACGACCTACAGCAACAATGACCAGATTAATGCGGATGGCACGTCCGAGACGGTCACGAGTTCCGGCCACAACGACACGATCGTGGTGACGGGGTCGGGCGACACGGTGGCGACCAACGGCGGCGACGGCACCGAGGTGACGTTGGGCGGGTCGAACGACACGGCCTACCTCGGCGGCGTCGGCCTCACGGTGACCCTGACGGGCACGGGCGATGCCGTCACGACCTACGACAACAACGATCGGATCGACGTCGAGGGCGACAACGACACCCTGGCCGCCTTCGGCAATGGCGACACGGTGACGAGCACGGGAGAAGGCGCCCAGGTGACGGCGACCGGGTCGGGAGACGCGATCAGCGCCACTGGCCAGAACACAAGCGTGACGGTGAAGGGCTCGAACGACACGATCTTCGTCGATCACGGCGGCGCCACGGTGTCGGCGACGGGCGACACTGACGCGGTCACCACGGGTGGCCCCGGTGCCAGCGTGACGTTGACGGGGTCGAACGACACGGCCTCGACCTACGGCGACGGCTCGAAGGTGACGTCGACGGGCCCGGCCGCCCATGTGACGCTCAACTTCACCAACAGTTCCGTTACTGCCAAGGGCAACGGCGACACCCTGACCACCTATGGTGAAGGGTCGACGCTCGCGCTGACGGGCGACGGCGGCACGGTGATGCTCGATGCCCAGGACGCCGTCGTGACGGTGGACGGCTCCAACGACACCGTGAAGGAGGGCAGCCAGGATTACCAGCTGACCCAGGGCGCCAAGGTATCGGTGACCGGGTCGAACGACACGGTCAGCACCTCGGGCCAGAACACGGGCGTGACGGTGTCGGGCGCGAACGACCTCGTGGCCGTCGACCACGGCGGCGACACGGTGTCGGCGACGGGCGACAGCGACACGGTGGTGCTGATCGGCCAGAACGGCACCGCGACCCTGAGCGTCGCCAACGACACGGCCTCGACCTACGGCGACGGCGACAAGGTGACGACGACGGGGTCGGGCGCCAGCGTGACGCTCAACTTCACCAACAGTTCCGTTACTGCCAAGGGCAACGGCGATACCCTGACCACCTACGGTGAAGGGTCGACGCTCGCGCTGACGGGCGACGGCGGCACGGTGATGCTCGATGCACAGGACGCTATGGTCACGGTGAACGGCTCCAACGACACCGTGAAGGAGGGCAGCCAGGATTACCAGCTGACCCAGGGCGCCAAGGTGTCGGTGACCGGCTCGAACGACACGGTCAGCACCTCGGGCCAGAACACGAGCGTGACGGTGTCGGGCGCGAACGACCTCGTGGCCGTCGACCACGGCGGCGACACGGTGTCGGCGACGGGGGACAGCGACACGGTGGTGCTGATCGGCCAGAACGGCACCGCGACCCTGAGCGGCACGAACGACACAGCCTCGACCTACGGCGACGGCGATCAGGTGACGGCGACGGGGTCGGGCGCCAACGTGACGCTCAACTTCACCAACAGCAACGTCACCGCCAAGGGCGACAACGACACCCTGACGGCCTTCGGCGACGAGGACTTCATCGCGCTGAAAGGCACCAACGGTTCCGTGAAGCTCAACGGCCACAACGACACCGCCGTGATCCAGAACAACGGCGGCGGCAACGACACCGTCTACGCCGGCAATGAATCGGTCACCGTCGCGTCCAACGGACACGTCTCGCTCTTCGGAGGGATCGGCACAAACGCCATCACTTCATCCCCTGCGGCAGGGTCCATCACGATCGATCTCGGCAACGGCAACAAGGCCGTCGCGATCGGTATCCCGGCCGCGGTCGATGGATTCAACGCCAACGGAACGCACAACTGGGAGGACATCTACAATACGCTGTCGGGTGCGCTCCAGGAAACGGACCAGTATTCCTACAACTCCAGCAACGCCCTGACGGAGATCGACAGGAGCAATGGATTCGGCGTGAAGACGGAGGCTGACCTCTACGACCCCCAAACGAGTTCGGAAATCGGGTCCTACCTCTACGGGGCGAATGGGCAGGTCGACCAAGTCATCGACTTGCTGAACAACCACGATTGGATCTCGCAGTCCGACGGCACCTTCAAGGATCAGACAAGCGGCGCCGTCAGCAAGACCCAGCCGACGCTGCGCTGATGAACGCAGTCGTCGACGAGGGCCGGGGTCGGGCGGAGATCCTCGACACCGGCCTCGTGGCCCTTGCGGTCATCGCGGGCCACTACCGGGTCGCGGCGGATCCATTCCAACTCCGCCACGACCTGGGCCTGGGCGAGCGCTCGGCGTCGGAAGGCGATATCGTCCTCGGGGCACGGGGCATCGGCCTGAAGGCCCGTGCCGTGACGCCGCTGTCGCAGAAGCGACTGCTCGGGATGCCGCTGCCCGCCATGGTGAAGTCGAAGGAAGGGCGCTACGCCATCCTGGCGGCCGGCAAGGCCAAGGGCCAGTATCGCCTCATCGACCCCGTGCTGCGGGTCCCGCGGGAGGAGGACGCCCAAGGCGTCCTCGACTGGTCGAACGGCACGGCCCTTCTCGTGATACGGTTTCCGTCTGATTGACTCGGGGGGCGGGTTTCGAGGCGTGTGGAATTCCCAGCTGTCGGTTCTGGGGCTAGGTTGGCCTGCTTGTGAGGAGGCAGCGAGTGGCGAAAGTCAGCGATCATCTGAGCGTGTCGGCGTTGGAG
>JAABUO010008270.1_pt1 | contig 11794 bp, 17 predicted proteins | sample 5559291 | NCBI WGS metagenome assembly JAABUO01 (sample SAMN10711878, study PRJNA513372) | rock metagenome | isolation source: Antarctica rocks | place: Antarctica: Victoria Land, Finger Mt sud | reverse complement strand
CAAAGGTTTGTAAGCTGCATAAGCAAGGCTATTCAAAAAGTCATCATCAGCAAAACTTCATCGAGCAAAGGTCAATGTCACAGCTTTAGCAGGTTGCCCTGAGATGCCCTAAATTGCTGCAACTGCCAACAAGTGCAGGACGCAAAGGCTGCTCAGCGTTGTGATGTCAGCTTGCTCTAAGGCATGTATGCAGGGCAGAGCGGATTCTATTCTCACCGCTCTGTAATCAGGAATTTTGGCAGGATGCTTGAGCAGTTTCATGCGGCCGTCTTGGTAGTCCCAGAGGAGTGAGGTGTGGTGCAGGAATCGCTGCTTAGTGATGGCTTGCGCGTTGCCGCCAAACTTCACATCACCAAAGCAGTAGTCTGCATGCAAAAGGTGTGTTTCAGTGTCAATGACTGATGGCACAGATGTCTGATGAGCTGCGCTGCTGCTTGTGCATCAGAGCAAACACAAACAACAGCTTGAAGAACAACAAAACACAAAGGCATGTCATCAGGCTGATGTGGCAATGCTTGTAAAGATCATGAGTGTACTCAGCAAGGCGCTGCTTTTGCTCACATGTTGCATACAACTTCAAACCAAATGCGTGGGCGCTTACCATTTTCTTGCAGATTGAAATGGCCATAAGGTGAGAAGACAGGGCTGTACAGACTTTCAGACCATCTCATTAGAGGTCTAGGGTAGCATTCCACGTCTGGTGGGAGCACTGCTGTCTGAAGGATGACGGTGGTAAAGATTGTGTTTTCATCCGTCACCACGGTGCCGCCTCCACTGAATCTTTTGATGATCTGAATGCCCTCGGTCTGAGCTGCAGGTACATTGATCAAGTCCTGAGGTTTCCTGTGCATGAGCACTGCAGATCAGAAGCACCTTACAACAGGTGCAAAGTGCAAAAGAGTCAGCTGCTCACCCTGAGATTCCCATCACAATGGCAGGTACAGATGTCCCACTGTTGACGATGCACCAGTTGCTGCTGTCTGCCCTCAAAAGTGCCTCTTCAAGCAGAAGTTGCCTCAATATGGGCACCCTCTGCAACGTTAGAAGCTTTATCGCGTGCATTAAACTGGCAGCTTCAACCGCTCACCACGCTGCTAATTTTGGTATGTGCACATCTACACTTTAGCTACTTTATGTAGTCTGCACAGCGTAGGTCACATAGCTTGACAGGCGGAGCATGCCATGTGTCAGATCGAGCCTACGCTCGACAAGAGCTAGGAACAACAGCATTTGCCAGGAGTACACCATGCAGGCGTGTTCAGGGGCAATGCAACATAAGCGACGGTCCGACTATCCGTGTAGCGCGCTGTGCTGAGCCTGTTGCATGCTTCAGAAGATGAACAGTTGCAATGCTCAAACAAGAGCGGCACGGCACCGACACAGCCTGCGCCCGGCAGCAGACCTACTGCCTAAGCACAAATTTGATGTTCTGGCGCAAAAAGAGGTCGAATCCTACTACGTAAGACGTTCGAAAGTGACCTTGTGGTCAAGGTGTCAGCCTCCATGCTACGTATCAGAAGTCTCAGGCATATATATGTGAACTGCAGGGATGCCAGTAGATCTGACCATGAACAGCAAGAAACTGACGTAGCATCCTCACAAAGTGAAGCAGGTCCTCAGACATCTGAGCCTGCTGTGTTTGAGTTTGGAAGGTATGTCAGCTCTACTCGGTTGAATATAGTAAAGCTTCATGCTTCCATGATAGATCGGATCTCGGATAGCTTCATGCTTGGCGACCAAAAGGCTGTATGCAATGTAGGAGAACTTCAGATGGTCTGGTAATGCAAGGAGTCTGCAGAACAGAATTGAAATCAGATATCCCAGCATGCATATGGAGGGTAGATGATGCAGCTGCCTTCAAGCAAGCCCCACAAAACGCACCAAAGTATCACATCGAATTCTGACTCTACATGATCAGATCAAACACCTTGCTGCAGTCATGACCTGAAAGCACAGGTCAAGGTCCCCTTGATGCCAGAGGCATAAGCTTCTTTTCACCCAAATGCCATGCACACAGATGCAGTCTGTGTCAGATGCAGTCTGTGTGTCAGAGGAACACTGCAACAACCCGTCCAGGAACGCGGAGTGTGACGTGAGGACAGCTTCTTGATACCCTTGTCATGTCCATTGCTACTAATAAATGATCCCTTAATTGTGTATTAATGTTGCTGCTGCCTGCGTATATGAATTTGCCATCAAGCCTGAGTCCACTGTTGTGCCAGTCCAAGACTAGCAGCAGCTGGCTTAAGCATGGCCCCCTACTTCAAGCACCTTTTGATGTCTAGTGGTTGTCAGGTGTCAACTGCAGGTCACACTTAGGCTTTCTTTCCTTGATAGATTGGATCTCAGATACACGTTCCCAAGGATACACTGGTTTGCAGAGCTTGGTAAAATGCCTGGATCATAGAGATATTGTGTCAGATACAGCATGCAGTCAAGCAAAGGTTGTGTTAGGCTGCGCGATGCATTGAAATGCATTGGAATGCATCTCGGAGGATATCATTACAGTCGTGTAGAAATGATGAAGCTGAAAGCTGCTGAGAAAACAATCGTAGCTGTTGGCGCTGGCTGCTACTTAGGCTTTCTTTGTGGAACTTGACTCTGTTCATGCTTGTACAGTTGGAATGATGGCCCTTTCAAGCCTGCATATTGTACTGATGAGCATGCACCAGCTGTGCAACAATAAGTCACACCATTGTGACCTTGTATGTTCTCCAGGATGCATCAGTGCATATGTAAGGGAGAAGCATCAGTACAGGGCCCCACCTGGGAAACAAAAAGCTCGACAACGTTGCTACTTCTGTCTCATAGTGACACATGCGTGGGAAACTCGAGCCAGCCAGACCAGGCAGTTCAATACTCGAATGCAATGTGAGGCTGTTCACTTTGGGCCTGGTGCCAATTGCTTACCTCATGAGCAGAATCGTCAGATTCCCGTTTGAGTCATGACGACATCGACAGGCAAGGTATGCTGCCATTGTCGTGAGAAGGGCAACTGATCAGCAAGGCAGTGCGGTATTTTTGCATGCATATGTTGCGGTGCAGTTGCTCGCATATCGCAGGAAGTTATCGCATCACCTCTGCCCTCGCTTCACCACCGCCGTTTGTGCGCGCGCTTGTTAAGCCATTCCTTGGAAGCAGTAGCATCAGTCAGACAAGCAGTCGCGCCGTACTCCCTCACCGCCACTTTGGAACATCGTGTAAGGCCATGGGGAAAGTAGACGATCCTTCACAAGCGTTTCACAGCGGGCAAGCCAAAGCGCGCAGCGCTCTAGACGAGATGTCAGGAACTGGCGAGTTCAAGCGCACCGACTCCACATATCGAGATCACATAAAGAAGGGCACACGATTTGAGCCTGAAGGTATTCACGGTCGAACTTCCTGCCTTTCATCGCAAATTCTGCTGCGTTCGCAAGACTGTCTGCATGGACATGTACATACCAAACTTGCATACTTTTGTAGCTGGAAGATACCATCTTTATATCGCCTATGCCTGTCCATGGGCAAGCAGATGCCTAGCGGTCAGAAACCTGAAGGTGCTTGTTTGGGCTACTCACCTGCTGCTCATGTGTGCTGAAAGACAGTCAAGAATGTGTCATTGAGACAGAATGCCATCATAGGGTCTGCAAGATGCCATTGGACTGTCTGTCACACATTCCACCTGGCAAAGAACAAAGCCAGGTACAGATGATGAGCATTGTGGTTGGGCATTTGCAAGCCCAGGAGATGCTCCCCTGCAATCCTCTACAGGTGGACGATTTTCATGTTACTCCACGGCTTGCGCTTCTCAGAGGCAGTAGCGCTTCTTTGCTGTCTCACCATGTATATATAGAAGCATGTTGCAATGAAGCATAAAAATCATAGGTAGTTTCAACCTGCAATTGTGCACATACACAGTTTCAGCCTGCAATAAACAGCATGGATAGCTGTCGGACCAAAGACCATGCCGTGCTCAACAATTTGCTGAAGCAACGCATCATGCATCATCCGATGGTTGTAGCATGGCACTTCATTCATTATGAAATCAAGGCATGGCAAGCACACAGCTGATGCCAATGATGCCACAGGATATGGAGAGTTCCCCACCACTGACTGCATACCTGACACTGTGAACGGTGCCAAGTTTGTGAGGGATTTGTATGAGAAGGTCGATGACAATGCAGGTAACTCATGTGTATCAAATTCAGACACCGGGCATAGCGCATAGCACTGGCCAATGCTCACTGTTATACTTGCGCCGGCTCAACATCGCATGATCTCTCAATCTGCTGATGTCAGCTTGCATAAGTCAGCTCATGTGTCTGTCAGTGACTGCCTGTGCCTATTCATTGGTTTAATTCTGGCTCATGTTGGCATCAGGATGCTACGCCCATATTCTGCTCATGTACAGCAACCAGCTTGGGCTGTTGCTTGACAACAACTCTGTAGCTTGTTCTCTGTTTTCAGTTGTCAAACTTGAACTCAAAGCTGTAAGGCAACAGTAGCAGCATTCTTTCCCATCAATTGCTTGTATGCCTACTTTTGGTAGATGCAGCCCTGCGTGTGTCTCCTGCTTCCAGCATGTGACCTGTGCAGTGCCACTGGACAAGTCATGACAAGAGTCACACTCTTTTGCTTGTTGTCATCACTCGACATCATTTGACATTACTTGACATTACTTGGGGGCAGTGCAGACAACTGGGCAGCGGTAGCAGACCTTGCCCGACTGGGTTGCTGCACAAACAAATGTTTATGTACACCGCTGCCCTCATGGGTGATACACTCTTGTAACGCTGATGTGTGTCACCAGAAAAACGTAAATAAAAACATATGGTTTACATTTGAATACAAGTTTAAAGAACAATAAAAATGTTTTTGCTGGCACACTGCAGGCAAGTACACAGTGCCAATTCTGTGGGACAAGAAGGAGAAAACCATTGTCAATAATGAGAGCAGCGAGATCATGAGGATGTTCAACAGGTACAATTGAAAAGACTTGTCAGCTTCCTTTGCACATTGCCAAAGGATACAGCCTGACCTGCTCTAATATGGGTTCTGCTGCAGTCATGCGTTGACCGCTTTTGATGCATCATAGCTGCAGCAAAGCTGCTGACAGTCATCATGTTTGGTATGCAAAGAACAACTGTTCTTGGTCTCAAGGATGTTCTTGATCCCAAGGACCTGTGCAGCATTCTGACTCGGATCCTGCACTCAAGTCTGGTAGTCACATTCTTTGGAATTCCACTGCCATCTGATGTCTTAGGCCTTTCATGTTTGGTGCTGCTGACTTGGCTGCACTCTGAACGCTGCTCTGCATCCCCTGCAGTGAGTTCAACAACATTGCCAAGAACCCTGATCTGGATCTGTACCCTGAAGATCTAAGATCAGCAATTGATGAGGTGAACAGCTGGGTGTACCCAACCATCAACAATGGAGTTTACCGGAGTGGTTTTGCAACCACCCAGAAAGCCTACGAGACTGCTTTTGGGTAAGCTGGCACCCCTTGCTCACCTTCCGAACCTGCATGATGTGCTGTAAGACTTGTGCAGTAGACTATGAATTCCTTGCAACACCATTGCTTTTGTTTTGTATATGACACGCTCTGTGCTGGAGAGTGTCCTCTGCAGCATGAGGGGATTGAGGAGGACCTGCAAGATGGTTGCATAGTCTGCATGGTGATTGCATGGTCTGCATGATGACTGGATGGTCTGCATGGTGATTGCATGGTCTGAATGGTGATTGCGTGGTCTACATGATGATTGCATGGTCTGCATGCTGCTTGAGGTGGACTGCATGCTAAATGCCTGCCCTGCCTGCTTCCCTCCTCAAACCCATCCCAATTTCCCTCCTCAAACCCCTCCCAATGTCCCTCTTCAAACCCCTCCCAATTTCCATAGAGGTCAGTTTGATGCCCGAGTTGGACATTTTGAACTAGACTAGATGTTTTGGGATTGAAAAGAGCTGCTGTCCAGCACAGCTGTGTTCTGTTGGCTTGCTTCCCATGGCTGCCTTTCAGTGGTGGCAAGAAACATGTCTGGACTGCTATGCCAAATCACAGAACCAAAGTAAGTTGCATCGAAGCTGATTCTGGTACGTGTGCAGCGAGGTGTTTGCGTCTTTGGACAAGGCAGAGAGCATCTTGAGCAAGCAACGCTTCATTGCTGGCAAGCGTTTCACAGAAGCAGACCTACGTTTGTTTGTTACCCTTATACGCTTCGATGAGGTATGGGCTGCCTCAGATCGTGCCTGAAAACACTCTGTTGTCTCAAATTTGCCTTTTAGCGTTGTCCAATATCGTTGACCTGCCAGTGGGCAGGCCTGCGCCCTGATAGACTTCAGTCAGCAGCTGTAATTACTCAACATGATGGGTGTGAGGTGACTCTGATATTCAGCCACCTCATACCTCTTTTCTGCCTGTGCTAGCTTCAGTAAGTTATGCATCAAAGAATTGTTGGGTTTTGTATCATTTGAAGCGCTTTGTTGAGTATGTGCCGTCGCTTGATGATGGTGCCGACTCATTTGTACGGCATTGCGCTAGACATTGCAGCCCAAACGCCAGGCACACATTTTTGCAGTGAAACAGTGCTGCCTAACATGTAACAGACGGTTTGCCAGGTGCTGGGACAATTGATGTTGTTTCTGCGCAACCCGCTTGCAGGCTGGGTAGTTTAGGCAAGCAAAAGCAAGCAAGTGCTCATTGCAGTTGCCATAGCATGCAAGGGTGAGCTTTGAGACATGCTGCTGTGTGCATGCAGGTGTATGCTGTGTATTTCAAATGCAACAAGCGGTTGATCAGGGAGTACCCAAACCTCAGAAACTACACAGCAGAGATCTACCAAATGCCTGGTAATGGGATTGCTTGATACGCCCATCTGAGCCAACGAACACTTCTTCACATGTGCCGACAGTGCATGCAAACATGACAAATTGGCTGTTTCAGGCATTGCATTGTGCACCTACTTATACATGCATCTCACATCACATCACTTGTATGCCAGTGCTGTTGGCCTGACATGTGTGCTATGCTGCCCTGTACTTTTACTGGTAACAATGGTCATTAGCATCGACTTTCATGCTCATCAGCATTGACTTCATGCTTGTGGCAGGACCATGCCCTTCTGCTTCAGAAATGCTACTTCTGCATAGGATCATCATGTCAATGACATCACATCACTTTGAAACACATTTGGTGCCATGCTGTGACAACCATTTACGCTTGTGTGCAGGGATCAAAGAGTCTGTGAATATGTCACACATCAAAATGCACTACTACACATCCCACCCCAAGTTGAATTACTATGCTGTGGTTCCCAAGGGCCTTGATGGGACTGACAATCCATGGTGGGAAGAGCCGCACAACAGAGACAGCCATCTAGGATCTGTGGATGTATGAGGAGACCCGCCACAAGCACTTGTTAACTCTTTATACTGTTTGCTCTCTGTCTGCTTGGGACCAGTAGCTAAATGTAGCATTACAGATGTTTGAGAGACAGCATAATGGTGACCAGTAGGTGCACAGCGAAAGTTGCTTGTAAGGTGGTACCAAATACAGATGGTTTGAGTAAACTCAGCGTCACAGACTTGGCAGTTGCAAACTATGACAAAAAGCTCCTGAAATGAGGATGCTATCTTGTCACAGACTGTAGAAATCATGTGCACGAAGTTTCTGATGTATATACTGGTTGAGCATATGTACATGTGCACACTGTCACGGTCTTGAAGCAGCTGAAAGCATGTTGTAGCTAAAGATCCAAAACTGTATTATCGAGCTAATGTTCATGTGCACACTATCACGGTCTTAAAGCAGCTGAGAGCATGTTGTAGCTAAAGATCCAAAAGCGCATTAGCTCGCATTTAGATGCCACAATATTCAGCACATTGGAATGTGCTCCTCACCGACCACCATCGCATGATACACCTGAGGCTACAAATGTCAGGATGCACGAATACGAGCTGCTGTATCTGCTCTTGGCTGAGGCTCTGATTATTCAGGCTCTGTCTGCCCAGAGCTTGCCTGCAGCTGTCACAACAAACATCCACTCTTGGCTGAAAATTCCATGAGGAGCGTAGATTTATTGCAAGTTTTGTGTCCATGTGTCTAGAAATATTAGCAGGTCGAGTCAGTTGATGGCAACCGCTCAACGTATTATAGATGGCAAGGTGCTTCATAACACTCAGTTGACTCGCAGGTTGTATAGGAGGGTTGTGTTATCAGTGTTTCCTTCTAGAGTGCTCCATTGGAGTTCGCACATGTAGTTCCTGGGCTCTGCTGTATCGCCACCAGCTGCTGCCCTCACAAGAGAGCTCAATTCGTCAAGTTGAGCAGTCGTTGCTGAGTCCCACTCCTCTTTAAGCTGTTGGTGACGGAGTAGAAGCCTATCTACCTCGGTCTGACGTACAAAACCCACTTCCTTCTCATTGTCGTCTATCACAGGATCCATGCTTCCCAGCGTCAGACACTTTCCCGGAGCGTGCAAAATCCACCGATCCTGACATACTCTAGAAATGTATGCTTTGTCAGGCAGCCTCTGCAGGCGCTGAAAGCCGCAAGGACTTAACATTCGCCCATGATACAAGCTCGTCGTGCTGTAAATCCCCATTACTGCTTTGCGAGGCTTTCAGAGCTTGGCTCTGTCACACTCATGCTATCAATGAGAAGCTTCTAGTGTGCCCCGTGGGACGCAAAGCGGAATTTGTGGGGCAAATCGCACCAATTAGGCGTTGTGCCTGAACAGATGCGCTGACCAGCTAAATATTGCATCTTCTACTGTCTCACAGTGACTCTCACTCACACAACTTCAAAGGACTACTCCTCAAGAAACTGATGAAGAACTGTATAATATCAGTTCACCGTTACATATGTGTACACAAAATCAGAGACCCACCAAGTTCGCTGCGCAATATCAATGCGTAATGTTTAAGTTGCTGCAAAGGTCTGCTGTCAAGATTGTACTCCTACTCTCAAGGCAGGATATCACCTGCTGTGTAGGGAATATTCTTATTCATTGATGTGCAGCGTGCACACATTGTTACAGACTATGAAAGCCTCTGAGTCCACTGAAGGCTGTTGTCTGGCAGCGCCTCAGTTGTGAACGGCAGGTCAATCTGCAAGCACACAAGAACGCATGACACACAACACCTATGCTGCAAAGGAAAGGCAATGCGGCCTCCTACAGTCTCCCTTACGGCTCATTTACACTCCAACAGCATGACACAAACAAGCCGTATGTCTACAGAGTATCTGATGCACAGCGCACAATGCATGCAAGCTGTCAACAGAAACAATGCAAAGAAAAACTCAGAATTGCCAACAATGTTCGTTGATGCATGCTTTTTGCACGAGATAATCACTTGCAGGCAAACGCAGCCTACCTCTTCAGCTGCGCCATAGAAGCTTTCCATGTCATAATAGCTGCGCATCTCTTCAGACATGACATGTACCACCACGTCCCCAAAGTCAAGCACTTCCCAGCCCCCGCTGCAGGCAGTGCGTCTTTACGTTCAAGATCCAGAGCCATGCAGGAGGTGTGGATATCTTAAGCTAAGTGATGGCAGTTCTGACCATGTGAGCATTTGCACCCGCAGCAGATGGGAATTATGCCAGGAAAACTATCGCCAGCATGAAAGGACAGTTTGCAGGCAGCAGCCTCTGTTGCCCAAAGATGTTCATATCCTACTAACAGCACCTCAATAAGCTGCCACTGAGTTGTTCCTTGATAGCCGTTGCTAAGCAAAGCAGATGCACTGCTGTCCAGCAGCCAAAGCAGCTGCAGCAGAACGCACCTGCCAGGACTCTTATGCGTGCGAGGCCGGTGCCAAACAGCCTCTGCTTCCTTTTCCATTCTGGCTAAAACTGCATTCAGCTGGGGCTTGCTGCTGACTGTAATGAGCAGCATATAGCTTGTCCAGGAGGAGAGAGGCTCTACATGTAACAGCATGATGTCTTTGCCCTTTGTGTCATCTCCTACTGTTGCCATGGCAATGGCAAATGTCTGACTGTCAGTGACAGTGTTTGTGTTTGCTGTGATGGTTGTCCCAGAGACATCTGAGTCATGTACTGCAGGGTTGAAAACATCAGTCTGCAAGAAGGCATGGACATCAACAACTGTTTTGGCATGAGTGTCAATGCATTGACCTCAAGGCGGCACATAAGTGATCCTAGCGTCAACCCAAACTTGTTAAAGTGGACAAGAACATACAATTGCTATGAATGAGATCACCTGTGAAGTAGCCAACGCGGCTGAACACGTCACATCAGCCCTATCTACTATCATATTAGGAGGGCGTGATGCCCTTCTGGCCTACAGCAAAGCAGTTCCTGAACGGGCTGTAGCAAGGCTGACTGTAAGCCGGATCATCATTGCATACCTGCTCCCATGCAAGCTTATGTTGCTGTCTGCCGCACACAGTGCTATTTTTGGCAGGGACACTGGTCCCGAAGGCTAGTGAGGTGTGCATGACGTGCTGAGCAAGCTAATTTAGTAGAATAGAAGCTTAAAGAGCAGCAGTGGGGACAAGCTCCGGCTACGTGCCCGACAGATCAGCACAGCGCAGGCAAAGAAAGCGGGAACTATATAGCTTGCTGATAGCGTACGCAATTCGTGTTGTAACGAGGTGCTTGTGGCAACCCATGAACACCAGTTACCTTCCCCGTTCTTCCGGAACGATCTGTGTAACGACCCTGCTTCAGACTCTGCTTCGTGAGTCAAACTCATACCTTCGCAATGTCGCAAAGACCACCACGGGTGTCAGAAATTGTCTTCAGTTGCACATGCCTATCATGTCGAGTCATTCTCGCTCGCAATCTAACAGCCGCGGAGCCCGATCGCTCTCTTGGAGCCGAGCCCTGGTGCTACGAGTACGTGGGGTGCGATGCTGCCACAAAATCTGAGATAATGGAGGCCTTGCATTGCAAACTGCAATAAGCTGTGTTGTAGGCTGCAGAAAGTGAAGTGCTGCAAGACATGCATCGCTAAGGCCGCCATCGATCGCTCTGTGGAGCCACAACTGAGACGACAGCGTGTCACCTGAAAAGGCCGCTTGTTTGCGGCGATCATTCCGCTCATGACAGAAGATCTAGTTCGATATGGTGCAGCAGTGAAGCAGGTGTGTATAGCAGCACCCCTTTCTTCCAAATTGGGTAATCACTGCTGAGCTGGCGTCACCACTTTTTCTCTACATCCGACCTTAACTCCGCAATTCCGTGTGCAGTCATTGTCAGACCAAGCAACTACAGTCTTGCAGACCGTCACAAACTCTTGGCTGCAGCGCAGAGGCCATTTGGCTCCTCCTGGTATGCAGACAGTGCCAAAACTCCCTCATGCATACTATCTTTACTTTTACCTTCCTATGCACAAGTTGTCATGTGCTGATGCAGGCTTCTTGACAAAGCAACAAAAACAGGACTTCCAGGACTGCTTCTTGCTGCTGGACACAGAAAAGACTGGCAGACTGAATGTGGATAATCTAACAAGTGCTTTTCAGCTTTTAAACATTGAGGTGAGAGTATCGTCACCATATTCTTCTCACATTACCAAGTCACTCCCACACTGTTACATACCACACTGTTGCTGTTACCATTGAGGCATGGCTGAATGTAGGCCTTTCTAGACTGCATGAACTTCCTGCATCCAACTCATTCATGCAGCCTACCTAACCATTCCAATCATGCTAGACTCACTTTTGCCACACAGCATGTAACTGAATCAAGGTAGGAACAGGCTAGGTTGACTCCCCTGATGATGTGGCTGTGGTTGTGGTTTTTGCGCACAAGCAATCAATCTGCAGATGTACAGGAGAGGGGGGGGGGGGCCCA
>JAABUO010008268.1_pt1 | contig 11795 bp, 16 predicted proteins | sample 5559291 | NCBI WGS metagenome assembly JAABUO01 (sample SAMN10711878, study PRJNA513372) | rock metagenome | isolation source: Antarctica rocks | place: Antarctica: Victoria Land, Finger Mt sud | reverse complement strand
CCTGGCGAGGAACCCCTCATTGCATCCCGGGGACATTCGGGTTGTCTGTGGTGTAGATGTCCCTGAGCTTCACCACCTCAGGGATGTTGTGGTCCTACCTCAGACTGGTGACAGAGATTTGGCGGGCATGTGTTCGGGAGGCGACCTCGATGGAGATGACTACTTAGTGATATGGGACATAGAACTGCTACCGTACGAATGGAACCTTGAGCCCATGGACTATACTGCTCCCGAACCTGTCGAAGTTCACCCCGAGGTCACTATTGATGACATTACGTCCTTCTTCGTCACCTACATGAAAAATGACAGTTTACCTCGAATAGCACATGCGCATGTTGCTTTTGCGGACTTCATGGACACTGGTGTGAAAGATGAAAAATGTATGTCATCATCACTGTAAGCTATCTTAAAACCACTGACAATCGCCAGGTCTTCAACTTGCCGCTCTACATTCAATGGCGGTAGACTATGTCAAGACAGGAGTACCTGCTCGTATGCCCCGTGAACTAACTCCAAGAAGGTGGCCCCACTTTATGGAGAAGAAACACAAACCAAAAGAACAGCAATACATCTCGCATAAGGTCTTGGGAAAGCTTTACGACCAAGTGGAGCGGGTTGATTTCGTTCCAGCATTCACCAACCCTTTCGATAAGCGCATTCTTGGAGCGTACAAACTCGGTGATAACATCCTACAAGACGCTGCTGGATTAAAACGGGAATACGACGCTGCAATGCATCGCATCATGGCCCAACATGACATCAAAACTGAGTTCGAAGTGTGGTCGACCTTTGTTCTACACCACTCAAATCAGTCCAAAGATTACAAATTCCATGAGGAGATAGGGCAATTGTCATCGGCTCTGAAAGAACAGTATCGCATCGAATGCTACCGGAAGGCCGGGAGCAAGAACTTTGAATCAATGGGACCCTTCGCGGCCGCAATGTACACAGTCACATCTGCGGAAACGGATGAAGCGGTAAAAGAATGCAATCAAATTAGGATTGTTGATGGAAAAGAACAGCGAGTGAGGAAGATGACACCGGAAAGCATGCCGTTGATGAGCTTCCCCTGGATATTCCATGACATCTTGGGGAAGATCGCAAATGGCAATCGCTTGTTAACCGGGACGGGCTCAGACACGATGATTTTGGTGCCGAGGAGAACGAAGCATACCCCGCCGAAGAATTTTCGAGCTGAACATGGACTGCTCGACGATGAAGATACTCTGGAGACTGCGGAAGGTGTAACACACCGTGGTGAGATCCTCGAGCTTTTCGATAACAAGCTCATTGACTACGACGGAGATCAGCACCACGGGGGTTCCGATGCTATGCCGGAGTGCATCGTCACAGATTCCAGCAGCGAGAAACCACCCAGTATTGCTTCGAGTGCTTCAGTTGACGATCTGGTTTTTGGAGATTCTGCCTCCGAGCCCACTCGAACCCCAAAACCCCAGCCACAGGAAAATGGCGACACGGGATCCAGCTCAGATAACAAGGGAGATATCTCGGCCAATGATGAAGATCTGTTGAGCTCAACTGAGAGCGGCAGCGGTGAGTATATTCGCGTTTACCAAGGAAACGAGATTACTCCTAGGAACACGAACGTCGCTGCCAATCATAGTCTGCTTTTGAACTTCGACGACGTGGCTGAGCAGCCAGCAAGAGCGAGAGCGGCTGTGGAGCCTGAGTTCATTTCAATGAATTTTTCAGATATGGAGAACGTGGAGGAAGCAGAGTCTTTGGCCCTAGGCCAGAGTGAACCTATAATTGGAGAACCTCCGAACGGAGCAAAGAGGGCGGAGGCCTCAGCATTTTCGATCGGGGATACAGGTTTATTTAAACCCGCAAGATCGGGTCCACAGAAACCATCGAAGCCGACCAGCAGTGTGCTCTTGCCTTCGGCTGAGGGGGCCAACAGCCGGCAAGGGGAAACGCCTTCCAAATCAAGTGACGAGGACGACGGAGCCGAAGAGGTGATTATTCAGATGGACACGAAGTCCTCTCTCCTCGATCGGCTGGCAGATCTGAATATGGAATGATTGGGAGCTAAACGTTATGTTACGAGCACAACTGTTCAACGAAATACTTCTTTTGCAGCGTGAAAATGCTTAGGGTTGGCTGGCTGAAAGGGTGTGCTGTTGAGCAGAATGAGGCATCAAGGCCTGAAGCAACACGGGGAAACTCACCAGCGGACGGATTTTCCGAGGGAGGCAATGGAAACGAACTCTTTTGAGATATTGGGGTGGTAATTGGGTTTGGCTATTGACGCTGTCGCGTAGGTAGATTTGCTATGGCTAGCATGTGTATCTAGTTCAATCGTTGTCCTTGATTCTGCTGATGATGATGATGTGGTATCCCATCTTGTGTGGTTGCTCGACGCGATGACCAATCGTTTCTCGTAAATATATTCTCATCCTATTGAGACCACTCATTACCAAGCGTCAACCCCGACTTCTTGAACCACCAGACAAACAGGTATGATGTAGGTGCACCCACATCAAAACATTAATCCCTCCACCTAATCCTCACCAAATAGCTGGCCACAACGGCTGAACTATACCAGAGCAGGATCTAGGCGAGGGTAGGAAGCGGGGAAGATGGAAAGGATGAGCCGGATATCAAGCACTGTACAAAGAACATTGAGGCCGAAATAGGCTGAGTAACTAAGGACCGAGGAAATTGAGGAGAGCAGGAACGTGGTGGGGTGTAGTTTTATCGTGGATGGAGTGATGCTAGGATTGAAGTGGGAGGAGTTGTGAGAGGTATGGAAGGGTTGGGTTGGTTGTCGTGCAGTGGAATAAGATACAAGATTCTGAGCAGGAGGAGAACCACATTTGGACGTGATTGTAATCGAGCAAAATGATATAGGCTGTTGGGTGCGATTAATGTAGTTTTCGAGGCCTTTAGCACGGACTTTGAGAATGTATTTCGAGAAAACAACATGAGGAAGGTAGAAAGGTTTCAAAATGGGTGGGTCGTGGTCGAAGGATAGATTGCAATGAGCGTTAGTAGTCTGAGAGGGGACGATCCAGGGTGGAGCAATTTCCTAACACGGAACCGTTGGCGACCATCGAAATTGACTACACGTCCAGCTGAGCTCATCATACAAACGACCATGCACTGAAAACCTTACAGGTCCAGATATCTCAGCTTTGCCAAAAGCACACATGTGATTCTGCAAATTCTTTTCTCACTCCTCATCCCACCCCCTCTAAACACCTTAAATCTACTGGTTCGCCGGACCTCTCGCCCCCTTTGGCGTCCCGATCTGGAAGCCGTTTTTGAATTTCCTCGGCACCTCCTTCATGCTGCGCATTCTGCCCGTTCCAGTAGTCTTCCTCCTCTTGGCTTTCATGCCCCAGTTATCTATGTTTGTGTTAGATTGGCTGATGTTGGATTCATGCGGGAGGGGTTTGGGGGTGGTTGGGGGGAGATAGGGCATACATTGTCGGATCTTGGCTGCTGGGTAGCCGCAGGAGGAGCAGGTGTGTTTTTGGATGTGGAGGGAGCGGCGACCTGGAGGATTATAGGAGGGTCGGTTAGCTAACTCTTCATGCAGATGTTCAAACTTAGATTGCCTTGCGCGGTCGTAGGCTTGTGGAAGGACAAAACGACGTCTGAAAACGTACCGCAGCGTCTGCACAGCGTGTGCGTCTTATTGTGGCGCTTCCCGAAGGAAGAGGTACCCTTCGCTGTTGTGGAGGGTTAGTATCGTCTTGCACCATGTTCGTCGCGGTCGCAGGGACTGAGCACGTACTCATCTTGGATCAGGGTATCTGCTCAAGAAGGTCAGTATGGTAAATCATATACTGGCAAGGAAAGAGGAATCACTGACCCTTTACTGTGGGTGGGGTGTAGTCGATATCGTTGCTGGAGTGTCGGCGGACGTTAAGGTTGATGATAGCGAAATTCGCTTAGCGGGCTAATTGTGGGCAGGGGCTTAAGGGTTCAGCCCTGAGACAGTCTCAGTCCGGTTAGCGCGTGATTGTCCTATGTCCCATGTTGCTCTTTTTCAATGGGGAAAATACAGTGCATGATGTGTAATTAGCTTTGTTCGTATATCTAGGTTTTTTAATATTCCGGAGATGTATTGTCTCATCCTTCAGTCTCGAGACAGATCCCCCGTTAGCGGCCTCTGTTCGCCTTAGACCTCTACATTCTATTCCTTCCCATGCCATCCCATCCTCACATTCCTCCTCTGCTATCTTCACATCTCTCATCTCTGCCGCCAGTCGGCTCCCTAACGCTCCTAACATCAGTCCTCAATGCATCAGCAAACTGGCTCCTGCTTAGGTTCATCTACGCGGTGCTAAGAGATCAGAGTGCGCACGACGAAAATGGAGAAATCAGAGTCATACTAGTGAGCTGGCTGAGGGACTGGGATGGATGGAGAGGAGCAGGCAGGAGGATGGGCATCGATTTCCAGAAAGGGAACAAGGTCACCTTTGTGGACGGCTTGGGAGGAAAGCTAGGGATCACCGAGGGAGGGATCGCAGAGGTGGAAAAAGAGGTTTTGGCTGCGATTGGGGCTGCACCGGAATCAGTATGCCGCACGCTGTTGGTAATGGATGGGCTGGACTTTCTGCTTGCTGCTACTGGTATTGGGGCAATGGAGATGCTGGATATGATCTGCGAGCTTAGAGAGGTAACATTTCAAACCACATGAAACACAAGTCAAGCAATATGCTGATATACTACATCAAAAGCACGTTCATGCATCGGTTGTGACAGCATCAGCAGATTATCCCCTTGTGCAGGCAAGGAACTTTCCACTTGAGATCGATCACGCGACGTTCGTTCTCGGGCTGGCGCACCAGGCAAGAGTTGTTATGGGGTTGAGGGGACTCGACACGGGCGTGGCGAGGGACGTTAGTGGTGTGTTGAGGATTACGAGGGGAGGGGAAGACACGGAAGAGGTGCAGGAGAAGGAGATTCTGTACTTTGTTGAAGGAGACGGGAGTGTGAAAGTTTTCGAGAGAGGTGCTTGAGGAGACATGTGTTGGCTAAGTTCTTGACAGCTGCCCGAAAAAAGACACCAGACAGTGCTAGCTCTAGTTTATGAAAAAAGCTATTAGGTTTGCTGTCCATTTCCCGCGAAATTGGGCGATGCCGAATTGGAAAAATAATGATCATGCTAGGGAAATGGGGGAAGTGCTGATAGCATCTCTGGAAGTCGCTAGGCTAGAAAACGGTTCGATGTCGGAATTTAAATTTGAGCCGGCCTCCGCAAAACCACTATAGCATGAAGATACCACCTATCCTAAAGGAGCGTTCCTGGAGGAGCTCGCTTCACACATGAGAGCAAGTAGCGAATTGATGGATCGTTACGTCAATGAATCCCGAGCTTCTAACCTAGTCTTAAGAGCAAGGAGTGGTCCTTTATCTTGGGCTCCAGGTATCATAGCGTTTTGCACACACTCCTGGAGATCTACCCATGAAATCAGTGCTTGATTTACTGAAGAAATATACGAGGAGCACCTACGGCGTATGTCTGTGTTGCTAAGATATGAAAAATGAACGTTGGCTTTCTCAGTGACCACAATATTCTCAATGAAAAATTCGCATAAACTGATTAGATTCCGGATGAGAGAGTCATGGTCGCGCGAGGCACTTAAGTACGTAACAAACTGAAGTTTTAGATTCTTTACAATCAGAGAATTGTTTTCACTGAGATAGGTCTGCCATTCCTGCCGGTAGGCATTGTGCACCTGGAACGTTATTGACTTTGCCCATCGAGCGTATTTAGCACAAGGGAAGAGCGTCTTTGTCGGAGGCGCGGAAAAGAAGAAGTTGTTCTTCTCTAAGAAAACATGTAGCACTTCGTTGTATAACAATCGACAGGTGAACATCATATCGGCCTGGACAGCATAGATGCCCTTCCAACCAATAATACGATTTCCATAAACTCTGGATGGACAATGAAGAAGATCATCCACTACGAGAAGTGGTGTCAAGATCATTTGTCTTATTTCAGCAGGGAGACGTAGTAAAGGTGGTAGAGATGCCACTTCCGCCGCCTTTTCAACAGAGGTAGCTTGGGTAGACATCGTGAGGAGAGTTGTTGCCTGCACGTTTCCAGATTCATAGACTTTGTGGATGTATTGGCCGGCTGTTGTCTTCGAGCCTGCTAGTATGACCAAGCCAGATACAAAACAGGCTCGGAAGAATTCTACGGCTTATAGTAATTTCAATGTGTATCAAAGTGGTAAGTGAGGAAGTGTACCGATCAGAGATGCCTGTTTGACGCCTGGCGCTTGTTATGTCAGCAGCTACTTCAACGACGTTTACTCATCCCCTCCCTATTCTGTATTCGGTATTATTAGATCAATGATATAGAAGATTCATTTCTGTTCCCTTGAAGCACTCTCGGTCGAGTATAGCGGTTTGATATCGAGTGAGATTGCGACCAATTAACGAGTTTCATGTTTGGCATAACGAAACCGGTTCTACTTTTAGCAGGGGCATGGCTTCCTCAATTTAATGAAAGGGCGGTAATATAGATGAGTGGGATTCCAAGTCTCCAAAGTTTAGGGCAAACGCTAGAAAAAGAATGATTGATCATTAACATGGAAGTGAAGGGAGATCAAGATTGGTGCTGCTAGCCATGGTGTACGTCGAAGTGTTAACTTACAGCCAGCCTCTACGAAAGAATCTAGAGATTGGTGGATGTAACGTAAAATGAAATCAAGACTGATTCAAGAGCGAGCAGAGGCGATCAGAACTCTGAATCTAAGGAGTGGAGTACTTAATTGCTTGGCTCGAGAATGTCCTATTTGATATTTGATTGACGATGTTTTCTCTCGAATGTGCCTTGCTCACCAAAAATAAACCTGATATCGTTTTGCTCCAGCTTTTTTTCAAGCTATGTATGGTATCTAAAAACAACAACGAAAATGGCAAAAGAGTTCAACCCCTGGTGGGGTCTACATCTCTGTCGTGTGTCGTGGTCTCGATCGGTTGATCAGGCTTTCGCGGTAGTGTGTTCGACCAGCAACCCCTTTGACCTGACTCTGAAATGCGCCCGGGGGTGGTGAGTGCCGTGGGTGGGAATCGAACCACCAACCTACCCCCTTTGACCTGACTCTGAAATGCGCCAGGGGGTGGTCGGTGAAGCTAGGAAACCTGTCTTTTGTCAGCTTATGGTAGGAAAGGCTCTATTATCATATATCAACACTCCAGACATTATATTCACTAGTCTCACTCGGAGGCTTGCCGGAGATATGGACATTCTTTTTAGGGCTAGGAAGGCTTAGGCTATTTTACCTACCTAACGATGGCTGGTGTCTTATTTGTACCAAGCCGGGAGAGTCCTCCATTCTCGAGATGGAATTCTCAAGAGTACATAGCAATACCTGTATGTGCGTTATGTCTACCTACTGTATCGACAAAGACCTGTCTTGGTTGATCTTATCTATCTACTCGAACTCGGACTCGGGCTCGGACTCGGACTATTGGTAGATCAGGGAATGGGTCCACAGCACTGCAAAACCTAGTCTTACCATCTTCTAGTGATTCCTTTGACGCTTCCTGAAGATCTTCCGGAACATCATTGCTAGATACACGAAGTCCGAATGTTTCACTGACAGGCCATTGAACTACGATCTATCGTCACCAGTGCCGTCCTTAATGGGGCTGAGAGATTCCATTCAGAAGATATCCCCCTTTAAACCAAAGATTTATCCTTTCACAATGTCAAGTCTCACCAGTATGCAAGGTTCACGATTCAATTCTCGGAGACCTTGAATCAAAATTGGTTTATTCAACATGTTCCTTTTCCCCCAAACTCCGCATAGTACATACTTTGCAAACGAGTCTTTGCATTCTGATCTGGGCTAATGATCATATGTCCTAAGAGATCCATCAGACTGGCTGTCTGGTTCTACAAATTGAAGCACTCTCTAATGTGATGTGGTTGCTCAATACGAAGCGAAGTCTGATTGTCTATAAATTTTGGTCACGCTTACTGATTTTCGGCTCCTCTGATGTTTAAGACAAAGGGCATTGGACCAGGAATTTTGGAAAGAGCGCTTGCAAAATGGAGCACATGCAAGTCTTTGATTCCACATAAGCTGAGGTAACCCTTAGTCACTAAGATAACCGCCCATAATTTCGCAGACTAAAACCCACGCACTTCCACCAAGCATTATCTTCATCCCAGCATGATGCAGCCCGAATGTGCTCTAAGATCGCCTTAAACCAACCAGTCTCAAGCCAATCATAGACACCAAATTGGATAACCTCTGAGAACTTTGTGCCATCAAGCCTAACCGCGAGGTGTTCGATTACAGTGTCAAGAGGATGTGTAAAGTGCCACACCATTAGAGCTGTATAGTAGAACAGATTTGGGTCAGAAATCCGAGAGAACTTTCTTGACACACTGGCAATATCAGATTCGAGGCAACAACGAAGTGTACCGTGGTACGGTTGTGAAGAAGTTCATCTTGTTTGGTGTAGGGGTTAGCATAAAGTGTGATAGATTGTGAGGCCATGATTTGATAGGTTTGGGCTTATGATATCCAGAGAGGACATACCGGTTGATGCAGATCGAGGCAACTCATGATGCAGATCGAGGCAACTCTTGATGCTTCTCGACGCTCGTATCTTCGCAACCGCTGACATCGCGTTTTTCTCCACTGTCCATCGAGGTGGACTGTCCAATGGGGTTGGCGCCAGTTTTCGGTACCATTTTAGTCTCCCAGTCTGACTCTGCTTTCTGGTCTTTCGACAGATGGTCATGATGATCGGTTTTGTATGGCTTTGACGTTGATGGGTCTTCAATTTTCATGCCACCACCATCGACTAAAACCGTTTCGTGCTCATCTATTAAGGCGGGTGACTATGGGGCTCTGCACTCATTGCTCATGACATCCCAGTCCCTCTCACTAATCAAATACATTGTGGGATTGCTAGTCGATAATCTGACAGCTGCAGGAGATTGTTGACAAGATGTAATAATATAATGGAGTAAGGTTGAAGATGTTTGTGATTTATAGGAGATGGTCGACAGGATTATATTAGATGGCGCAATGATGGAAATAGAGAACGAAAGATGCTAGGTTATAGAATATTGTGTGATCCCCTAAGGTGTAGCTATATAGCCACAGTGATTGGTACTAGAATCAAGTGGTTGATTTGCTCTTCACATCCAATACCTATGGTGGTCTTGTATCTCGTGTCGAGTCCTGTTACGATGCTTTAAAACCCAAGCTTCAATTTCTAGTTTGGTGTTCATTCCTCTCACCTTGGAAGGGAGCTTCTGAGCTGAGTGTCAGACTTGACTTTCCTCCAAGTCAAATTGGTTGACGTCTACCTTTAAGTAATAGAGATTTAGGAGCTTCATGGAATTAAGGAATGTCAACCAAACAATCACTGCCCTCTGAACAGTGAATAGCTCTCAGTCAGTGACGCATATAACTATAAGTAGAGATATTGGTCAAGAAATCAAAAAGATTGATAGGTAGAAAATGAAGCGTGGATCAGAAGAAGGCCTTGTGAAAATAAGGCTTTAGTTCACCAGGAGCCTTTCTATCTTCTCCAGTCTTACAAAGGAGAGTATTTTCATAGCAGCAGAAACTTTACAGAAGGTCTGCCGGGAGCCTATGCTGACTATTGTAAAGGTTTGCCGAAGCTTCCTATAAACTGCGGCGCAGCGGGGAGCCATCTCACTGAGACAGCCCACCAGTCTTTAATGTCATATCACGGGCCGGTGTAATCAAAGATCTCGCTTTTCCTATGCAATGAATTTCCAGAACAGTAGTGACCAAGTGTTCGAACCTGGGACCCAAGGCCGGGTGAAAGGGACTGTTGGATCAATTTCCCAAAGCCGAAACAGCCGCGATCAGTAAGCCAGTAAGGAAAGCTGATAGGAGATTGGATAATTTGATGCGAATGCGAAATCTAACGCGGAAGAGAAATATTTCGGCTGTAGATGATGTCAAACGGTTCATACCATGGAGTTTCAGATGAAGAGGTGTCGTCGGAAGATCATGCCAAGGAATTCCCACCGCTACCGACCCGGAAGCAATCAACAATCGATAATGCAATCCTATCGCCAGGTGCAGTCAAGATTAACGTCAAAGGCGCTTTCATAGTTGAAGAAGAAGCGTCAAATGCAGGTACCCGAGCTGAAGATGGAGCTCAGTATGACACAGACATCCGGTTACCCAATCACAGCGCTGTGGTCAGCCACGTCGCCCTCGACGTGAGTCTTCTCCTGCACTACTGGAGAAAAGGCTTGGAAGCAACCTAACATCCTCCACAGATTGGTGGTTCACTCGCAAAGCTAGTCTACTTCTCCCGTGAGCCGGACTCGAAAGAGCTGGGCGGCAGGTTGAACTTCGTCAAATTTGAAACGGATAGAATTGACCAGTGCATGCAATTCGTGCAGCAGCTTAAAACAAAGCAGCAACCCGTAGATGGATCAAGGCCTGGACAGCTATGTGTTGTTGCAACTGGTGGGGGAGCCTACAAGTACTACGACGAAATGAAAAAGGTTCTTGGGGTAGAGGTGTTTCGCGAGGATGAAATGGAGTGTCTGATCATTGGTTGGTAGCTGCCAGATCATCAGAAGATGTACTCGTGTCCACGCTGATTACGATACGTTTCCGACTACAGGCCTCGACTTTTTCATCACAGAGATCCCCTGCGAAGTATTCACCTACAGTGAGACAGACCCAATGCATTTCGCCGAGGCTCGTTCAGATATATACCCATACCTTCTCGTGAACATCGGCTCAGGTGTCTCAATGATTAAAGTTTCAGGCCCAAGGCAGTATGAAAGAGTTGGTGGTACCTCTTTAGGAGGTGGAACGCTCTGGGGCCTTTTGTCGCTCCTGACTGGCGCTACTACGTTCGCGGAAATGCTTAGGATGGCCGAGAGAGGTGATAATACCACGGTTGACATGCTTGTTGGGGACATTTACGGCACCGACTACGGAAAAATCGGACTAAAAAGCAGCACGATTGCCAGTAGCTTCGGCAAAGTTTTCAAGATGAAGCGACAAGCTGAAGGTGACGCTGAGCATTTTGGCGGATTGTCAAACAAAGATCGTGAACAGATCGATGGAGTAGATGAACCAGACCAAGGCTTCAAGGCAGAAGACATCAGTCGAAGTTTGCTATATGCTGTCAGCAACAACATTGGTCAGATCGCCTATCTGCAGTGTGAAAAGCATAAACTCGAGAATATCTACTTTGGTGGTTCATTCATACGTGGTCACCGACAGACCATCAGCACCCTCTCATACGCTATAAAGTTCTGGTCGAAGGGGGAAAAGAAAGCTTTCTTCCTTCGCCATGAGGGTTATCTAGGCTCCGTGGGGGCCTTCCTCAAACGTCAACCCAAAAACTGGGGACGGAGAAACAGCTTCGAATCATAGGAACAGCTGCGAATGATTCCCAGGAGACGCAACAGCTGTAAACAAAAATGAAGACAGGCTGTGTGTTCAGATCTTTCGCTTCCACTCTCCTCCCATATGGAGTGATAAGGGCATCACGAGCAATCAAACCTACCAAACCTGCATGAATCCTCGTTTCATGCCCCTTATATCCCCTTTTATCCTCCCCCATTCCTTAGATCCTCCTGTCTCGGCCAACTTTTTATGCTTCACTATCATCGCGTCCATCCCACATCCCCTCCCTTCTCTCTCCCCAATCCTCTCCTCACCAACCACCACCTCTCCATCGCCCCGTCTTCCTCCCCAAACACGTTCTCAACCACCCACTTCCAAAAACCCCCCACCCTCACCCCCCCAAACCTCCCCCATACACTCCCGCTCCTGCACCAACCTATC
>JAABUO010008267.1_pt1 | contig 11795 bp, 13 predicted proteins | sample 5559291 | NCBI WGS metagenome assembly JAABUO01 (sample SAMN10711878, study PRJNA513372) | rock metagenome | isolation source: Antarctica rocks | place: Antarctica: Victoria Land, Finger Mt sud | reverse complement strand
ATTTACGCTGTAATACCAGCATAATATCTTGTGCTTTGAGGTGAACGTCTCCCATGAACTATTGGCTGCAAATATTTCATGGGCGACCGTGCCTTTAGGGCACAAGGTGTTGTGTTGGCATCACGGACAATTGGCATGTGCCCTCTACTATTTTGCTTTGCCCAGCTACTATTGCACAGATGCAAGTTACTGTGACAGCACAGTATGCATTAGCATGTGTTGTCATTTGCAGGTTTGAGATGTAGCACACTGGGGCCCTCTGCCCCCTCAAAAGCAGGCAGAGTTGCACAACATGCTGCTAGCAGAGATGCTGTGGTGCTTAGGGCTGCCAACCAGTTTAGAGCTGTCTTTGAGGACAAATTGCAAGCAGCTCAGGTATTTCTTTTCTGTCCATCATGCTCTCAAAACGCTTTTACTGAACATGGGTTTCTGTAGCAGGTGGAGCCGTTGCAGAATGTTGCTTCTTTGCATGGGATATTGGGGCTTGTGTGTTTGCCCTGTTGTGTGGATCTGCACTCACAGTGCAACCATAAGCACTGTTGATAAGCTTTAATTGACTGCGTTAGCATAAATCCCCTGAGTGTTTCCCCAAGAGAAGTTGCAATTTTGCTGGATGCCACTTGCCAGCAAAATTGACAGCAACTAGCCAACCATAGATAGCTTGACAATGGAAAACTTGTACTTGGGCTGCACACCAGTTCACAAAGGCTGCCTGTTTGGACTCGTTGCATGTAGCCCAAGCATTGCTTTTGTTCCATCATGCTGTCTATGTTTAACCCCTTGGTTGTACAACACGAGAAGGCCAACTAGCCAACATTGGTTAGTTGGTTTTCTCCAGTTGCACAACCAAGGGGTATCACTGCGCTGCAATGTTTGGTTCAGTGTTTACAACAAGCTTGCATGAGTTCTACTAGAGTGTTTTGAGCTGATGCAGAAGGCTGTAGTGGTTTTCCTGAATAGAGCATCTGAATTGTCGTTGTCTTCAAACCTGCACCCACATGACAACCATGCTGCATACTTGGCAAGTGTTGTATGACCTATAGGCTAGCTAGCAAAGGTGTTTGCCATAATAGTAATGTTGTGCACAGTAAATGAACCTTCTAGTCTTGGCACACTCAGCCAAGGGATAGACTGCCTGAAAGCTCTTGACTGCTTCAATTGTGTTGGTGCATGCTTGCACTTTTACATGCACATTGTAGACATCATGACTGGCCTCTGCTGCCAATATACGAAGTACTGTACCTTGCTGTCTGGTCACTCATGTTTGTGATCCCATCATGTGCAGGCATGGACCCTAGAGGTTGTGGGGGTCCCCCCATGGGCATGGCACAGCCAGGCAGGGGCGGTGTCAGGGGCCCTGGGGCCACTGTGGAGGGTGACAGGTGGGTGAAGTGCGCCCTGCCACCCCCTCCCCCCAGGCCTGGCACTCGCGGCCCTGCCATGAGCAACCTGCCTGCTTTTCACAAGTCAGCTGACAACAAATCCAAGGTAGGATGTGCCTATTAACGGCTGGCTGGGAAACTATCATTTGTGTACGCGTGCATGCGCCCGCTCATGTGTCACAAAGCTTTTGTGCGATGATGTTGGTGTGCAGAGTTGCAACTGCTGATTCTTGTGGTGTTGTGCAGCTCAGCCCTACCTCTTCAGCTGTTGTGGAGGTGATGAACCAGCTGCCCCACTGGGGCAAGTTTGCCTCCTTGTGCCCCTTCCTCCAGGACAGTCTGGGCTGCCTTGCTACCGGACCATCACAGCAGGCCACACCGTAGCCTTGAGTGGCAGCGGTTTCGCCTGCTGCAGTGATTTGACAGCAAAACATGATTAGCATGGTGACTAAGCTGCAGAAGTCACACTAGTGTTGGCTGGTTTCTGCTTTGGGGTAAGCATTGATCACACCTTTGGTGTCAGTGAGATTGATCATGGGCCTTGTTTAGCTGATGGTGCTTGTGCATGTGCCCTGCCACAATCAGCGCCTTCTGGCTCAGCATCATGAGACTCTACAGAAGTCTTTTGCTTTGACATGTACAATTGATATGCAGCCTTCTGATGCTGAGCCAAAATGCACCAAGGCATGTTGACAGCCAGCACCAGCTGAACAGGTCAACATCAGCATCACCAACAGAGAAACGAGTTGACCCGTCCTGCTGGTGGTGATTGTGAACATGCCTTGGTGCCTTCTGCCTCAAAATCAGATCTCCTCTAGAAGAGTGCACATTTGTTCTTCATCTATCGGCAACAGTATGCAATCAGAATTGCAGCATACGGACATCTCAGTAGTGGTAGGAGAGCAGCAGTTGCATAGGCAAAGCATCAAGCAAGAGCAGCAATAATCAGTGTAGAATTTGACAGTGGTATATTCATTTGTGTGACCATTTTTTGCTCCTCTTCATCACTGCTCTCATGCGGGAGCTGGCTATTGACGTTTCGGCCATACAACCTATTGTTCATCTGCAAACCTGCAAGCTTATTGGCACACATGGATGCAGTGATATTAAAGAAAGGTCGGAATAGCCACAGGGTCTTCAACAATGTCACCTCTCCCATACAGTGCTCAGCAGCCCTTTCACCCTTCTTGTTTTATTTTGGGGTTGAGCTGGCGCAGATCTGGCAAGCAGTCCTGCTGGACCTGTGTCTACTTGGGTTGAATCTGCAAACATACATGTGACATGAGCCAAGCATGTTTACATTCTCTAGACCCCACATTGAGTGCTGTCAATCGGAGAAAGATTTATGCATTACGTGACAACTCTTGAGTCAAAATTGTTCAATGAGAGCCCAGGCTAGCAACTTCAATTTAGCTTTCAGCCGACTGCATTTTGCTTGAACAATTGTGAGTCGGGAGTAGTCACTTGATGCATGTACTTGCTTCCACTTGACGGCAGTGGGGGTTGGGGGGTCTAAACATGCTTTCTTGATGTCACAGTTGCGTCAACGTAACAAGCAACAATCCTGAGTAGCAGCATGAGGTGGTGCATATAAGGGGCAAATCCAAATACACTAAGGAGTCCTTCACCACATTGTCAGTGTCATTCATGGGTCTATTTTGCACAAAACATGCCTATTCAACAATTATTTTTTTAGTTTGAACATAAAAAGCATGCTGCTGCCAAGGCCAATGTCACCTTTACCCTTCCTTGTGTCCCTTCAAAAAATGGCTAGCCAGCCTTGAATGAGCTGAAGCAAGAGGCGACTGCTGCTGAGACTGCAGCCCGATTGGACTTGGTAGCAATGGCAGGGCTGGATGGCGCTTTGAAAAAAACTAGAAAACTAGGCATGCCATTAGAAAACTTGCGTCTTCTCAACAACTTTTCTAGTAGCCTGCTTGGTTTTCTAGATTTTTTCGTATGTGCTTGTAGTATACGGCTTTTGTATACAGCTGCAGATTGTGGGTCTGACATTGAGGCAAGCACTTGTCTCTGCGCTACTTGTCAGATACTGTTACGCTGATGCTGCTGCTTCTCACCGCTTCCAAGTGTTGCCACTTGTTGCCCAATGTCTCTCCTGCATGCTTTCATTAGCATGGGCTTCGCCAACTATGCATGTTTGCTCTGACACATGTCTTGCTGATGGATTGCCCATCTGCTCCCTACAAGGTGCATGTACGACAACCTGACAGCACATTGTAGTCTGCAAATGAATGTCCACATGTGTACAAGCCCAAGCGCAAGCAAAAGTGCGGCGTTGACAAGGTGCAGTGAGGCTCTTTTGCTTGCGCTTGGGCTTGTCCTGCAGAGGAGCCTACTTGTAACAAAAACACATGGACCACAAAGCTCTCAGATACGTGTCACAGTTGCAGTTTTGCTTAGCTGAGAGCTTTGTGGTCCATGTGCGTTTGCTAGGTCAGCGAAACCACACATGGTCAGTGTAGCGAACCTAGAATGCAATACAGCAGTCATCTGATTCAGCAAGCAGCAGCCCTGCTTGCTGTGATAGGCCTAGTGCAGTATAAAGTCATCACGCATGCCACGTCCATTGGACAGACCTTTAGGCGAGGCACCTGTTAGACTGCTAGATGGCATTGTAAATCGTTTGCAGAATCTGCCGGCACATGTCTGACTGCCTGCCTTTCATGTTTGTGCAACATATTAAGAAGCCTTACCTCAAGCACCTGCCATGCTGAGGAATGAGCACAGCCACTGAGCTCTCAAAGGTCAGCCTGTCAGGCACAATGCCAATGAACTGAGACAGACGGACACACAGACACATGGGCGCGTCAGATTCTAGGCTTGGTCGTATAAACGAGTCGCTGGTGCAAATTTGCAGTCTGTTCATCAATGTAGCACAGACATGCATGCACGCACGCACACATGCATGCACGCATGCTAGCTAGGCACACTGACATTTTTCAGTTCTGAATGGACATGGCTTGCCTGGTATACTCCATGAAAGTCGTACACCTAGCAGATAAGCTGTTGGCAGCAAATGCGGCATTGATACATCAGCTAAGGACTGTTTTGATGTGTGTAGTTCTGGATCTGGACTGGTCATCTGAAGACGTCTATTAATAGACTTCTTCAAAAGATTGGTCCAGATCAAATGCAAATATTTACATCAAATGCATTCAGTTGCAGGCCAAACCAAGTACAATAGCTAGCGCATTCTGCATAGCTGCACACATCAACACCCTCAAGTCAAGCTGCTTTGCAGGAGCTGTGCTGATGGTGTGCCCCCCGGTCCCCGCCAGTTTCAACCTGGATCAGTCAGATCAGGAGCAAGACGACTCCAAGACTGAGGAGTCAGGGAGTCTGAATGAAGTTGAGGATACCAGGTCAGCATGCCTTGCACCTGTTGCAGCTATGCAATGCAGTCTTTCAATCAAGGCAGTAAAAGGTGATGTTGCGGTGCAGGGGTGCGTGGGAGAGTTCACGGGAGGTGAGGGACCAGGTGAGCAAGCAGCGGCAGATGATGGCAGATGGCAACCTGCAAGGGTTCTGGAGCAAGCAAGGCCGCTTCAAAAAGTACGCTCTCAGATCTTGCTTCTGCAGCTCAAAAGCTTCTTGTGCAAATGAAGTCAAGGCGGAGTGTCCATTCATGGGCTACACAGTTTGAGACATGCCATTATTTGCAGCGTGCAGTGTGAATGCAAGGATCTCAGCTGCACTTGCTGTTCTAGAGTTTTTAATAATAGTCTGCATTAGCACTATTGCTAAGTCACTAAATGGCTTCTTTATGACATTACTTCCAGGAGACTTATTAGCAAACATCCTGAAATGTCGATTGACTGTGACAGATAGGAAGATATGTGTTCTATATTTAGAGGGGCTGTTCAAGATCCCAGCATGGCTAAGCCTTACCAAGACCTTGATTGTCCAAGCAAGCCCACTGTTGTTGCCTGAGAGCTGAGTGCAAGCTTGCGCTTGATCAGGATTCCCATCAGTGCAACACAAGGAGTAAGTTTGGCCTTGTTCCATGCAGGTCGACAGGGATACCAGGCACATCAGAGATTGCGGCTACACCATCAGCAGCCCAGACCAGCCGCTGCTGAGCACCAGCCGCCTCAAAGATGTTGGGGTCACCAAGCTGAAATGAGTTGCTAACCAGTATCAGTAGTTCTGTACTCAAGACAGGCTTCTGGTCATTCACTCAACGGTTTGCAAAAAGATGTAGTCGGCACATACAAGTGCTTGAGCATGCTGCCTCTAGGCACAGCACACATGCATGTAGCACAAGGTACCGGTTGGCATGAAGATTGGGCTTTTGTTTGGCGGTTAGACAGACTTGCAAACTGTAGCATGGTGTTCGTTTGATGAGCTGTCCCCCTGTGCAGTGTCTTGGAAGTCCAAGTGTTGCTGATGCATGTGCATTGCTAACCAGCAAGTTCGTTCAGCTGAGTAGACATTCTTGCAAATAGCCCTGACTAGCCAGGTTGTTTGGTCACAGCTTGTTTGTTGCGCAGCTGTCTCTATGCAAGTTTCGCTTTTGTATGTGCAACTAGAAACAGGTAACACCTGTAGCACCTCAAAAATCTGTGACTATTATGACAGCATTTGGCGCAAGGCAAGTCTTTGGCTGCAAACGGACTTTGCTGAGACGGCTGTTGTCATTGCAAGAGTGAACTGTCTGGTGTATTGGTTATCCTGGTGTTGTGCGGCATAACCAAGTGCATCATAGTGCATTCATTACGCACATGTTTGCTTACAATGCAGCCACCAACTTGCGGCTACCGTTCACTATGAGTGTCACTTCAGGGCGTTGCACTATCAGACCCTGTACCAACGGTTCAAAATCTGCAGGTAGCTCTGCAGTCACACGCTTGCTATCTACAAAAGTCACACGCCTAAGACCTGACACCTGAAGAAGTTCTAGCATGTTTGGACCGAATTGCAACCTGTCACTCTCTATGTAAATGTTTTGTAGAGAAGGCATTGCACCCCAACTGACGTTTATTGTCACAGACACCGCGAGTGCCACATGTGAATAGGGCGGAGCTGCTCCTATCAATGTCAAGCTACTCAAGTTGCCCAACACTGTCAAGTTTTGATCAATCTTCAATCCCTGAGTTGTGGAATGCAGTGTCAATGCTTGTAGAGATGAGAGGCAGTACAAACAGACCCAGTCAATAGGCTCATCATAAAGAGGGCCAGAAACATTCATGTACAGCACACATAGAAACTTCAAGGGTGATAGATCCGGACTCCTGAAGGTGTCATGACATCTACCAAATTCTACTATATTGTCATCTGCAGATGTATAGCTACCATCAATAGTGCCACCGTGCAGGTACATTTCTTGCAATGTGGTGTAAGCTGGAATGCCATCTCTATGAATGCCTAAAAAGTAGCTGCGAATGACCTTCAATTTTTGCAAAGGTACCACGCAGGTTGTAACTCCTTCAAGCTGTAGACTAGCATCTTCCAGTCGCAAACTCAACAAGCCTTCAGGTAACTCCTTGGTGCAATATTCCCCAACGCAAAGTGACAGCGTGTGTAAATGTGGCAAGGCTTGCAAAGCACTAATGTCAAATTTATGGCTTGGGTCTGAGGCACTTAATCCCAAAGTTGCAAGACTTGTGAAGCATGCAGCCATTCTCACGTCTGACTCTTGGGATGGGCCCAGTACAAGAGTTTTCAGATGTTGTGGCTGTGTCACAAGAGCACCTAGAACCATCTCCAGGGCAGGTGCACCAGATTCTGTCATCACTGTCTCCACAAAGCAGCTATGACACCTCAACCAAGCCAGTAAACTAGGAGTGCAAAAAGGGCGATTGCGCCACTCAAGAGTCAGACAGCTAGAAAGCTTGGGAAAGTCAAGGAACAGCTTGTTGAATCTGCTGCTAACAGTCCTCACTCTGTAAAGATTCCTTTGATCCTGCGCTAGGTCTTCGAGCGGGTCAGTGTGCAGCTCTAGATCACGTTCAGGCGCCAGATGGAACAAGATCTTCACCCACAGCTCGTCCGACAAGATGCTTGCTGCGCTGAAAGGGCCCGACATGGCCTCTTTGCGTCAGCGAGGGCCTGGGGAGATCACATGCTCCACTACAACAAGGTTTGTCGCAGTGATCAAACAGCAAGAAATTGTCGTCAAAATTTGCAAACAGGCTCTAGCACCAGCACCACTACTCAGCGGTGTCCCGAATGCTTCAGCAACTGTCTAATGCAACTGAACTAAATGGACAACGTATTGTCGTGAGGCACTATCAGCTCAAAGCTAACATCGTTTAGACTGCGGCAATGCTCTTCTTGGGGCTAGCTTTCAAATCTGTCTGGCATTAGGTCAAAGCGCCAGCCTTGAGCACAAGCGGCCTGTGAACACAGCTACGCTGTGCTTTCTGTAGCTTCTTGATACGCCACCATGGGTGCGACAGTGTCATGACCATGCATGGCGGAGTCACTGGCAACCGAGTCGATTTTTGCTGCTGCAATATTCCTGTTCCTTGGTGCTGCAACCATTAAGCTTCTGGCATTCACCAGGGTGCCCTACTGTGTGCTGCTGCTGGTAGGTGCTGTGCTGTTGTGCTGTCAGCCAATGCCCAGATGACCAGGCAGTCAGCTTGAGTGCAGATATGGGGCTTAGCCATTGGTGTTGGCAAGAGTACCTGCACCAAAGCTTGGCACCATCTCGGGGCAGGTTTAGCAATCTGGCAGGCGTGAATGTTGCCTCTTGCAAAGAATGTTTGGATTACTGCAACTCTCAGACAAAAACCAAACTCAGCCTTGCCGATGTGCCTCTTGACAATCACCTGCCTGCTTGCTATTTAGGTTCTGACATCCATCCTGTTGATTCAGGGACTTGATCCAGGCTTTCTGTATCTTCTTCTAGCACCGCCGGTGCTGTTCCATGCAGCAGGATCGCTTCCAAAAGCACACCTGTCCCAAAGCACTTGGCACATCACACTGCTGGGAATTGTTGGAGTTGGAACTGGGGCAGTCATGACAGCTGTCATCATGAAATACGTGTTTCCATACGGCTGGAGCTGGCCTCAGATCTTCCTGTTTGGCGCCATTGTTGCTGCCACTGATCCTGTGGCTGCTGTGTCACTTCTCAAGCAAGTATGCACCTGCTGCATCACTGCAAATAGCATCTGACCTATGGGCTGCTCCTGTATTGACAAATCTATAACAAATATACTTTGAGCAATGCCTGCTGCATTGCATTGGCATTGAGACAGACAACACAATGATCCAGTCATTGGCAATGGGGCATGCAAAATTACCACCATGGCTGCATATATCAGGTTGATGATTTGTGTGAGTACATGGGTCAAAGTCTCTAACATCAGCAGTTGGCCATGCTGAAAAAGGCGATGGCAATGTGAACCGCACAGTGACCCATGACACAACACATGCCTTCTGTTGCCAGATGCTTTCCAAGTCATTTGGGTGGTCTGCTGTGTCATTCGCGACGCTACAGAGCAACAAATTGCTCAGTCACTGTGCAGTGATCATGGTGTATCTTCACTGTGCTGCTCTGTTCCAATGCCTGTGCTTAAGAAAATGGCATGTAAAAATAATGCGCACAATCTGAACAGTTGGAAGTCAGCTACAATTTTGCACCTCCCAGTGCTGGGACTTCTCATCTTCAGCATGCATACAGCTGGGAGAAGGACAAGCCAAGTCTACGCCTTGTTCAAGCTTCCTGAGATGGCAGCCTGGAGGTTATACAGTTGAGACTTACCAGTGTCAGATTGACTCTGCAAGCACTGTCTCACTTTCAGGTGCATGCCAGTGAGGAGCTGACAACTGTCATTGATGGAGAGGCGCTGGTAGACGATGGGGTTGCAGCTGTGCTGTATGCTGTCTTCTTGGTAAGGTACCTGCGTCATGTCACCACACATTACTTATGCTGCCATGCTATTGTCCATGCTTGCAGGCATGTATTGTATGAGTCACGCATGTTGATGCAGCTCTGCAATGAGCGTCGCTGCAAGTTTACCTGGCATGTGTGTGTGTCATTACTGTCTGTAGCAAAACCATGTAGTATTGGTTACCATTACCATTGCCATGACCATTTCTGATACCATTACCGTCACTGCTACTGCTGTCTTTACGTCATCATTACTGCTACCGCTATCGTGTCCATTATCATCGCCATTACTGTCACCATTACCATAACCATTACCATTACCATCACCATTACCATTACCATTACCATTGCCATTACCACAGCAAGTCTGCGTCTGGTCCTTAGTGCTTGTGTGCCAGTGGCTGCTGATACTGGGCTTCTAGCACCTGCGCTTGTTTTACTAGTTCACTGCTTACAGCACCCTGAGACAGCCAGTATTTTGGAACAGCGTTGTTGTGCCCTTACCAAGCAGCATGACCTCTACTCTGTGTCTTCCTGCATGGCTCCAGTCTACTGGGAGCAACCTTGCTCAATGCAGAACAAGTTTTGAACTTCAGCTACTTTTTGCTCATTTGCTGGCAGTCATGCTGGGCTGAAAAAAAGCTCAACTATCTTGCAGATTTCAGTTAGGGCCATGGCAGTATGCGTTGCCATTGCCCTTTGCCTTTGAAGCCAAACGTGCTGGAGGCAAAACTTCTTTGCATGTTTCATCTTCACATCATAGCATTCTGAGCTGTTTCGCACATGCTTTGCAGAAAAGTGTGCAAGGCAGCCCTGAGTCAGCCAGCAGTTTTGCCAAGTCTGCCTTTCAGCTGTCTGCTGGGGGCGCAGCAGTGGGCATGCCCTTTGCCCTTTACCTTTCAGCCTAGCCAAAGCTGGAGGTAGTCTCTTTGCAGACCTGGGCATGAAACCGCATAGCAGTATATGGCAGTTCCGTGTGGCTGATATCTTGGGCTGTTCCAGCATCTTGGCAACAGTTGCCCCTGGATAAGCATGGCACTTTCTGGCTGGTCCTTGCTGCGCCAGGAGTTGCAAGATCCTGTGACGGTCTGCTGGTGAGTCCCTTTGCAAGGTATGCAGCTGCTAGCCTGGCCCTGCAACGAACAGCCTTGCAGGCCATAAAAGGGCTGCAAGCTCGCCTTCTGTTCAAAGTTGATGTACGTGCAGCTTGCTGACAACAGCCCTGAGCGGCTCTTGTTGCGTTTTGGGCAGCTTCAGCTGCTTTAACTGGGTCAAGACGCCTCCCTGCAGAGGGAACTACTGAGTTAAGCAGGAAGTAAGAATTGATGATGATGAAGAGTGGGCAGCTCAGCATGCAGCTGTTGCTGGCCTTGAGCCTCAGCCTCCATCTATCCCCCAGCCGCAGCCCCTTGAAGACAACGAAATGGTTTTGGACTGTCCCCACTGCCGTTTGGAGCCCACTTTAGCAGCCAATGTACCTACATAATGGTCTGTGAATTTTTTTCCAAAACAAAATAGCTTGTGTATTGAATGCGTTTATTTGTAAAATGATGGTTTGTACTTAGGACAGTTTTGAACAGAAGGCAAGCTTGCAGCTGTTTTTCCCGCCGGCAGGGCCACAAGGCCGTTTGGCAGACAATGTCGTTACAGCTGAAGCTCTGTGGGACAAGCTTGAGGAGACCTGCATGGCACTCCACACGGCCAGATGCCTTCTGCCCTCTAGTTGCACAGCCTCGAGAAGGGACCAACAGAGCCAATCTCAGAGTGTGTTGCTTGAGCCAAGGAGCTTGCGACTAAACTAGAAGCAGTAGCGCAGAAGCCAGACCCCGCAAAGATGATACCATCAATCTTGGCAGGTCTCCCAAAGGAGTACAGTGTGATCGTCACCTTTATGGGAACACTCAAGACACAGGTTCTGGACAGCTTCTGCCCACATCGCTGCAAACAGAGCAGCAAACCAAACGGCAATTCATGCAAGAAGTGGAGGCATTCCCTATGTATGATGCTGCTGCTAGTAACAAAAGGTGCAACCACTTCAAGAAGCTGGCCACTTGAAGGCCACTACGCTGCTGCTGCAGAAGCTAAAGCCAGCGCATTGTTTCACATCAACTCTGATACAGACAATTGACTTCACAGTGATGTGTGATGTCAAGTTGTGTATATTAGCAGTGCCACTAGCTACATGTGTTTGCAGTCACGGTTCTACTGGCACTAGTGCTCCTAGCTATTTACAAGCATTACTAGCTGTCAGTTTGGCACAGATTGTCATTTGCGTTGGCAGTCTATCCATCTGGTTTGGCTGCATTTTTGCAGTAGAGACATGCGGCCAAGAGGGTCTTGCTGACAGAGTAAAGGTAGCAGTGACGTTTGTCATCGGCTGCATGTTCACTGCAGTCACATGACACTAAAAGGGTTTCCAGAACAGGCTGTATCTAGTAGATTCCCAGCAAAATTCATGCATGATTCCTACAAAGCAGGGATGTCTTCCGTAGCATGTTCATGAGTGAATGCTTGCCAAAGACAATTCAGCCTCTCAGTTCCTAAAACCCATTAGC
>JAABUO010008264.1_pt1 | contig 11797 bp, 15 predicted proteins | sample 5559291 | NCBI WGS metagenome assembly JAABUO01 (sample SAMN10711878, study PRJNA513372) | rock metagenome | isolation source: Antarctica rocks | place: Antarctica: Victoria Land, Finger Mt sud | reverse complement strand
GCCGATCTGGCCTAGGCTAGTTCCTGATCCACGATCCGTCACCGCAACCTGTGAGTGCTTTGCGCTGTGATCGTCGGCAAACATGAGCCCGGCAGTTGTGGCCAGAAATGAGGGGATTCCTGAGGGCATCACCATCAACGTGGCCGTGGGTGGCAAAGGACCCGCCGTGCTGTTGCTCCACGGTTGGCCACACACATGGCAAATCTGGCATAGAGTCATGCCTTTGCTGACAGACAGCTTCAAGGTTATAGCGCCAGATCTTCGCGGCATCGGCGGAACGACACGGGCACTTGGTGGCTACGACCTCAATACCCTTGCCGGCGATGCGGCGGGTTTGCTCACCGCGCTGGACGTGGATGATGCGAATGTCGTGGGCATCGACTTGGGCGTCCAGATCGCCACGATGGTCGCGATCCGGTATCGGGCTCGCACACGCCGGATGATCGTCGTCGAAGTCGCCTTCGAACTGCCGGACGAACCGAGCGTCGTCGAACAGGTGATCGAAGCCGTGTTCCAAGTGCACAGTTACCAGGAGCCGGTCATTCGTTTGCAATCGCTCCTGAGCAGCAAATCAAAGGGCCACGATGACAGCCAGAACCCGAACCGATGGTGGAACACGACAGGAGATTGGAAACGCGCCGCGGCGACCTAAGATCGGGTCGCTCCGCCAAGGCCCGAACTATGGTCTGGGCCTGCTGCTGGTCACGGGTTCCGCGATTGCTTGGAGTTTCGCCGGACTCTTCACACGCCTCATCCATCTCGATGTCTGGACGATGCTGGCCTGGCGCGGGCTCTTCGGTGCGGCTGGCATCGCGGTACTCGCCTCGGCGCTGCAAGGCGGCGATGCTCTCGCGAGCCTGCGCCGCCTCGGTTGGCCGGGGTGGCTCTACGCCGCTCTTTCGGCCTGCGGCATGGTGCTGTTCATTACGGCGCTCCGGCACACGACGGTGGCGCGTGTCGCCGTGATCTACGCGACCGTCCCGTTTTTCGCGGCGCTGCTGGGGTGGTGGAGCTTACACGAGTCGCCCTCGCGCATCGCTCTCATAGCTAGCGGAGTAGCGATGGTTGGTGTGGCGCTGATGGTCGGGCTCGGGACCGAAGGCAGCCTGTTCGGGGACGCCTTGGCGCTCGGCATGACGATATCCATGGCGGCAATGATGGTAATCGCACGCCGCTTTCCTAACTTACCGGCGATGACAGCCGCCGGCCTCTCGGCGCTGCTGAGTGCACTGGCTTGCTTGCCCCTTAGCCACCCGATCGGTCTCGACAGATGGGACTTCATGCTCCTGATGCTGTTCGGACTCGTCAACTCGGCAACAGGTCTCGCCCTTTTCACACTGGGCGCTCGCCTTCTTCCGCCCGTTGAGACGGCACTCATTGGCTCCCTCGACGCGCCATTAGCGCCTTTATGGGTTTGGCTTGCCTTCGCCGAGAAACCGAGCGTCGGCACAGCAGTCGGCGGGTTGACGGTCTTTGCGGCTGTCGGCACGTACATAATCCGTGCTTCCATAAAACATGGCAGCTCGTCAGTCGAGGAAGGCAGCTGCTGAAGCAGACGAAGCGCCAGCTCAATACGGGCGCACATCGACCGCCCCTTCTTACGGTACCTTTAAGGTAGACCTCAAGAGGACTGTCCGAAGGCGGTTCGCTATGGGCAGCATCCCTGTCCGAAACGAACCAGGGCGACACCGACCATTGAAACAGATCGCGTATCCTGGCGAAGCTGGAGCGATCGGCTTGTCAGTGCACCCTGAAACGTGCCAATGATGAGTGATCCGGTGCTGCGTCAAGGCGCAGTGCTAAACGGTCCTCGTGACCGAGGGACGACCCGCCCTGGTGGATGCCAGTAGTCGAGCGTGCTTCTGAAGCACCCGGCGGACCCCGGCGAAGGCGCAAAGCCTGCATCGCCACGACAGAGGCATTGTGTCCTCGGTCTGAGCTGACCTGAACCATGGAATTCCCTCGGGCTCGCCCGAGGGTGTAGCGGCTCGAGCCGCGTTGCCGCCCGCCGTCACCGGCGGGCTTTTTCGTGCCCTGAGCATGGGAACCCTGACATGAACGACGTCCTGGCGTGGGTGTCGCTCGGCCTCCAGGTCCTCAGCATGGCATTGCCGATCTTCTCTCGGCGGTCGCGCAAGACGCGCACCGTCAGAGGGGAGGCCGAGATCAACCTCGGTTTCTATCGGCGCCGTGTGACGTGGACCCGGAGGACCGAGCCGCCCCGCTAGCCCCCACCGCAGTTTTGCGGAGCTGGAGGTACGAGCTTGCGCGATGCAGTGCTATGTATGATAATATCCTTTATCACACATAAGGGGGGAAGCTGATAAGGGGAGCATGGGATGCTCCGGGCCGCACCGAGGAAATCCACCACGACAACGGTGACGCTTCATAAGTATGATATCATGTGCACCCGTACCGGGAGATCTCCATGTCGACGATTGAGCGCATGACCATCACCCTGCCGGCCGAGATGGCGGCGATCCTGCGCCAGACCGTCGCCGGCGGCGAATATGCCTCGACCAGCGAGGTCGTCCGCGAGGCGCTGCGGGAATGGGCACGCCACCGTGACGCCGAACGCCGCGATCTCCAGGCGTTACGCGAGGCGATCCGGGCCGGTGACGAGAGCGGCCCCAGCATACCGGCCGGTGAGGTTTTCGCTGAACTCCGTGCGCTGATCGCCGAGCGCCGAGCGCGAGGATGAAGCTGCTGACGTTCTCGCCCGCGGCCCGGGTCGACCTGCTGGCGATCGCGCGTTACATCGCCGAGGACAACCCTGAGCGGGGGTTGAGCTTCGTCGCCGAACTCGAGGCAAGGGCCGCACAGGCGGCGGAGCGGCCGGGCAGTTTTCCGGTGCGCGACGATATTGCCCCGGGGCTCAGGACGATCCGTCACGGCCGCTACCTGCTGTTCTTCCGCGAGCTGGGCGAAGAGATGCGCATCGTGCGCGTGCTCCATGGTGCGCGCGATCTTCCCGGGGCATTCAGCACATGAACCAGCTCACTGCCCTGCCCTCATCCAGGTCCGCGCCTCCGCCGCTGATCGCGGCGGCGGGCGATCGCGCCAGCTACCGCTTCCTCGAATTCTTCACGGCGCAGATCAGGAACCCGAACACCCGGCGCTCCTACGTGCGGGCCGTGGGCGACCTCCTGGCCTGGCTGGAGGCGCACGGGGTCGCCTCGATCCATGACGTCGCGTCCCTGCATGTGGCGGCCTATGTCGAGGAGCTGGGCCGTATGCAGGCGGCCCCGACCGTCAAGCAGCGGCTGGCGGCCATCCGCCGGCTGTTCGACTGGCTGGCCTCGGGTGGCGTGCTGCCGTTCAACCCGGCCTCGGCCGTGCGCGGGCCGAGCCACTCGGCCAGGGTCGGCCGGACGCCCGTGCTCGACCCGCAGGAGGCGCGCCAACTGCTCGACGCAATCGACGTCACCACGCCGATCGGCTTGCGCGACCGGGCCTTGATCGGGCTGATGGTCTACTCCTTCGCCCGGATCGGGGCTGCGACCGGCATGAGGGTCGAGGACGTGTTCACGCAAAACCGGCGTCTCTGGGTGCGGCTGAATGAAAAGGGCGGCAAACGGCACGAAATGCCGTGCCACCACAATCTCGAGGCCTATCTGCACGCCTATATCGACGGCTGCGGGCTGGGGTCCGACCCGAAGGGGACGCTGTTTCGCACAATCGGCAGGGGAACCGACCGGCTCACCACCACGCCCCTGCCCCAGGCAAACGCCTTCGCCATGGTCCGTCGGCGGGCGGAGGCGGCCGGGATCGGCACCAAAGCGGGCAATCACACGTTCCGGGCCACCGGCATCACGGCCTACCTCAGGAACGGCGGCACGCTGGAGAAGGCGGCCGCCATGGCGAACCACGCTTCGACCAGGACGACGCAGCTCTACGATCGGCGACGGGATGAGATGAGCCTCGACGAGGTCGAGCGCATCCTCATCTGAATGGCTGCAACGTCAGGGAAGATGTACAGCAGTGTGCAAGCTGCGATCATTTCCATAACGAGCTTCTGCCGGATGATGGCGGCGCGTCGGGCGGCCTGAGACCACCGCCAGAAAACCGGCCGCTTTCCTGGTGGCGAAGCCTGCCCAGTACGGACCTTTCGAACGGCGTCGATGGGTGGAAAGCGGTCATCAGAGAAGGCCCGTCACGGTCCGCTTGGGGACTACCTATAATGAACGCGGCGGCGGTCGACTGCCTTTGAACCGCCGCGTATTTATGATATTGAGCGACGAGAGGAACTGGCGGAGCCGCCCACCAACAACAGTGTACAATGATCGCTAGTTCTTTTGGTTGTGTACTACACCACTGAAGCAGATGTAGTCCGCTATGAGCATGTAGATAACAGACAAGTGAAGGGACAGCCGCTTAGCCGTATGCGCGGGCAAAGAACGTTGCCGTCAGGACAGAGGCGAGCACGACCGTGCCGGCCCGAACGGCCCCGGACGGTAGGCGCCGCCCGAGGTGAGCCCCCCCGTAGCCCCCGGCGAGTGCCCCCGCGCCGACGAGCAGCGCCGCGCCCCAGTCCACCGCTCCCGCGAGGGCAAAGCACAGCACCGCCACCGTGTTGGCCGCCGTTACCATCACGGTGCGGGGCGGGTTCAGCGCCTTGACGTCGGCGCCGTCGATCAGGCTCCAGGCCGCCATCATCATCAGCCCCACGGCGCCGCCGAAATAGCCGCCGTAGACCCCGAGCCCGAACTGCACGGCCATGAGAGTCACCGGCCCGGCGAGCATCCGCGCCCGCAGCCTCGCGCCGAGCCGAGGGCCGGCCGCGAGCGTCATCGTGGCGGCGAGCAGCAGCCAGGGCACGACGCGGTCGAAGGCGGCCGAGGGCGTCGCGAGCAGCAGCAGCGCGCCGGCGAAGCCGCCGACGAGCGTCGCCATCAGTGTCGGCCCGAGCGGCAGGCGGCCGACCGGCGCGAGGCCGCCCCGGTACACCCAGGCGCTCGTCACGCCGGCGGGATACAATGCCACGGTGCTCGACGCGTTCGCGGTCACCGAAGGCAGGCCAGCGGCGACAAGCGCCGTCAGCGTCACGAAGGAGCCGCCGCCCGCGAGGGCGTTCATGCCGCCGGCGAGCAGGCCGGCGCCGAGGAGGATGGGGGCGTTATGCATGGGACAGCGTCGCGCAGCGCGCCGACGCCCGCAATGCGGGATATCCTATCCACGGTTTCGCCATAGCCGAAGGCTCGCCCGATGCGCTTCGACCTCGTCGACCTCCGCCTCTTCGCCGCCGCCGTCGAGAGCGGCAGCATCACGCGCGGCGCCGAGGCGGCTCACCTCGCACTGGCCTCCGCCAGCGCCCGCATCGCCGGTATGGAGGCGGCGCTGGGCGTCCCGCTCCTGGAGCGCGGGCGACGCGGCGTGGTGCCGACTGCGGCCGGGCGGGCACTGCTTCATCACGCCAAGACCATCGGCGCGCAGGTCGAGGCCATGCGCGGAGACCTCCGCGCCTTCTCCGGAGGCGTGAAGGGCGAGGTGCGGCTCCTGTCCAACACGGCCGCGCTGGTGGACCTCGTGCGGCGGGCGCTGCGCGCCTTTCTCCTCGCCCACCCGGGGGTGGACGTCCACGTCGAGGAGCGCGTCAGCGCCGAGATCGTCGCTGCGGTGCGCGAGGACCGGGCGGGTTTCGGCGTGGTGGCCTCCACGGCCGAGGTGGAAGGGCTGGACGCGCGCACGCTCGCGGCCGACCGCCTGACCGGCATCGCCGCGGCGGATCATTCCTTGGCGGCGCGGGGCCTCGCCGCTTTCGCGGAGATGCTGGACCACCCGTTCGTCGGGCTCGGCGCGGGCGCGCTGCATGACCATCTCGCCCGCGAAGCGGCCCGGCTCGGCCGTCGCGTCGGCTACCGGGTGCGGCTGAACGGCTTCGACGCCGTGGCGCGGTTGGTCGAGGCCGGCGTCGGCGTGGCGGTGCTGCCGCTCGCCGCCGTCGAGCGCTGCCGGGCGCCCGGCCTCGCCGAGGTCCGTCTCCTGGATGCCTGGGCGGACCGGCGCCTTCTGGTCGTAGCCCGCAATCTTCGCGCGCTCGGCCCCCACGCGCGGCTGTTCGTGGAGGAACTGGTGCGGCAGTCGGATGTCAGCGTACCACCTACAGGGACCCGTCCCGCCGGTTCTCCATGAGTATACCTCAAGGAGACAGGTCAAATCGAGGAGCCCCGACGCCTTTGGTAGCCCGCGCCATAGCGTCCGACTATAGGCAAGTCTCGCCTGACTTCGCCCATGCCTGCCTAAGCCGATGCCCTTCACCAAGGAATCCGTCGCCGCTGAAGGCACATAAGCCCATGCGATCAAGCCTGAAATGCCGGTAGTCGACGCGCAGCTCGCACCAGGCGCCGAGCACGATACCGTCGATCCAATATGTCAGCGTCAGCGGCAGGACCGTGCGGGTCGTTCTCTGAGTCGAGGCATCCCGATAGTCGAAGCGCAGCTTGCGCTCTTCACGAATGGCACGGCGGACCAACCCACAATCAGTATCCGACGCCGGAAGATCGCTCCAGGAGGATGCACGGAGTGGAACTGCGTCAATGGCGCTGACATGCCGAGGAACGACGTCGGCCAGCTTCTGGCGCACTCGGGTCGCGGCCTGCCGCAATCCGTCGTCCCGCGTTCGGTCGAGGAGTGCGAGCCCAACCACGACAGCTTCCAGTTCTTCAGCCGTAAACATCAGGGGCGGCAGGTCGAAACCACGACGCATGGTGTAACCGATGCCCGCTTCGCCTTCGATCGGGATGCGCATGGCCTGGAGCGTGGCGATGTCGCGGTAGACCGTCCGCTTGTTCACCTCCAGCACGGCCGCAATGGCGTGGGCCGGCAAAGGCGCTGGCGCGCGCCGCAGAACCTGGATGATTTCGAAAAGCCGGCTGGAGCGGCGCATAGTTGGCCTCCAGCAGCCTTCTAGCACATGACTGCTGACACGGCGCTGTCAGTGGGGGCAGCCTATGGTCGTTCCGAGCACAGCAAGCGGAACAGGCACAATGCCGAGTGGCTTCAAGACACCATCCGTCACCATGCGACCCATGCTCCTGATAACGGTGCAGGCGCCGGCCGAAGATGTCGAACGCATCATGGCGGCGGTCACCGGGATCACGCCGCTGACAATGGGCGCCTACGACGGCAACGCCTTCCAGACCGCGCCTGGAACGGAACGGTATCGGCCTCTGGAAGGTGCCGCTGCTGGCGCGGAAGCGAGCCTCCGTCACCGGCCCGGTGTGGTCGAGGTCCGCTTCGAATTGCCGGATGATCGAGACCTTCTCGAACAGGTCGTCGAGGCCGTGTTCCAGGCGCACAGCTACCAGGAACCGGTGATCCGTCTTCAATCCATTCTCTCCAGTCGATCGAAGGGCCACGATGACAGCGAAAACCCGAACCGCTGGTGGAACACGACGGGCGACTGGAAAGTGCCTCCCTCGGTGTGACGCCAACGTGGATCACAGTCGGGCGCACCACCGGCTCGGCCTGGCCCTGGTCACAGGCTCGGCGGTCGCCTGGAGTTTGGCGGGATTCTTCACCCGCCTGATTCATCTGGACACCTGGACCATGCTGGCATGGCGTGGGCTCTTCGGCGCTCTTGGCATCGCCGCCGTTGCGCTCATGATGGAGGGGCGCGCCGCTTGGCATAACATCCTTCGGCTCGGCTGGGCCGGGTGGCTCTATGCGGTCCTCTCGGCCGGCGGCATGGTGCTGTTCATCGCGTCCCTCCGGCAAACCACGGTGGCGCACGTCGCGGTGATCTACGCCACCGTTCCGTTCTTCGCGGCGGCGCTGGGCTGGATGGTGATGCGGGACGTTCCATCGCGATCGGCGGTCGTCGCGAGCATTGCGGCGCTCAGCGGCGTGGTCGTCATGGTCGGTTTCGGGCGTGAAGGCGGCTTGCTCGGCGACATGCTGGCGCTCGGTATGACGGTCGCCATGGCCGGCATGATGGTGTTGGCGCGCCGCCTCGGCAATGTGTCGGTACTCGCGGCAGCAGCCCTGTCCGCTTTGTTAAGCGGACTCGTGTGCTGGCCGTTGGCATACCCCCTTGCGGTCAACGGCGCCGATCTGTCCTTCCTGGCGCTATTCGGCCTCGTCAACTCGGCTGCGGGACTTGCGCTGTTCACCCTGGGAGCCCGCCTGCTGCCGCCCGTCGAGACCGCGCTCATCGGCGCCCTTGATGCGCCGCTCGCGCCCTTGTGGGTCTGGTTGGCCTTTGCCGAGGCCCCGAGCAGCGAAACCGTCCTTGGTGGCCTGGTCGTCTTCTCTGCCGTTGCGACCCATATCGGACTCGCAGCCCGCAATTCATCGTCCTGAAATCGACCAGTGCGGGTGGCACTTGGGTTGCCCGGAACCGGTCACCGCCTGGGTTTGCTTCGGGTCGCCTGCAGCCGGAGCGGGCGCAGTTCGTTGAAATGTGCTCTTATTGCACCACGGCCGGCGAGGTAGATTGCCAGCAGCCGGAGAGAGCCTAGTCTGATTGGGGTACACCCAAAGCGAACCCACAAACGTCCGGTATCTTAAACACACTTTCGGGCCCATGTTCATCCGCGCCTATCTCCGGGCCTCGACCACCGAGCAGGATGCCAGCCGCGCCCGCGACCAGCTCGACGCCTTCGTCGCCGAACGTGGCCTGCACATCGCTTCCCGCTACGTCGAGAACGAGAGCGGAGCCAAGCTGGTCCGGCCGGAGCTCTTCCGCCTCCTCGCTGATTGTCGCCCGGGAGACGTGCTGCTGGTGGAGCAGGTGGACCGGCTCTCGCGCCTCACCGATCCCGACTGGCGCAAGCTCCGGGCCGAGATCGACGCCAAGCAGGTCCGCATCGTGGCGCTCGATCTCCCGACGTCGTGGAACCTCGTCGCACCCGACGACGAGTTCACCGCCCGCATGTTCGCTGCCATCAACGCCATGATGCTGGATGTCCTCGCCGCCGTAGCCCGCAAGGACTACGAAGACCGGCGCCGCCGGCAGGCGCAGGGCCAGGCCAAGGCTGCCGGACTCTACAAGGGTCGCCGGGAGAATAAGGCGCGCAATGACGGTATCGCCGCGATGCTCCGCGGGGGTGCGAGCTGGCAGCAGGTGCAGGACGCCACCGGATGCAGCAAGGCGACGGTGGCCAAAATCAGGAAGAGGATCAACACGGCAGCCGACACGGAGGCGTCCTGATGCCGATTCGTCGCGAGCTGCGTGGCTTCTACCCTATCGACTGGAAGCAGCTCTCTGATGTGATCCGCTTCAAGCGCGCGAAGGGCCGTTGTGAGAGTTGCGGCCGCCCGCATAGCAAGCTGGTCTGGCATCTTCGAGATGGCCGATGGTGGGACGGTGAGCGTCAGGCCTGGCGCGATGGTCGCGGCCGTCCCCTGCCCCACATGATCGTCACCCTCGACGACGATGTCCGCACGACGAAGGTGGTGCTGGCGACCGCACACCTTGACCACGATCCGACAAACAACCCAGCTCGCAATCTGAGGGCACTCTGCCAGAGGTGCCACATCTTGAACGTTAAGGAGGAGCATCTCATCCGTCGTCGGATGACCTACCGCGCCCGCAAGGCCCTCGGCGACCTGTTTACCGGGCTGTATCGCGTTTGAGCCCTCCGCGCGCGGTCAAAATCCTCAGTTCACTTGGGGCCTACCCATATCAGATAGCTTGAACATCGCTGAAGGATGGAAAGCGATCCTTTACAGGTATAGACTTTTGAGAGTGATCGACGAGTTGTGGAGCCTCTTCGCCGCTTTCTCTCAATGAGCATTCATTGGTCGGAGCTGACAGACTTGGCGATAGCACTCGATGACTTAAAGGCTATTGTCGGCGGCAGGACCGCCGGATTGAGTATGCCTTCCACCCACCTTTAGGTTAAGAGCAGATAGAGGTCTCGCCTTCGCTAGCCCGTCCCCGCGCTTTGTGCGGCTGAACATCCGGTCTGCACATTCCTCATGCGCAGCATCAGGCAGGCTTGAGGGAGATCCTTTCGGGGACGCGACGCGATACTTGATCCGTACTCTGGTTTGCCGACCAGAACTGGAACAAGTCGAGGCTGTGGTCGAGCAGCCGGGCACGCAGACTGCAATCAATACGTCCTGCCTTGAACGGGATCCATCGTGGTCGGCCTCAGTTCCTGAAGCCGGTTAGCGCACCCAAGAATCGACGCACTTCACCCCGGAGATCGTGAAGGCAATCGTGTCACGTGTCGCGACCAACCGCGCGCCCCGGGCCCGCGCAACGGCGGCGATCTGCCCGGCGGCGGTCGCGATCGGCCCCTCGACGGTCTGCCGCTTGGCGGTGAGTTCTCCATAGACCGCCGCGGCCGCGCGATCGAAGGGCAGCACGCGCCCGCCCAGGCCCTCGCCGAGCAGCCGTGCCACAGCCTGGGTGAGAGCGTCACGCCGGCGGCTCTTCGGCAGCAGCGCACGACGTCGATCTCCAGGCTTGGCTGGCCGACGTGCTCGCCCGGTTACCGCATTATCCCGCCAAGCGCGTCAAAAAGCTGCTGTCTTTGAACGGGAAGGCCAACCGCTAGGCTACGACCCTTTCCCAGGCCGCCTGACCCCGACCTTCGACGCTCAGGCCCACTGAACATGCGGCGCTCCCCGGATGCGGACGTTTTTGAGAAGGCTCGGCGAGACCTCGCCAGTGGCGGAGCGTGAGCACGGTTCTCAGATTGCGAGCATGGCGTGATGGTTGCGAGCAGGCGGTCAAAGAGCGTGAGCACGAGCGACCTTCGGGTATTCGGCCACTCTTACGTCAGATGTTAAATTACTGGCAATACTCAAGTCTGAAGTGGTATTTGCGATATAGTAAAGCATTAGGCCATCCCTGCAGACCCCGCTTGGCCGTTTTCGCCGTGTCATGAACTGAGGCGGGCGAGCCCGTCAGGAGCGGCCCCTCTGCGGCTCAGGACTACAGCGCGTGCCGTCCGCACTGTGAGGATCCCGACGATACCGAGAACGGTTTGCTGACCACCCCGTGACGGCGTGCGATATTGCGCCCGACTCGATCACATGCGGTTCAGCCATCCCGCTGCAAACGGGCCCATCGACACGCCGGGTCGGGGGCACGGAATGATTCAGACCGATGGTTGCGGCCGATTCAACGCGAGTGCAGCCCTACTCTGGACCGACGGCTTGCTTCACGAACTCGAAACGACAGCTCTGCGGAATGCCGCTTCGGCGTGGGACGCGGCGTGGATCGCGTGCCTGACGAACAGCCCGACATGGTCGGCTATGGCGAGCGGGCATTCGCGCATTTGATCAAAGGGCTACGCGGCAAGGTACGGGTCGAAGCGCCGCGAGCGGTCACGCGACAACTCGGGGCACAAGAGCCGTAAATTTTATGTGAACCAGCAATCACCAATACTGCCTGGTGTTGTTCGATGTCACGGCGTCGACCCGCTGCCCTATCCTGGCCGGACGTGGCGATCATCACCCGCGCGGCCCGAAAGGGCAGTAAAGGCGACCGCGATCGGGCGGCTCGGTCCACCGAGATCCGTAAAGACCGCCCCGCACAGCCTACAGAGAAAGCTCTCCCGCGAGGCGAAGGCGGAATGAGGTGGCAACGACGGAAGTTTACGCGTGAGTTCCAGATTGAAGCGGCTCGGCTAGTGAAGGAGCGAGGCGTTTCCACGGTCCAGGTCACCCGTGACCTGGACGTTTATGTGAACGTGCTGTACGGCTCGACAAACGCCCATTCCCGATCGCTCATCAATGTTAGCCCGTAGTTCGGCTACATCTAACAGGCTGCTGAAATAGGCTCCAGTTTTCAGTTTTCCTGGTCGGCCCGGCAATTTCGGTTCAGTCAGGCGACGTCATGCGG
>JAABUO010008262.1_pt1 | contig 11799 bp, 9 predicted proteins | sample 5559291 | NCBI WGS metagenome assembly JAABUO01 (sample SAMN10711878, study PRJNA513372) | rock metagenome | isolation source: Antarctica rocks | place: Antarctica: Victoria Land, Finger Mt sud | reverse complement strand
TCTGCCATCCTCAAGCACCCTCTAGCACACCCAGCCATCACAGCTCGCTCCGCTTCACCGGCACTCTGCGTATAACCCTTCGGTATACCTACGACAGCTTTGTGACATTTTTCGCGTTTTTCCATATCACGTGCAATGCTTTAGCGTTCATTTTGCTGTTTATCACAAAATTCCACATGCCCGGTTAGCTCAATCGGTAGAGCGTGAGACTCTTATTTACGCGTCATCTCAAGGTTGTGGGTTCGACCCCCACATCGGGCGAAACTCACTTTCCTTTTTGTCAAATCCTGGTCTGATCGTGTTGAGAGAAAAAAGCTCCGATTCCATCGAAGAGGAGAGGAAACAAATCACCCTCAAAGCCACTAATGCATGGCAAGTTGAAAATTTTAGGCAATGAAACAGACGATGTACGGAGTGAGTCTGAAAAAGCACATGAATGTCAATTTGGCAAGGCTTTCTTCATGCGATCCTCGGCTCAGAAAAGGAGACGGACTGTGAAAAGTAGAAATTGGCCGCGTTTGTATAGCGACCAAGAGTCAATGCACAATAGTCGGTTGCGAATGAAACTTTATGACTCTGCATGGAAGCAATTTCAGAGAAAGACGTCGACTGAGATATCATCGATGAACGAAGAACTTATCGGAAACGTCGTCGATTCCTTGCAGCGTCCCAATAACCGGCCCCAGATTCCACAGGTTACCTCTTGCTTTATTCGGACCTACTTGGACTTGCATAATAACCAGGTATTTTTCTCTCAACTTCAAAAGCGGCTTACGGAAAACACGAAAACTGTCCTTGAGCTAAATGCCGATGATTGCAGGTCTTGGAAAGGCCTTTTAAGGAAGCTTAAAATTTGCGGACTCGGCGGAGGCTTTGTTGATTCACATATGTCAGGTATTGGACTATGCACCTATTGCTAACGCAAGCGACATATCCCGTCATCATAATACCAGAAATTGCCTGGTTTGAGCGTGATCTCCTGAATCAATTAATATCAATCTTAGCAACAAAAGCCACTGAAGCGCCTGTCTGGCTTGTACTTGGTATATCCACATCCCTGCAGCACTTAGAAGAATTACTGACGAGCGACAACCTTCTTAAGCTCTCATTTTCCTTGTTTCAACATGGCAATACAGAGAGCTTAGTGAACGCTATTTATAAGGCGGCTTATGCTCAAGATTGCTGCGTATGGATTTCTCCTAACTATTTCCATGAAATTGTTTCGAAGTATTTGTTAGACACTCCGAATACTGCGCTTTTCTTTTCGGTCTTACAATATGCGTTCTTAAACCATTTTTTTTTAAACCCTCTTTCCATATTCTGCAGCGACACCCTCGAATTTAGCAATTTCTCATCGGTATATGCCAAATCTATGCTGTGTTCGCGTCAATTCCAGCATTATGTTACCAAGTTAGTTGAGGGTAGTCAGTACACCAAAGCAAGGACTTTTTTCAATGTCCCCGCATATGTTTGTAATAGTGTTCCATCTTTAAAAAAAAAAATGCGGAACAACATAGGAGATCTGAACGCGGCTTATTATGTTTACACCCAGATACAGAAAAAGTGCAGTTTTGCGGAGATTCCAAGGTCTGAATTTTATCATAAAGCTTTCACTGGAGTGCTCATTGACAAAGAATTTTGTTGGCTTTTTTCTCAGCCCATGTAAGTGACATGTAGTGCCTACTAATTGAAAAAGGAACTTTTCGCACCTCGAGATGTCGAGCCTTTTACGTTCTCTACCGAGTATCACTGATCCAAACTGTATACCCAGTACGTGGCACCAATCGGAAAGTCAGATAGAAAGTGCTTGTACAAACGGTTCGCAATCTCCTCCGTTTAGACAAAGCAAGAGTCCACGAAAGAAAACAACTGTAACCAGCAGGCTGGGTGCCGAAGAGGAGCAGGTCAAAGATAAATGCACGGACGGCGAGGCTTGCGTAAATATTGACCGCATCAGGGACAGGTTACATGATATCCTTCAACACGCATTAGTATCCGAGATGCCATTATTGGACTTCTGTTGGATAGATCCGCCGACAGGCCATCTAGCGTTTGTTGTCTCGCAATTTCAGCCTGATGTACGCAGTTATTTCAACCACACTTTGCATGGTCTTGATAACGCGGTATTTGAAATTGCCAATAAACCGCACACATGCACGATCTTCGAATTGTGCTCTGAGTCTGGTTCATACGTGAATATTTACGACTGGTGGGAAGCGTTTAGAGACAAGAATGCTCACTTACCGACCAGCACGAATGCTTGCCTCACCAGCTTTCACCGTGGCATGTCCGAGCTGTGTTTTATGGGATTATGCAAGTATACCAAGCGACAGAAGGACCACGTAATGAAGTCGCTGTACCTTTGGCGATAGCTGTATAGGGATATACGAATCATAAACCCGATTGAATACATGGACTAAGGGCAAAAATCTATTCCTCCAAAATCTGGGTTTCCACCAATTTTAGCCTCTTCTCCATACCTCGGAAGAAGTACCCCACATTTCGAGCGCAGAAGAATGTGCCAAGCAAATCACATTACATTGCTCGAGTTACACGCTCTAGTCCGAAGAGCGATCTTAACAACCAAACTAGGTTGCAAGCATATTGGCCATCTCATTCCTGTTGGTGTTTGCAGCTGTTTACTACACTTATTGAATCCTTAACGTGCGTTACAACAGCCTTTGCTTCGTGTTCTAATACTATGCTGAGAGGTCGATCAAAAACTTCTCTTAGTTTTCACCTACCTTTTTAGGTAGTTGAAGACTTCCTCGAGCATTTCGTAGCGCGAATTCGTGCAATACCGAGGCAGTCTTCAATGGAGAGTCTTCGTGCAAGAAATGTCCTACGTCAGGAAAAATTTCTAGTTGGAATTTCCCCTGCATTTGCCCAATTGTCAGAGCTTTATCAAGTCTATCCGTGCCAGCAAGTATTAATAGCTTACCCACAGGCATACCAAGAAACTTGTCGGAAAGACCAGAGTACCATTCTTATCAGCGAAAAATACACTTCCGATACATACCTTTCCAGAATTTCTGCGTCTTTTCTAGGCTAGTTCTCCACCGCCACGTAGTATCAATCTTCACAAACAAGGGAGGCACCGAGATTCGCGCAGAATCCGCATTACGCAAAAAGCGACTTTGTAAGTGCCACTGAATCGCATCGCCTAAGAAATTGAATTCTCTGGGTCGATTCTTTAAAAAAGAAGTCATAGAATCTAGGCCTGCTAACGCAGATCCTTCTACGACATCGAGTACTGCGCACGCAAAGACATTTTCAACAAGCCTTCTCAAAGCCATACCCACACAGACGGCCCCTCCAAGCGAATGACCACAGAGACAAATCTCAGGACATTTCTCCCATTTCTCCTCCATACGAACTTGAGCAAAGACAAGCGCCATGTCGGTCTCCAACGTAGCTAATGCTAAATCCTCATCACTTCGTGTCAATGTTTCCCCATGGCCCCTTATATCCACTAGTAAAGCACCGTAGGATGGATTCAACAAACGGAGCTGTAAAGCCAGACAAGCAAATGTCAAGGCTGAGGAACCCGCGCCATGGACGAAAAAAAACAATATTCCATTCGTTCGCGGACGATTAAGGTAAACTCTGTACTTTCCCATCTCTGTGTCCACATCATAGCTCGTATCCAGATAGTTAGCCCACAGACCTTTGTTGTCATTATCATTACATACAGCGTTAGGAGGTGGTATTGTTCTAGTAGAATTTGCAGCCGATCTGCCAGAAAGGAGGACATTTCTGGGACTTTTTGAGGGAACGCTTCTTTCAACATCTAGGGCACTGCTCCTCGCTGTCAATGTGGAGCGGAGCAGATCCGACATGCGTTCCAATTTGGTGTTGTATCAAGCCGCTGCAATGAATCGGCGAACACGAACGAAACTACATACCTACCGTGCATCCCAGAATGTTGGGGAAAGCGCGAGCGAGTGGCCCAGTAATGCTTTACTCGCGTTGGCAAGCCTGATTGCCTGTCTTGCCTCCGATATTAGTATTTAGCATCTTCTTCACGACAGCCCACGAAGAATGCAGGTATGATTAATCGCACTGCGTAATTGTGGCAAGTTGGCTGGCACTGGACAGTCCTGAACTAGTTGACTAAAGACCAATAGATTACATGATCCCGTCTCACAGGTTTCACGAGTGCATTGGCATATCGACACGAGCTCTGCTACTGGTGGCATCCTCTGATTTCCACAAACTGGTGACTGTTTTCCATTGAGTATAAAACTGAATACCACTCTTTCCGTAGAAGTTCAGATCCCCTAGAACAGAGCCTTTGTTTCCAGTAAACTCAATATTAGCACTAATCCCACAAATCATACGCTAAACATAGGGAGTGGCACTGGAATCGGAACGTTTACCCCCACATTGCCTGCTTCAATATCTCTCTGAAATTTCCCCGCAGCAGCACCAGAGTTGGTAAAAATGCTACTTCCATTGCCATACGGGTTTCGATTGATAAGTTCAATCGCCTCGTCTATTGTTTCAGCATGAAGGCAGACTAAAACGGGGCCAAAAATTTCCTTCGTGTAACACTGCATATCTGCCTTCACATCGCAGAGAACAGTAGGACCAACCCAATTACCGTTGGGGAATTTGACGGGTTTATAGCCCCTGCCATCCAACATCACCGTGGCACCTTCTTCTTGGCTCACCTGAATTAAATGTTCAATTCGCTGCTGGGACTGGGGGGAAATGACTGGGCCCAGATCGGTACCTTCTTCAAATCCTCCATCTACTTTAAGCTTGCTAGCACGCTCCACGAGTTCTTCAAGCCAGCTTTTGGCGCTTCCAACCGTAACCAGCGCAGACAAAGCCATACACCGTTGTCCAGCAGCGCCAAAAGCAGCACCTACAATTGCATTTAGTGCGTCATTTTTGTTTGCATCCGGTAACAAAATTGCATGATTTTTTGCTCCAAGATTGGCTTGCACACGCTTCCCATTAGCAGTTCCCCTTGTATATATATATTTCCCAGCTTTATCACTTCCCACAAATGAGACAGCCTTGATCAAAGGATGATCGAGAATAAAGTCCACAGTTTGCGTAGATCCATGGACTATATTCAGTACACCATCTGGCAAGCCTGCTTCTTTGGCTAGTTCAGCGAGAATCATTGCGGCCCCGGGATCTCTTTCGGAAGGCTTCAAAACCAAAGTGTTGCCAGTTACTGTCGCTAATGGAATGGACCATAATGGTATCATAGCTGGAAAATTGAAGGGGCAGATTGCGGAGACAACACCCAGAGGTTCTCTGTATGATCGCGTTTCCATTTCAGGCCCCACTTGCAGTACTTCGCCGCCAAACTGTGATGTTATTCCTGCGGCAGCTTCCGCGACCTGCAGCCCTCGGAAGACATCACCTTTAGCGTCAGCGAAGGTTTTGCCCTGTTCACGAGTAATACTCGCTGCTAATCGATCCCAGTTGGCTCGGATAAGTTTGACTAAATTGAACATAACCTGCTGTCTAGTTAAAATGCTTGTGGCTTTCCAGGCCGGGAAAGCATTCTGGGCAGATTTCACGGCAGTAGTCAATTCTTCAATCGTAGACTGAGGAACTCTTGTGACTAACTCGTTGGTAGCTGGGTCATGTAACTCAAACCACTGGGAAGCTGAAGACTTAACAGCCCTATTGTTGAGCCAGTTCATTGTGTCTTCTGGATTCTGCACAGATTCGTGATCGGAAACATACCGGCCAGTGAATGAACTCTCACCACGTCTACTATTCAGAACCAATGCCCTGACAGTAGTGCGCAAGCTTGGAGCGTACCACCGTGCGGGGACACCTGCCCTCATACCAATTGACATTAGTGAATTAACGCGGAGTGTATTTGTAAACCCCGCGGGCAATTACGGTCCCCCACATAAAGTTAAATATCATATCTTTGTCATGAAGGTGTCACGGTTTTTTAGTACTTTCTAAACGAGCCTCTTAATCCGATTTTCGCGGGGATCTACGTAGGGGTTTATCTTCACTTCCACTCCCGTCGACCGCAATGATATCCTCCTGTTGTGCAGTTCCATTTTTTATTTCATCGTCTTCTGTGGAGGCGTCTCTCTGAGTGGCTGCACTCTTGTTCTGAGGCCCTAGAGAAGCTTTCCCAGCCATAGTGAAAAAAGACGTCAGCACAGCTACTAAAGTGATTAAGATAGCAACGACACCAGTCCCGATTTCTGGCATAAATCTAAATGCGCCGATAGGGTCAACTTTAGCAATCCTGATAAATCGAGATAATTCCGTTTTCAAATAACCGACTGGATTGGCTCTAAAATTCGATGCACCTTCCGGATTTTCGTTTGCGAGCGGCATAGCCTTTTCCTCCAAACCCCTTTCGATGGGAAATTTGATATCGAATGTCTCTCTCTGCAGAGCTTCGGCGTCCGCAACAGAATGCCCAACATAGATATTATCAAAGAGAATATCGCTGGTCATAGTCCATAACTCAAATCCAACCGCACCCAGCGGCTCGAAGTTGCTTGGAGATGTAGCTTCAAAATATTTTGGATTTTTCACCTTCCGAGGCTTCCATACCCCTTTGTATTTTGGATTGTCTATTTTTGGAGGTTTCCACAATCCTTTAAACGCAGGGTTCCGTATCATCGGTGGCTTCCAAGGCCCACATCCAGCTGCGGCATCACACATTGGATTTGGGACTTTGGGCGCTATCCAGTCACCATCTTCCTCGTCATCCCAAGTATCTGGCTTTTCCGCATCAGGATCAGAGACGTATGTTGGTTCATCTTCAAGCCAGTCGTCTGGTTTGGTTGCTTCAGAATCTACAATTTCCAATGGAGCATCCTCGTCCCAATCCGCAGGTTTCCTCGCCTCTGGATCATTAATTTGCGCTTCCTCAACCCAATCAGCCGGCTTTTGGTCAGTGATATCGTCAATTTCTTGTGGTGGATTGACAGGGGGGTCAAAATCTTTAAATAGTGAACCTTTCTTCACTTCTTCTCCATTAATGCGAATTTCGAAACTTTGATCGGGACTTACGATCAAAGTATAAAGTGTGGACAATTTCGAAATCTTTGGCGGTGGCGGCGATACTAGATGTTTCTCCTCGTACTCGCCACTGACGGGGTTTTTGTGTCGAAAAATGAAGTGCACCTTATTGGTTGCTCCGCATTTGTCAGGCCCAAACATGATCTGGTATTGGGTTTTATCCCGGAACTCCTCTTGGTGCAGATCTTCCGTATCCGTAAGCAGCTTCAAGTAGGCTCCACCACAATCCAACCCTTTCTGCAATTTGACCTCATATTGGACCACTAGGGTTTTATCTGTGTTGTCGATAGGTGCGTCAAACTTGGCACTAATAGCATGGTGAGCTGCCGGTGATTTCAATACGAGCCCTTTGTCTCCACGTATGCCGGGATAAACTGAGGGCTCCTCGACCTCCCATTTACCAACATACGTGAATATTTCGTCGCCCTTTTCTTCCTTCGTAGCTGAGCTTTTCGACCAGCGACTTTCCCAACCCTCAGCAAATTGCTCTAACATCGGCGCTTTAAGGTTGGTTGGCGTAAACGTCAGGCGATCCGCGTCTGATACTTCCGTCGCCGTTACGATGCCATTGAGCCAACAGTACACAAGTAGCCAAACCCAAGTTAGTGACTTCATTCTTTAACTTCCGCTGACGAGCTGTATTGTGTACGCACTATTAATGGTTCCTTCTCGCTCGACTTTTTTGAAAGAATTGGCCAGAGGGAAAATGAAAAGGCTGGGTGGTGAGAGAATCTAATTCGTAACCGCACCCAACCAGAAAAAGGCCACGTATGGTGTGAGTATCGGACTGCTTGCGAAGCCTTGACACACGAGTAATGCAAAAAGCTGAATTACTAGAGACTAAGAGATGTAGCGGTAGCGCCGTTAAGTGAATTTGAAAGAGCAAACTTTACAGATGCCTGTCAATGATTTCTCAGAATCCGTAGGATCCGCTCTAGGATCTAGGAGGCAGCTGGAACCAAAGTATGTCGACATGTCAACGCCCGGAGCGCCTTATTAGCGGCTACTTTTATATATATAGACGTTGTCGCTCTACGCACACTAGCATATTTATGCCATCCCATTGACTAGGCTATGTCGTCCAACCTCTCCACGATCAAGTTAATTTATATATTGCCTCCCTGCATACAGCCTGAGCAATGGCTATCAACAGTGCACGTTTCAGTTCAGCTTAAACGGTTGCCAGTTTGACCTCCGTAAAGTGACGGTAAATTACGGTTACCTTAATGGGAAAATAAGCGTCGGTGCCGGAAGTGCGCGAGGAAAATTCTTCTCCCATCCGGTCTTTTTCTCAATTAATGCCAATTTTGGCCAGAGTCCTTACACCGCAGCCAAAGGCATTGAGACGTATATACGGATCGTTGAATTGGACGAAAAGCTTGAGCACCTCGAGTAAATGTCAAGCTCAAATCAACCTTGCCGCCCAAGAAAAACCCACAGCAAATGCTTACTTCGCTTCAGGCCGCATAAAGGAGGCTACTAGTTTAGTGAATGTCCAGAAAGTTCTGGTAATTGGGTCAGGTGGGCTCTCAATTGGTCAAGCCGGAGAGTTTGATTATTCAGGATCGCAAGCAATTAAAGCCCTGCGCGAAGAGGGGAAAAAATCGATTCTGATTAATCCGAATATTGCCACTATTCAGACTTCCCATCACCTAGCTGATGAGGTATATTACTTGCCTGTCACTCCTCAGTACATCTCCCATATCATTGATAGAGAACGTCCGGATGGTATCCTCTTAACTTTCGGAGGTCAAACTGGCTTGAATGTGGGGATTCAACTGGATAAAATGGGCGTCTTTGAGCGAATGGGAGTAAAAGTTTTAGGTACACCAATTAAAACTCTGGAGACCAGTGAGGACCGAGACTTATTTTCGCGCGCGTTGAACGAGATTAACGTCCCTATTGCACAGTCCTTGGCGGTATCTACTGTGGAGGATGCACTTGCTGCAGCAGAGCAAGTTGGATACCCGATCATCGTTAGGTCTGCTTTTGCTCTTGGCGGCCTTGGGTCGGGGTTTGCGAATGATAGCACTGAACTGGAGGCTTTATCGTCGCGATCGTTATCTCTCTCTCCGCAGATTTTGGTAGAAAAATCTCTTAAAGGGTGGAAAGAGGTTGAGTACGAGGTAGTACGTGATGCAGATAACAATTGTATAACTGTTTGCAATATGGAGAACTTTGATCCTCTCGGCATACATACTGGCGACTCGATTGTGGTCGCACCAAGCCAGACTCTTTCAGACGAAGAGTACCATATGCTCCGCTCTGCAGCCATCAAAATTGTTAGGCACCTAGGTGTTGTAGGCGAATGCAATGTCCAATACGCATTGCAACCAGATGGACTGGACTTCTGTGTCATCGAGGTAAATGCAAGACTATCACGCTCCTCTGCTCTAGCTTCGAAAGCTACTGGTTACCCACTTGCTTACACTGCGGCTAAGATTGCACTAGGTCACACATTACCCGAGCTGCCCAATGCAGTCACCAAAACCACGACAGCTAATTTTGAACCCAGCCTCGATTATGTTGTTACGAAAATTCCACGCTGGGATTTGTCGAAATTTCAGCACGTAGATCGCAGTATTGGTTCGAGTATGAAGTCAGTCGGAGAAGTGATGGCAATCGGACGGACCTTTGAAGAATCCATACAGAAAGCTATTCGACAAGTCGACCCTAGTTTTTTAGGGCTGCAAGGTGCCCATTTTGACGACCTCGAGGACGCTCTTTGCAATCCCACAGATCGAAGGTGGCTTGCAGTGGGCCAAGCCATGCTTCAAGGGTACTCGGTCGAAAAACTAAACGACCTCACGAGAATAGATAAATGGTTCCTTTACAAACTGCGCAACATCACGTCTCTTCATCATGAACTCGAGCAAAAAGGGAGCATTTTTGCTCTGAACGCGGATACCATCTCTAGGGCAAAAAGACATGGGTTTAGCGACGAGCAGATTGCGAGATGTGTCAATTCTACTGAGGACAATGTTCGTTCTCGACGGAAAAAATATGGGATTACTCCATACGTGAAGAAAATTGACACGTTGGCTGCGGAATTTCCAGCAAATACAAACTATCTTTATACAACGTACAATGCGTCTACTCATGATGTAGATTTCAACGAACATGGAGTAATGGTCCTCGGGAGTGGGGTTTATCGTATTGGAAGCAGTGTTGAATTTGACTGGTGCGCTGTGAGCTGTAGTCGAGCGTTGAAAAAACTCGGCAAACAAACTATCATGGTAAACTACAATCCAGAAACTGTGTCTACAGATTCTGATGAATCACACAGGCTTTACTTTGAGGAGTTGGGATTCGAAAGAGTCATGGATATTTACGAGTTGGAGGCTGCGAGCGGTGTTGTTGTATCAGTAGGTGGCCAATTACCCCAGAATATTGCCCTCAAATTGCTCCAAAGTGGAGCAAAGGTATTAGGTACGGATCCTGCGAACATAGACGAAGCAGAAGACCGCCACAAATTCTCTTCTATTCTCGATTCCGCAGGCATTGACCAACCAGCATGGAAAGAGCTTTCTTCTGTTAATGCTGCGAAAGAGTTTGCAAATCAGGTTTCTTACCCTGTGCTTGTTCGTCCTTCTTACGTCCTATCTGGTGCTGCTATGAATGTCATTCGAGACGAGTCTGAGTTAGAGTCAAAACTGCTCAATGCAGCCAGTGTCTCACCTAAACACCCCGTCGTCATATCAAAATTCATCGAGAATGCAAATGAAATTGATGTTGATGCAGTAGCATCAAATGGGCGAATGCTTGTCCATGCTATTTCGGAACACGTGGAAGCGGCTGGAGTGCACTCTGGCGATGCGACGTTGGTACTTCCCCCAGTACAACTAGATCCAGAGACAATGACCAGAATTAAGAGTATCGCCGAGAAGATGGCTGGCCTCTTTCGCATAACTGGTCCTTACAATATGCAAATCATCCTAGCGGAAAACCCTCAAAACTTCAAGCAGCCTCACCTAAAGGTCATCGAGTGCAACCTACGAGCGTCGCGATCCTTCCCTTTCGTGTCTAAAGTATTGGGCCTCAATTTCATTGACATAGCGACGAGAGCTCTTGTCGACAAGGATGTGCCTGACCCGTTTGACCCAATGTCAGTGTCCAGAAACTATCTCGCGACCAAGGTACCACAGTTCTCATGGACGCGTCTAGCTGGAGCTGATCCCTACCTGGGAGTGGAAATGTCTTCTACTGGGGAGGTAGCGTGTTTCGGGACTGACTTGCAAGAAGCTTATTGGGTTTCTTTGCAGGCAACTATGAACTTCCACGTGCCTTTACCTCCACGTGCTCTTCTCTTTGGTGGTGACATCTCTAAACAGCATCTTGCAACGATCGCATCGGCGCTTGCTCCGTTGGGATACAAAATACTGGCAGCATCCACGACTGTTCAAAGCTACCTTCGCGGAGCACTGGGTGACTCTCACCCGGTTGAACTAATCAATTTCCCAAAATCCGATAAGCGTGCATTGCGCGAAGTATTCAAATCAGAGGACATTGCTGGTGTTTTTAATTTGGCATCTCATCGTGGGACAAGCCAACTCGACGAAGATTACGTAATGAGGCGAAATGCCGTCGATTTTAATATTCCTCTCTTCATGGAGGCAAAGGTAGACATAACGAACGAGACCAGGGCTAACCATTAGACGGCTGAATTGTTTGCTCAGTGCTTGAGCCGAAAGATCCCAGAACTGCAAGGCACAGAAATCCCAAATGAGGTGCGTACTTGGAGCGAGTTTATTGGAGGCAAGCCTTTATAAGACGTCTCAA
>JAABUO010008261.1_pt1 | contig 11799 bp, 22 predicted proteins | sample 5559291 | NCBI WGS metagenome assembly JAABUO01 (sample SAMN10711878, study PRJNA513372) | rock metagenome | isolation source: Antarctica rocks | place: Antarctica: Victoria Land, Finger Mt sud | reverse complement strand
GCTTAGCTCTGATCTTGTCGCATGTAGCAACAAGTATGAGCCAGCGTATACGTAGTGTTGTTCTGCTGTGAAAGCCATTTGACACAGCTTATGCTACTTCACTCAGATGATGAAGTTGTCTTTTTTTGACTCTGATAAGCAAAAGCACTTCCGAAAAGTCTATATTTTTACGACTGGCTCCCGCTCGAATCTTTGCAGCAGTATGGATCTGACGACGTGCAGCACGATGTTCGTCAACTACTTGACTTCGGAAGGCTACGCACGAGGGGATCCTCGCGCACGGTAAATGTGTCCTCTGTCGTCAAAGCTGGCTTTGTGCCCTTGTGGATCTTGCAGACCGTCAAGCTCACTGCTGCTGTCGCTTCAGACTGTACTGACGAACTGCATGCCAGCTGTCTTGTAGATGCGCTCTCAGATTGAAGACCCAGAAGATACAACAGTCTTCAGCCAGCAGACAGCCACCGATAGGCTGCTGTCTGATCACTATGAGGACGAGTTTGATCCTGGGCACAAGCAAGACTATTTCCACATCTTTCAACAGTTCAGTTGGATGGGCTGGAGTGCTTTCGGTGGTCCGTCTGCGCACATTGGTCTTTTCCAGAAGGTGATACCTTTTCACTAGACCTGCAGTCAAGGTGACTGTTACAGCAGCATCATAAGACAAAGTCACACTCTTGCACCTGGCATGCGGGTTGCAAGTCCAGCAGCAGCAGGTGGTGACCTTGCAGCAATGTGCAAAGTTGACCGCAAAAATGTAAATCAAAAACATGTTTTGCTCATTAGCACTGACAGCCTTAGGTCATGCTCACTGTACAGGTTCTGGTAGAGAACCTCAAATGGCTGACACCAACCCTTTTTCTAGAGCTGCTGGCATTGTGTCAGCTCATGCCTGGCCCAACATCTACACAGATGTCCTTTGTTATTGGCATTACTCAGCAAGGTGTGACTGGGGGTTTGCTGTCGGGTAAGTACTAGGGGTTCTGTGTACAATAATGAGTAGTGTCATGTGCTCAAGAAGAGTGTGCAATCACATACCCACACACATGTCTACTCAACATAGTTGATGTGCTGTTCCTCAGCAGCGCTGAAAGCTTTGTATTGAGAGCAAATCTGATCATGTTGAGCATTTTGCATGCCTGCAAGTATGTGTTGAAGGGCTTGTACTGCTGAAGGCTGCTCGTAGTGCTGCGGAGTGACAGCATCAAAGTGTTGAAGCAGCTTAGATGCTGGCGCTTGTGTGTGCAGGCCTTCTATTCCAGCTTCCAGGCCTGTTGCTTGCGGGCGCTTGTGGAATTGGTGCTGCCAACTTTCTGAAAACCCCAGCACCCTGGCTACGTTGTGTGACTAGTGGAGGTGAGTTTACCCACAAGCCTTTGCCATGCCACTGCAGCTGTGCTCATTCAGGCAGCCTCTCAAGCACTAGCGGCAATGCTGGGCTGCTCTTGTGAACGGAATGCTGACATACTGTAAGGTAACCCAGCTGTGCTAAAACACTTGATGTGCAGGCTTGGCAGCAGTGGGAGTCGCTTTGGTGGCAAGCGCAGCAAAGTCTCTGACACACAGCACCTGCAAGAACAAGATCACTCTGGCCATCAATGCCACTACAGCCACCATAGTTTGTTACTACAACCCAACTTGGGTTTTCCCGCTCTTGCTCATCGGTGGCGGTCTTGTCACTTTGCTGTCAGGCCGTAATCATGACACTCCAGCAAGGCTCAGTGAAGACTGCAATGACAGCTTTGGGATAGGGACAGGGCTTGGCAGCGCTTTGGTGCTGATATGGCTCTTGCTTTTAGCAGCATCTGTGTTCATTCTGGAGGGCACACAATATGCACTGTATAAAGTGTTTCACTGGTGGGGCACATTTTTCAAAATTGGCTCCTTGATCTTTGGAGGCGGGCAGGTGAATAGCGACACCACCTGCTCTCCACCTGTACTACCTGTTGCATGACAAACGAGTTTACTGATCAAGACAGGCATGCTTGCCACTGTCATGTCATTGACTTGTGCAGCCTGCTGAGACGCCGGCATGTGAGCCAACTCTCCATTTAAAAATGGCAAAGGCAAGGACCTCAAACTCCTGCAATGGTATAAGAGGTGTTCACGCTGTGCAGGTTGTGCTGCCACTGCTGGACAGCGCAGTTGTTGAGCCAGGGTGGATTAGTGAGCCAGACTTTCTGACTGGCATTGCCCTTGTGCAAGCAATGCCAGGACCCTTGTTCAACATTGCTGCCTATGTTGGTAACCGCTCTACTCTTCGTTGTAGACTCTCAAACTGTAGCATGTGGTTTGTGTTTACAGACCTGTCGTCGTGGTACTGCTGCTTTTGTGCTGCTGCTGCTCTCCTGCTCCTTCAATTCAATGTACACAATCTGGATTGTAGCTCTGCTCTGACTAACATGCCTTATGTCCATGATTGGAAGGCCTAACCTGTGTCAGGCATGGCACATTATCAAGTCGAAATTTGTGTTGACATTATTATCATCAGATCAGTGTTGGCTATGAGTAATAAACTGCACTTCCTGCTTGTTGCCTACCCTGTTTATCTCACAAAGCAGCTGCAACAAATACTGCATGGCACTGCAGGTGCAATCATTGCAGCAAATGCTAATATGAATGGTCTCATCGGTATCATGACCTGCTGGGTGGGCCTCTTTGCGCCCGGCATTCTTCTGATTTATGGTCTCCTACCATGGTGGGCTAGGTTTCGGCAGCTTGACATTTACCGGAGGTATGTTGCATGTTTGAGCAGCTTTGCAACCTACAAGTTCAGCACGTACAGTGTTTGTGTATGTATACACATGAAGACATGTAGTTGATGGATGAATCGTTGTAGGGGGAGACAAGTGTTGAATGATTCAATGAGTGAATGGTGTATATATGCAGGGCATTGCCAGGAGTGAACGCTGCTGCCATTGGCTTAATTGTTGCAGCTGTGTTTCAGCTTGGCCTGAAAGTCCACGCAAACAGCCCGTTTCCCGCAGCAACTGTGAGCATCGGTAGGTGACTCTGCTGCTATGCATGGCAACAAGCTTATCAAGGCAACACTGCAAGCCTGTGCCTGAGTTGCAAACATGGCATGGCCATCTTGCGCGTGTAGCACATATGAGCATCAAAAAGACCTCGGATTGCTAGCTGACTATAATAGAAAGGATCACATGCTGCAGGCATTGTGGGATTTGCGCTTGTGGATGCCTTGAATGTGCCCCCTGCGCTTGTTGTGCTTGTCGGAGCTGTATTAGGCTTGGCTGGATGGGTGTGCAACCTACACTAAGCAGGCCTGGCTGCCTACATAAGCACATCATGTGCAGCGCCCAACAATGTGTGCAACAACAACATGTTTTGGCAATTCGCTTTAGAGCAAAACTGGGGTGATGACATGCATGATATGAAAGCTGGTCAAGGCCGACATGCATGCCGATGACACACTGCCATTGAAGCATGTGACCTGTGATGCAGAGCTGTCGGTCATGCAGCAACTTTATATGCATCACTATGAATGTGTTGCGTTTATTTGCTTACTCTGACCTGCAACCAAGCATTCCAAAATGAATAAGCTGTGGGAACTGAGCGCCCATAGCAGCTTTGGCCAGAGAAGATAGCCTGACCGTTTTGTGCAAATTAGCTCCCATATACATTCATCACGCCGTGCTTTCAAGCGTCCACCAAACAAAGCAGTGAACTGCTTGCATGCAAGACCATAACAGATATCTGCTCTGAAGTCGAATGCTGCATGGTTATGACTGACAGAGGTTTTGTCAATCGTACAAGGCAGCCAGAAATTATCAAAGCCCCCAGGGGTTATTTCTCATCCAAACTCAGCCCGAAACTCTAAAGCAAAGCGGTGGCCGAAGCCGATTCCGACTCAGAACTCAGCGACTTGTTACAGCGACAACTACGACAAGCAGTTACGGTCGACAGGAAGGCTGCAGCAAAGTGCCAGTAAACGTTCAACGTCTAGAGTGTTCACGCAGTCGCAGAAGTGCTTTTGTGCTGCCTGATCTCCTTGTTTCTGAGACATCCTTGCTTGCCGGTTTTTTTGTTCAGACAAGTCTTGCATTGCCCACATCGTGTCAGCCTTGCACCTGATCTTTGCTTGGCTGATGCCTGCAATGGCTCCGGTGCTTTGTCTGCCCCTGCAGGCTCAGCTGTGTTGACAGCAGGTTGAGCTGCCTGCACGTTGCCAGCCACAGATGAGTTCTCCTTGTCTCGGTCTCTATCTGCCAGCTTCTGCAGCTGCTGTGTGAAGGTTTGCTTCCTGCGCTTGGGTGCTGGCTGCTTGAAAGGAGCTGCGTGAGGCTCAGCTGAGTCAGTGCTGGCACCCAATGGTACGGCCTTTGCCTTCCTGCCGCGCTGAAGGCCTGCCTCTGTGAAGTTCTTCAGCCTGACTAAACTGTTCTTCAGCCCGTCCTGCTGGGTGAGCTACGCCTGTGCTGTTGCATGCCTTGATGGTTTCAATACAACCCTGTGCTTGGCGCAGCTGGCTACACAAATGCTGTCGCAACTCAGGTGCATGCTGGGTGCTGGCTTTGAGATTGCTGTACAGAGCATCCAAGGCATCGTCAGAGGTGTTGCTGGGCTTTCTGACAGCTGCAGCTGTGCTCCTCCCAGCTGTGTCTCTGCCATCATTTGCTGCAGCTGTGTCATCCTCTTCTGTACCAGTTGCAGCTGCCAGTGAGAAGTCCTCCTCAAGCTGTTCTAGGCTGTCAGCTGGCAAGTCATTCTCCAGCTGCTTGAAGCCACCCATTTCAGTGCCAGCCCACGTACCCAATGCCAGTATGATTTCTGGGCCTGATTTGCCGGTGCTGAGACTGACAACCTTCATGACATGCTTGCATGGGTAGTGCAGCATGCCTGGTGGGCAGTTGCAACTGCCACCTGTCTGGCTGGGCTTTACAACATAGCGTGTGTTGCGGTTGGACTGACTGGTGACGTATGCTGGCTGATCGCTGACACTGGGCAATGTCACGTCAGCATCTGGAATTTGCTGTGAAGCAACCACAGCTGTGGCTACCAGCTGTTCTTGCTTCCTGTTGTGTACAAAGCCTTCTTTCTTGTACATGGTGGCCACCTCCACCCTGAGGTCAAACTGCATCAAGAACAGATATTTTTCAATGATCGGTCCTTCCACAGAAAAAATAGATGACACTGCAGTAAGCCAAATTAATAGACACCAACTAGTCACATCATCTGGCTGCACAAATCAGTGGCAAATCAGAAACAAGCAGCATGCTCTACACACATTGATTGATTGATTTTCACCTGTGCCAGCCTTTGCTCTCGCATTAGCCAGGTACACACATGCAGGCAAATAAATGGTGTCATATTGACACCACGACACACACAGGATTCACTGTACATTGTCATATAATTCACTGAGCAGCATTTTGACAGGGTCAGCAGTAAAGCCTACCTCGTAAAACAGCTTGTGCAGCAGCCAGTCTATCCTTCTGCCGATCAGACGTCTCTTCTCTGCCAGCCCGCCACCCTTGATGCTGGAGTGCCAGCCCTCACAGGCACCAGTAGTGTCTTGCTGTGCATGGCGCACATTGCGGTAGCCTCGCACCCACTCCTCTGCAGCATTTGTTATTTTCACACCTTAGTAACGCTATGTGGACCCCGGGGGGGGGTATCAAATAACCTAACACTGGTTAGGGATCAGGATCCGGACGATTGCAAATCAATCAATCAATCAATCATCAGGTGTTCTGCAAATGCCCGGTAACCGAGGTATACATGTGCGCTTACAATAACAGGTAGACGGCATGAGATCTGCAGGCAGCAGTGCCCTTGCTACGATCGGGTCGCCACTCACGGCCACGCACCAAAAGGAGTGATCAAAGTGGCGATTCAGACACGAAGCGGTAGACATCAGGAAGAGAGCAGAGGATAAGCGACAGCTTTGCAGCCGTGGCACTATGATGGACAACTTCGTGTTTTGGAAGAACAGCAGCTCTGCACAGCCACCAGCACCAATCGTGACAGACAAAGAAGACGGCAGTCCTCGGTCGCAGCTGCCAAAGGACTTCGAGAGCAGTGCAAACTCACTACTGCAGGGTCAGCTCGCAGAAATTTGGCTCACCGGCAGTCATGCTGGACCGGAGAAACCAGATCCAGCTGCTCAGCTCGTAGCGTTGGCAGCACAGGCATGCAGCGAGATAGCACACACAGACGGGACTCAGTTAGTGCGAGGCAACAGCATGTTCACTGAAAGGCTGAAAGCTCCGCAGGTGCTCTTCACACACTTTCCTCCTCTCCTAGGCCAGATGCTTCAAACAAAGAAATCAAGCCCTCTTGTGACAAAGCTTGATTGGTGCACATGCAGGGCCACATCTTTTGTGCTGAGGCAAACTTAGGCAACAACAAGCACGGCCCGTTGCTGGTTGTAGCAGTAGGGCAGAATGTGTTGTCATGGAACCAGTATGCACAGCAATTTCCTGCAGCCTTTGCAGCCTCTGCAGCTTTCACAGGCTTTGGCCATTTTCATCCAGCTGTTCAAGAAGCCGCTCACACAAAGGTATACACTGTGGGCCTACAGCTTGCATCAGAGCAGGGCCATCAGGCTCATTCTGCAAAGCCTTTTTTCCAGTTACGTGAAGTTGTGTAATTCAGTCTTGTCTGTGCATGTTAATGCGATATGGTGAGATCACGTAGCATATACCAAAGAGTGTGTCATGTTGGCCCTGTGCAGCTTCCCCTGCAGCAGCTGGCATGGTTGCTGCATGATCAGAAGTGCCGGCTGCTTCTGTGTGGTCATGGTCCTGCTGGTGCCGTGGCTCAGCATGCTGCTCTTGTCATCCAGCAACACCTCAGAGCCCTGCTGCCTGGCCAGGTAAGGGACAACAAGCGCCCAAAGTAACAGCATGAAAAGATTAGAACATTCCTTGCTGCATAGAGGTGTATTGTGTGTCCTTGTGAGCTGGTCAGTACTGCAGCAGATGTCCCACTGCAACGCCAGGGCAATTCTGCTGGTGTTTGATTGTCTTGCCGTGGCAACAGACTTTGTCCACGATGTTCTGCACATCAGCAAGATCTGCACATGCTGTGTGTGCTGCGCTGACCGTCAGACAGACAGTGAAGTTGCAAAGTTGAATCTGTACAGACATATGCATGGGAAACCAGCTGCGCATACATGCAGCAGCCAACAACCAGCTAACATGGGGTGCAGGAACAGGTGACAGACTACATGGACAGGGTACTGTGCATCACTTTTGGTGCCCCTCCTAGTAGCCTGTCATACCCAGGATCACAAGTTGGCCTGATGACTCTGTGTAATGAGACCCCTAGTCTGTTCTGGAATTTTCTACTGGCTGACAATGATATCATTCATGGAGTAACTTTGCTGGACATCATGCCAGCTGTCATGCGCACCATTCCAAAGGGCCCTGAGGCAGCCGGGAAATGGTTGGCAGCCGTCAATGGTGTGTTTGAGAGTTCCACAAGCAACAGTAGGGCAGCATGTGGGGACCTCGAAGAATATCTGCAGGATCTCATGGCTGTAGGTATGATGCACGTGAGCGCTCTTTTCCAATCATTTCTGCCCCTCTGATGTGCTTGGCTGTGACATTGCGCAATCTATATTGAATGGTTTTGCTGCTCTGACATGTGATATTCTTTTGCCGGTTGATGCTGCCTGCAATGCAGATGGTCAGGTTACTTCCCGCCGGTTTGCCATTACCTACAAAAAGCACTCTGCTTGGCATACAGGAACGATGCTGGCCCCTGCCTATGTGGGACATACATGGTTGCTGTCTCAAGTTGCAAGCCTGCAGGAGGCCAAAAGGCTATCCATGGTCTTGGACATTGCTAGTGTGAATGCAAAACAGATTTGCAGGTAGGCCACACCACCAAAAACGCACCAGACCAATTCACCAGTTTCATCTGTAGTCTTTGGGCCAATCGGCTTCAGTTTCAAAGTTAATGAGTTGCTCTTATCTGCAGAATACACCTGTAACAGTTCAGGGCATGTGCGAAGATAACTTTTCACACAGGTTTTCCATTGCAACACAGCAGTGTTGAAAGAAGATTGTCTTGCAGATGCATGCAGAAGTTATGTCATCTTGATAGCCTGCCAGCAGAAATTGAGTGTGCGTGCATGACGGTGACAAAGCACTGCATGTGCGTCCCATTCTGTCCGGCATTGTCCAGATTGCACTCTATGTTGCTGTACGTGAACCCATTGTGTGCGCAGGTCAGGGAAGAAAGATTATTTGGAGGTTGCCCAGAGTTTGAGCAGGTTGTTGCATGACACCAAGAGCGTGTCACCAGTAGGCTTGCTGGACTGCTTGAAGGTGGGCAGTAATCTGAAGGGCTTCTTCAAGGCTCTGACCCCGCCTGCCCCCAGCAAAGCCTGGTACCAGTTCCAGGCACCCCTGCCAAATGAGGCGCCACTCATGGTGGGGTGCCACATCACAATGCAAGGGAAAGGAGTGCAGTGGCTGCAAGCCCAGGTGTTTCTCACAAACACAATGCCTGTCCTGCAGCTGTGATTTGTGGCATTCTGGATAAGATCAGTGGCAACATACTGGTGAGTGGTGGCATTCAGCTTATCTGTGTTTTCCAAACTTGTTGCCTGCATGGTTTCACAATTTACATGCATCATCTGTAGCCACACCTGACAGTCTGGACCAGCACCTCTAACTCTCGGCATGTCTTGATTCAGAGGCAAGGCAAGCTTCATTGACACTGCCTAACAGCCCAAAAATTGTCACCTTGTGTCACTTGGCTTTGCTAGTTGCAATACTTGAGCAACAAACTGATTCACACACTTGGTCAGCTGATTCAGATGTTTCATCTATAGGCATCATAGCTACTGTGTGGCAGCACTTCTGAGCTTGTGTCAGAATGAGATGTCATGCAGGATATGCGGGTTGAGATGATTGGTGGGGTGCATGGAATGGTGCAGTTCAAGCTGGATGAGCCTGAGCCAACCCGCATTGCTGGTCCACAAGTTACACATGATTTGAGTGTCTGGCTTTGTGTACAAGCACAGCACAGCACAACACAGCACAGCACAGCACATACTTGTTGCCCAAGCCAGATACGCTTGCAGTGTACTGAGACATGTGCATGGGAGGAAACAAGTGGTTGCTTCTCACTATGGCTGTCTTGACTTTGCTCATAAGCATACACTGCCTATCTCAGCGTGACAACATTTGGGATGGTGTGCTTGTGCAGAAAGCCCTGTCAAGACAAAACAGGAGAGCCCTAGCAAAGGCCATTTTTCATTTCTGAGCGGACAGTCATCTGAAGAGCGTCAGCTGCTGACAAATGGTCGTCCTCCACCTGCCTATCAGGTCACGGTAGGTCAAACAACTGTCTCATTGCTCGCTAGCACTCAAAAAGCTGACACTTGCTGCAGCTTTTCCATTGGCTCCTCTCAAGCTGTATCTGGCACCATGTAAGCATGACATCTTGTGTGACCTCCTGTGCAATGAGTGTAAATGCCCTGTATCAGCAAGAGAGTGTGAAATGACAACACTGTCTGTACCTGGTTAATGATACATTGTAATGACTGGTGGAACACTCACAAACGTTTTGTTTGTGGACAACTGCATAGGTGTATGGGAAATTGGAGGCAGCGCAACACAATCTGCGGGTACTGCCCCCAGACAGACGCGTGCAGGTTTTGCTGCATGTGAAGACACCTTTTGAGCAGCGCAAGATTGTGCTGGAGGTTGAACAACAGGAGGAAGATGCTCAAGGGGCCAAGGGGAAGCTGGTGTCTGGCAACGTTGAGGACCAGCTGCAGCGCGCCATAATGTTTGTAGCCTGTTGTCTTAGCTCAGGAAATGACGAGCTGCAGAAGATGGGTGATGATGTCATGGGGCGCATCGATCAACTTGAGAGGTAAGCACGGTCTTTGTCAGATCTATATTCTCATCTGCATTGCAGCCACTGCTTTGCGTTCTTGCAGTTGGTGCCGAGCAGAGCCAGAAGAGATGGGTTGGACATTCTCCAACGTTGCCAAGCAGATGAGCAGCTCAGTGAGTTGGAGTAAAAGGACAACCAGACAAATCCTGCTTGCATGCCAACAAGAGAGCCAGAAGAAAGCCCAGATGCCAGGCCAGGTATAGGCTTTCTGATGCTTTAAATCTCATGTTATGCATGCCTCTGCTGCTCTGGTGCTTGCCTGGTGCATTGTGGGTTATAATTCTTTTGCTGAGGCAATATATTACCGAATCTCTGTAACCCAGCAATCTTGTTTTCAGCTATGTGCTGTAAGCATGCTTACTAGGACTTCTGCAATGCTGCATGGCTGTAGACATGAGTTTGGGGCACTGGCCAATAAACATGACACTGTCACAAAGCTAGTCGCTCTGGCCTGAGGGGACAAATGCTTCATAATCAGCTGCAGGAATCTGGCAAGACTGCCAGTGGAGGGTACATGATGTTTGAGGAGCTTCACAACGCCCGCACTGAATGGCAAGCCAACAGTAACGCAATGGCCATTGTGCTGGCAGCGCCATTGTTGCTAGAGTACAAGCGGGAAGCAATAGATTACGCCATTGATGTAATGTTGTTGGGGATTTCAGCTGCATGCATTGTGGTGCCATTCGTTGTCCCTGCAGTGGCAGGAGTGGCCATTGCTTGCTGGAGTCTGCGAGGCACCTCTGGTGAGTTCAAACGCAAGTAGCTCAGCACATTTGTGCCAGCTGCCAAAGTGCGATTGTTGGGACATGACCTACAGGCTTGCAAAGACGCGCTGATGCACCTAAAATTGAAGTGCTTTCAATCATGCTTATCTCATCTTTGTCACAGCTTGAGATCAGGAGCAACCTTGCAAAGTGACTGGATTGGCTTGGCCATGCAGACATGCACAAGATCTTGCATTCTCTATAGAAGCATGAAAATTGTGCTGTCTGTGGTGCAGTCTGCAATGTTTCCATCCTTAGCCCTCAACCTGACAAGTTTGTTTGCTTTCTTGCAGCCTTTGTAACAGCTGCACAATTGGCCTACACATTGTGGGGCATGCGCACAGTTTACCTGGCAGCTTACCTTGCGGTATGCTATACACTTTGGCTGTGGCTGCCCAAAGATCAGAAACTGATCAAATGCTATGAACCTGTTCTTGTACATGGTTTCATAGCAATGTGTGTTTGACAACACACTCATGTCATGAGCCGCCCTGTGTAAGGACTTAGATTGTATTGCTGCATAGCCCATGCCTGGTAACAGTATTGCATGCTGATGTTCTCATACACCAATATGCACTTTTAAGCAAAAAGAAGGTTGACAATCGATATGCATGCCACATACACTGCTGGCAATCTGTGTTGCTTGTCACAATGCTAGCGCCCTGAACCCCAACACACTCAAACATGCAAGCAATAAAGCTGTGTGGGTGCAGAAATTGAAGCAATTTGTGAGTTTACTAGAGCCAGACAGACACCCGCAAATGGGTGCTTCAGCCTTGGAGCAGGTTGTGTATGAGGAGTGTAGCGAAGCTGTCAGATCCGGCTCGGTGTTTGGCCAAGTGTTGGTGGGCCCAGCACCATCATATGCTGGCATCTGGGTGGAACAGCATGAACTTCCTGCTTCTTTGCCACTATGGCCCAAGTCAGAGCTGGAGAAGCTGCCACGCTTCAGACTATCCAACAAGAGAAGGCTGACCATAGACTGCTTGCAGGTGTGATTTTTTGTCTAGTACTGCCTCAAAGCCCACATTGAAAGGCATGGATGTGACGCAGGCCTTGGGAGCTTAGACTATTGTAGAACACGTGAGATCAGTGCAGTGACTGGATATGTCTGCTGTAGCAAAGTGTAAGGGGACTTTCCAGTAGATACTTATTGCGTGAT
>JAABUO010008260.1_pt1 | contig 11799 bp, 13 predicted proteins | sample 5559291 | NCBI WGS metagenome assembly JAABUO01 (sample SAMN10711878, study PRJNA513372) | rock metagenome | isolation source: Antarctica rocks | place: Antarctica: Victoria Land, Finger Mt sud | reverse complement strand
ACTCTACGCTTTGGTGAAAGCGTAGAGTCACAGCTCTAGTGCCAATTCGTGTCAAATAGTCTAGACAGAAGCTCCAAAAGCACATTTCTAGTTCGGAAACTGTACCCAAACTATGAAAATTTGAGTCAAATGGAACATGGCAATGGTGACCATTGCAATACATAAATGTGGGGCGCGCGACAATTTCAGCAATACCCAATTCGGTCAACACAGCAGCAGCAGCAGTCATCAATACACAAAACTACAGCTCCAAACGGCTGGTCACAAGACCACCACCACCAGCAGCAGCAATAACTTGCAGCTCCTCATAGAAGCTGCAGTATTGGTCATCGAAGGTCCCTAAAGTTACATCTGTCTCATGCCCTGTCTGCAGGTCAGCCACAAGCCAGATTCTGACACATGCGTACGCCATTCCCCAAGAGTTCTGTGAAAGACTCTTCCAAGGTTCTGCAGAACAATTCAAGATATTCAAAAGGCTCTACTGACCAAGATTGAGGGAGTAATTGCAACACAACAGGCACAATTGCTCCACACAAAGGCCAGGTGGAAAGTGACAGCAATTGACAACAATAGCAAAAACCGACAACAAGGCAACAGCCTGCAAATCAGCAAAGGGCAACAGCAATGGCATCATCCATGGCAACAATGTCGGCATCACGTTGCCAACAGCTGATGTTTGATTTTCCATCACAATAAAGCTTGGGTGCACAAGGAACACATCAATGCATGTATGGTACTTGGCAAGGTCTCGAAGCGAAGGGCTGAATCTCAGACCAGTTTTCTGGACAAGCCCCTCGGGGCCACTCACAGTATGTTGCAAGCTTGTCAAAAAATGGTACAAGAACAGCAGCTTCATGACAACCTATGGGGCGGACCTGTCAATCATTGCGACTCAGAAAGGAGATGGTTGCTCCGAATGACAGTCATCCCCTTGCTGTCCCATGAGCTGCATACCATTTTTGTCATAATGTCACACCAGGGCAGATGTGATGTACATTCAGAGCTCTCTCGAGGGAAACGGCCTCGAGCCAAACTCTGACACTCCATGCCAGCAAAAGACAGCTGCGTCATCTGGCCCAAATGAATTTCATTGCAAGCAGCATGGCATCAACAAAGGCTGCAAGCTTGCTCTAGCAACATCATGTGTCATTTATGAGTGCACGCGAGCCTAATTGCATCATGCAGTCACTTACACCCCGTCTTGCGATGTCAGGCCACTATACAGAAAGCTGGGCTGTCAAAATGCTGTGCAATATTAGCTTGGCAAATGAAATTGCATGTATGCAAATTTGAACTGACTTTCTACCTTCATTTGGGATTGACTCGTGGGTCTGTCCGTTCACCAATCCTTTGCACCCAGCTGCCTCGCAAAGGATTTTTCCACCAAACGCACTGGTCAGACCTAGACGTAACTTGAGCTGGTGTTAAGTCATTTCTGGCGAAGTCCCATTCTGATGAGACCTTGGGATAATGCGTTTGCAAAGAATTGCATTCACATGCTCTCTTGCCGGCACAATATGGGCACCCTGAAGGAACACGCCTAGTACGATGATAAGGATACATCTGATACCGGTGCATGTGTCCCTTAGGGCAGTTATGGCAGACCCAATGCACCAGCTTTTCGCTGCCGAGAGTGGTGTTATGAGGAGAAATGGCATCCTTGGGGTTGCGCTCATAGTCCCATTCAAGCAGCAGTGGGTGTTGCACTGCTTCAAAAGTTGGCTGTTTGTTTCTGTTCCCAACACAAAAGATTTTGCTGCACTGCGGACAACCACTGTCCTTTTGTACACGCTGTGCGACACGAGCTTGCCACTCATGGCTGCAGGTTGGGCACTTCCACTCAGCCCTGAGGTTACTGCCAGCAAGCGTCTGCTCAGGTGTCTTCGCATTCTTGTCATGGTTCCAGTATTGTGTTTGTCTCGGTGCTTTGGTAGCAAGAGAGCTGTGTTGACATACTGTTTTCCCCTGACAATACGGGCATTTGGTGCCGCTTGTGCGGCTACTCACACGTGTCTTCCAGACATGAGGGCATCCTGCTGGACAGTTGGGGCATGACCACATGACTTTCAAACCGCTGCCCGGCTTCACTTTAATGCCGCCAAGCAGAGCGTTGTTGTCAGGGTGCCACTCCTGCTGCAGCTGGGGGCTGAGCTCACTGATGTCTGGCAGGCCCGGCTTCAGGCTTTTGCCTTGCTGCTTCTGCGGTTGTGCTGCTGTGGTAATGCAATACACTCCAGGGGCTGCAGCAGCATTGTTGCATTTGAGCTCAACAAGGCTTTGAGTTCAACCTTGTCAAGTTGCGCAAAAAGCCCCACCTGTCTGTGGCTGACTGAAGCTCTTTTGACTGTAGCTGAAACTGCCCGCGGCAGTCTGTCTTCGACAAGGCCGCAGCCAGCTGTGATGTTGCCTGCAGACCCATCACTCAGAACGCTCGGCACCACTCGAAGTAAGCAGATAAAAATGTAGATGTGTGTGCACACTCTGTGGGGACAGAAGTTGCCGAAAACTGCTGTTCTACCTGCAAAGCTGACGTTTGCCACATAGCGATAGATCGTGAACCGCGAGACAGGACATGGCCGGTATGGGTATGCCGATACCCTTCTCAAGAACCAAGCGCTGTACACTGAACAGTTGAACGCCTGCTCTTTAATCTGCAGGCTTGGCCAAAGAAACCGTTCAACTGCGCAAGCACGGATGTAAACAAGCTGCACTGTAAAATGATGTCCAGAGCACGATCAGGAGATGAAGCGTCTGCAGTGCTGCTGCTGCGAATCTCAGAGCTCCCTCCCTCTAGAGAGAGAGAGGGAGCAGATCTGCAACAGTGTCTGACTGTTGTGTTGTGTGAGGCGCATTTTTTGTACGACCATCTTGGATGGGGGCAGGATGCAGAAACAAGATTGCCGAAGACTCACAGGTCTGCTGAATTGCCAGCCTCAACGAGTCTCAAGACTCTCAGAGTTGAAGCTGCATTCATGTACAATATGCACTCAAGCACAGCTGCCACATTGATGGGCTGCTCAATGACAGCAGATGCTTTGTCACATGCAAGACTGTTTAAACACCAACTGAAGCCTTTTCTTTGACTAACTGGTAGGCAAGGCAGCAGCCTAGAGCAGTACCAGCAACTTGCGTAGGTCTCATCCAGCTTGTTGTGCCAAATGTTCTGGGCACAAGCCTCGAAGCAGCCGCAGAACTGTTGCAGTGATGGTGACTTAACTGCAGTGCAACTTACTGTATACATAATTTGAAGCTTACTGCAAAGTCACACTTGTACATGCAAATCCACACTTGAATAATGGCACCAGCAACTGGTACTCAGAGCTGCAGCATAATCTTCAATATGCTTCAGTTGTAGAGCAGCAGCAGCAGCAGCAATCACTTGAACACCATAGCAGCTGCGGTGCATGTTTACTGCCAATTGCAGCAGTCAGTGTTGCCGTTGATGCATTGATCATACAAGAAGCATCATGGACAACGTCAAGTTAACTTTGACAAATGCTCATTTCCAAACGATAAAACTTGCCATTCTGCCAAATGCAATGACTAATGCAGCAACGTTGCATGTTAACAATGGCTTGCACTGATAGAGGAGGGCACATGGAGCAGAACAGTAGAGGCATTGGGCCAGCCCAAAAGGTGGTCTTGCCGGCAGGGGTCGTTGTCAACTTCCTGTGTCTTCAGCTTACATGTCACACTCAGGAATCAGCTGACTGCAGTCGTACGGCTTTGTGATGCCCTTCTCAAGCCTCCGTTAGAGGTAATCACCAAGCTTCAAAAGCCTTGGAGGCATGGTATTCAAAACATATTCAGCAGGCAGGCAGGCTGGCCAGCTTGCATGCCCAATTTCGCTACATTCTGTATACCTGGAATGGAGTCTACGTTGCCATCAGAGTGGCAGAGCTACTCTGCTCTGGAAAAGCTGGACCAGCTTGGCATGACATCCTCAAGTTTGCCTGGTTTGGACGGCTCACTCAGTTGAAGTACTGAGGCTCGATAGTACATGCCTGGAAGGGTTTCCTGAGAGTGCCTTGCAAGTTTTTCAGCTGGAGGTGTCATCAGACAAGCGTGTGTCGTGACGGTTCGTCTTCTAAGAAGTGGTTTGCATCCTGAGAACATCCTTGAGCTCGGGTTCAAGTCTGAGTGTGCGGTGCAGCTCATTGGGTAGTGTCCGAAAGAACGGCGTGCTCAAAGTCTCATTTGAGCCTTGCAATGTCTTTTTGCGCGAATGGATACCTTTAGCAAAATAGCACCGCCTCAGTCATCAGAGATGCTTCTTGCTTGACAAATGCATCAGTGGCTACTGCTTTGAAAATGCATCACTGGCTACTGCTTGACTGTACTGCTTTTGCAGTGTCTCTGCTGCATGTTGAGTGCTGCTATGTTAGTGGCTTTTGCCAGACTTACTCATTGCACCCTTCCAAGCATCTTTGCTTGTTCTGCAGACCCCTTGAAAAAGCCTGAACCCTGGAAGCTTTTGGGGAATGGTGTGTCAGATTCTAGCTTGTGGCTCACTGAGCAGATGGGGAATGAAGAAGAGCTGGAGTGAGCGCCCTTTTATGACAAGTACTGCTGTCTCTTATGACTACAAGTGGGTTGTGGCTGTTGCAGCTACGTTTATGATCAATAGCTGAAGCTTGAGCTGTGGGTTTTGGTATTGCTCACTGCTGTTGCTGTGTCTGTGGCCAATGCTGTGTCTGTGGCCAATACTGTGCATGTGGTTAATGCTATATTAGAGTAATTCATGTACACATCACACATAGGTATTGCAGACTGTCATGATCTTGACCCATTTGGATCCCCGAGCAAGTAAGTCATTGTCAGAGATCTGAGGCTGCATAGAGGCTTCTGTCATGCGTATTCAGCGTTGCATCCTGTACATAGGGGCGCATCTGTAACTCTGGGGCATATGTGTTAACACAGGCTTGCAAGTTACAATTGTACCATGAAATTTTGATGACATTTGTCATGGCTGCTGTTCTGCCTGACAAGATAGCTCGGCGTCATTGATCACGTATAACAATCGCTTGCATGTGAGATAGCATTTGCTGCCATGCACTGTCTGACAGGTGTATGTGTTTGTGACATGTTCTAGTTCACTGGATAGAGCAGACGATTCGTCTCCTTGTCTACCGGCGTGCGCGCTTAAGTACTAGATGCGTTGCGGTGAACATTTTTGATGTCAGGCTGGCCGGGATGACGTTGCTCCGTGAGCGGGATGACATCTCCGTGAGCGGGATGACATTTTTGAGAGCGGGATGATATCTGGAGAGCGGGTTGACGTTTTTTAGTATTTTTTTCAGAGCATTTTTCAACAGCAGACAGGAAGCTTACAAGACTTGATCTTTCATGACTAACATTGGTCCACAGAATTGGTGAGAGATGCCAAGCAGGCCACATAGTCCATGCTTGAAGCGGAGCTATAGCTAGTATGAGCCTGATTCATATCTGCTGGGCAGACTGGCAGCACAGGAGGGCTAGCTGGTGCTTAAAATACAGCAGATTGACTGTAGCTAAAATGAGTGCTGGCTGAGCTGCAACTTTCCATATGTTGCTCATTAGGCAGTGCTGCCTGAACTGTTGATTGTATAAACCTACCACCCTGAAGGTTCTAGCGTATATGTTGCTCCAAAAGCGTGGTCGCTAGACAGTAGGATCGTTGCAAATTCATAGTCTATTTGATTCTGTGGCCAATGCTCCTGCTGACAGCATCATCACTGATCCCAGCTTGCTGAGCTCATGTGATGAAAGAAGCTCTGACACAATGTCCTGAGTAAGGTTTGCTTGTCCCACGGGCAGCTCTTGCACAGAGACACTGCAGTAGCCCAGAGACTTTGTGTCTCCTGAAAACCATACACATTTGCCTGCAAATAACACAGCAAAACGCTACAATGTCCACGTCAATGACAGAAAAGTGCTTGCGTTGGAAAACAGTAGCAAAAGACACGTCAGCTCAATCTGTAGTAAGAATGGTGCCATCTGTAAGCTGAAGGTAAGCTTTCTGTTGCAAAATCTGCTGAGACTCTATTGCTGCAGCAGCTTTAGCATCAGCCTCATTCCGAGCTTTGCTGCCCTTACACCAGCTTTCAGGGCCTAGGTAGATTGTGTTGCAGGAGGTGCCTTGTCTGGTGATCAGTGATGCTGTGGCGGGAGCCTGTGACAGATGCCTTGGTGAGTGCCTGCGACAAATGCAGGTGACAGATCAGTGAAAGCACGTTGCGTCGACGAACTCTCCTCGTCACCACAGGTGCTCAGGGGATCTGGTGACTGCATGAAGTCTGCGATTGCAGCCAGGTCAAATTCTGATAGATGGACATCTGTACTGCGGGCGACGGGCATCCAGATGCTAGGAAATCACGCCGGCAGACAAGCGGGTTATACACTGAGCGGGACCAATGTTGAAATGCCGTGCCGCAGTCGCAAGCATGTTCCACGCGTGTCGACGCGCTTCGCGCGTCTCACACGCGTTCCGCATGCTTTTGACAGCGGGACGACATTCGCCATTGACGTCCCGCCCAGAGTATAACCCTTACTTATCTGTCACCTCTCTCTGAGCTTGTGAAGCAGTGAATGTGCTAGAGCTTGGGAACGTCTGCGTGTGCAGTGCAGCTCGTTGGTGCCGTTGCTCCTATATTCACCGATCTCGGTTGCACATAGGTCGGATCGGCTGTTCAGTGTGCAACCCTTAGCTCTGTGCCGAAAGTTCTAAGTGAACCTGGAAATGTCCTGCCTCGTAGCTCGTCACCAGTCGCTATGTGGAAAAGAACAACCTTACAGCTGAAAGAGCGGTCTTCGTCAGCTTCTATTTACAAGCGGCATGCCTTTATGAGTGTGCCTTTGTTGGGTCTGCAGGCAACGGCACCTCGGGCTACGAGCTTGTCGAAGAAGCACTGCTACAGGAAATTCCAGCACCAATAAGCTGAAGTTCAGTCAGCTGCAAAAGGGTAAGGCTTGTTGTGCAACTTGGCTTTCACCTCTGAGCAGTACTGGTCTCAGGTGCAGCAACAATGCCGCAGTTTCTGGAATGTATTGTGGTGCCACAGCAGCACAAGTGCAGAAGCAACAAGGCAAAAGCCTGAGGCCGGGCCTGCCAGACATCAGTGAGCTCAATCCCGAGCTGCAGCAAGAGTGGCACCCTGACAACAATGCTCTGCATGGTGGCATCAAGGTGAAACCAGGCAGCGGCCTGAAAGTCATGTGGTCATGCCCCAACTGTCCAGCAGGATGCCCTCATGTCTGGAAGACAAGTGTTGCCCAGCGCACACTAGGCACCAAATGTCCATATTGTGAAGGGAGGAAAGTCTGCCAGCACAACTCTCTTGCTACCAAGGCACCGAGACAAGTCCAGTACTGGAATCAGGACAAGAATGCCAAGACACCTGACCAGACACTTGCTGGCAGTGCTTTCAGAGCTTACTGGAAGTGCCCTATCTGCAGCCATGAGTGGCAAGCTCAAGTCGGAAAGCGTGTGCATAACGACAGCGGATGTCCTCGTTGCAGGAACAAAGCTCTTGAAAGGAAAAAACAGCACCCCACATTTGAAGCAGCACAACATCAGTTGCTGCGTGAATGGGACTATGAGCGCAATGCTGCAGATGGCATTCAGGCCAACACCACCACCCTTGGCAGCAAAAAACTGGTGCATTGGGTCTGCCTCAACTGCCCCAAGGGACAGCTGCACCTGTATCAAATGCGTGCTTGTGATCGTACCGGCAAGTACTTTCAAGGGTGTCCATACTGCGCTGGTCATCAAGTATGCAAATGCAACTCTTTACAAACTCATTACCTCATGATTGCATCAGAGTGGGACTTTGCCAGAAATGACCTAACGCCAGTGCAAGTCACGTCTAGGTCTGACCAGCTGGTTTGGTGGGAAAATCCTTTGCGAGGCAGCTGGTTGCAAAAGATTGGCAAACGGACAGACCCACGACGCAATCCCAAATGAAGGTGAGAATGTTGTTCAATATTGCCTATATGCAATTTTATCTGTCAAGCTGTTGTTGCACAGCGTTTTTACAACCACCCAACTGTCTGTGTAGTGGCATGACATTGCAAGGCGGGGTGTAAGTGACTGCATGATGCATCTGGGTTCACATACACTTGTATCTGGCTTATGATGTTGCTAGACCTTTCATTGCAGCCTTTGTCCCTGCCATGGCGTTTGTCATGACATTTGTTTAGGCCGTATGTTGCAATTGTCTATTATGGACATGAAGTGCTGGAGTTGGTGTTCAGGTTTTGTGCCCTGAATGTGCATCATAGCTGTCCAAGCGTGACATTGCGACAACAATTTGTATGCAACTTGTGGACTTTGACAACAATTGGTATGCATGCCATAGGCATGAGAGAGAGAGGAGGTGACTGTCATTCTGAGCAACTACCTCCTTTCTCAGACGCAGAGATTGACAGGTGCGCCCCATAGTTTGTCATGAAGTTGCTGTCCTTAGACCGTTCTCTGAGAAGCTTGCAACGTACTGTGAATAAACCTGGGAGACTTGCTCCCAAAGATGGCTGAGGTGTAGCCCTTCTCATCAAGAGCCTGCCAAATACTTTACAGGCACTGTTCTAGTCCTTATGCACCCAAGTCTCATTGCAATTCACTCTGCCTTGTCTAAACATCTCTCGCTGTTGGCAACGTGATGCCAAAGGCCAAACTAGTTGCAGATAAGCTTTGTCACGATTGTCAATGATGTTTGTGGCAGGACCTATGCATTGGTGACAATGCTAATTTGAACTTACAATGCCAATACTGTTGCTGTTGATGTTGTCATTGCTCTTGCTGTTTGCTGGTTCTCAGTCTTGGAAACCCTTAACCCTTCCAGAGAGTAGGGTTTTCAATCTCAAGCACTTGGGGGGGGGGGGCATTGTGTTTAGGGTTTTCCCATGCTCAGGGCATCATGTGATGGCATTGTACTCAGCCCTCACAACGTATTTAGTCCTTACATGGTGTTCTACAGGTGTCAGCAGGTGTGTTTACCACTCTAGTGCTTGAAAGGATGTCATGAGAGGGCTTCAATACCTAGCCTGGGTACGTGATCAAGCATATGTTTGCCTCAAAGCGCTGTGCTTGCATTGCATCTCTTAGGTACTTGGCATCATGCAAAGGCTGACTGGAAGCAGTCCCAACCGTCACTTGTCTTCCATCATGGCTGTATGAGTCAAGTGCTATGGTAGCCAGTCTTTGTTCTCACATGGTCATTATGCATGACTGAGAGCAGCACAACCCTACAACCACATGTGTTGAGAAGAACCGAAGCAAGCAAACCATGAGCGCACCACTAGCTGGCTAAAACTGCCCTTGACTGAAATCAACAGCCCTACCAGTCTGCCCTGCCAAAGTGACACCATAGTATCACTGCATGCAGCATGTCACAGCACTGCAAGCTCAAGAAGTGTATGGTGAGCCTCTTGGCACAAACTGGCACAAACTGACAAAGGCAGGGCTGTCAGCAACAGCCCTCCCAGGCTGCCCTGCTCTGCTGTCATCACATGCCAAAGTGACACCACAATATCACTGCATGTTCATGCAGCATGTCACAAGATTGCAAGAATTTCAAGAAGTGTATAGTATACCTCCTGACACAACTTAGTATACACTTATCATGCCTAGGCAGGGCAGACAGCAACAGCCCTGCCAGGCTGCCCTGCCCTGCTGTCAACATATGCCAAATTGACAGCATGGTATCACTGCATGTATATGCAGCATGTCACAACACTGCAAGCTGCTGAAATGCATGGTGTCCCTACTGACAAAACCAAGCTGGAACCAGCAGAGTGAAACCTGAGCTGCAACTGTGAGAGTGCAACACTAATTCTGCTGATGCTGCTCTTACTATGGCATTGCTTTGTGTGCACATGGCATGTATGTACTGGGTTGACTGTCATATACACATTGCACCTGGCCTTCTGAGCGTTACAATTCCTGTTGCTGTTGCTGATGGTGTGCTTGTACTATTTGACAGGTGGCACTTCAAGACAATATGGGCAAGGTCAGTGAATTGCAAGGGCCTTGCACCAGTATGCGTTCAGTCAACATGGCCACCTCATCAAAGCCCCACCAAGCACTTCACAGGTATTGTTTCATTCCTTCTGCTCTCAGCTGTCATCGCAGGCAAACCTGCTGCTGTTATTGCATTATACCTGCCACTGTGGTTGCCTTAGTCAGCGTCATTGACAGGATGGCAAGAAGCACTGTTTGCAGGAGGAGAAAATCTCACATTTATCAACGATGTTTCTTGCTTGATGAATGCATCAGCTGCAATGCTGACTGCTTGATCATACTCCTGTTGGCAGTGTCTTTGTCGAGTATCAAGTGCTGCTATGTTTGTGGCAGATACTGTATACATGCAGCATGCTGCTTCCTGCTACTGCTGTGCGCATCGTATCACTGGCACTGTTGCTGTTGTTGTTGCAGAAGTCTTGGCAGAGACATTTTAAAACCCTTGCTTTTACCCACTGCAGCATTCTAAACTTGGTTGCTTGTTCTGCAGAAACCCTGGCAGAGTCATTCCCTGGGAACCCTGGGAATGGTGTGTTAGAAGCTGGCTTGCAGCTGACTCGATAGACTTGAACCAGGGATTAAGATGAGCTTGACAATAGGGCCTTTGAAGACAAGCACTGAAGCTGCTTTGACCTTACTGCTGCTGCTACAGATCTAGCAGACTGAAGCGTCATACTGTGTTCTAACTGTCTTCTGTAACAGCAGTAGCCATGATGCTGTCATTGTCCGAGTGCGCACCGCCATGTCATACTCACTGTTATCATCACTGTTGTTACGGACTGAAGAACAATCACCGCTGCCGCCGATCCTGCTCGTGCTGATGTTGCATCAATCACAATGCACAGTTGTCACAATCGTTCATGAAGCTTCTTGCATGGAAAATGCATCAACGGCGATGATGACTGCCGTAATTGGCAATAAACATGCACTGCAGCTGCTATGATGTCCAAATGTTGTTGCTGCTGCTGCTACAGTTCAAGCAGACTGAAGATTATGCTGTAGCTCTGAGCACCAGTTGCTACTGCCACTGCTGTAAGAGCAACTGCATGTGTGCTTACTTGCAGTGAGTTGCAAGTAATGTTTACTGTGTGTTGCACTGAGTCACCAATACCGTCAGCCCTCTGCGGCTGCATTGAGACTTGTGTCAAGAACATTTTGCCCGACGTAATTTGCTGTCTTTGCTCTGAGCTGCTGCCCTGCTTGACAAGAGGTACCAGGCAGAACTAGTCAAACAGAAGGGTTCAGTTGATGTCCAAACAGTCTTGCATGTGACAAAGCACCTGCTGCTGTTGAGCAGGTTGTGCATGCTGTACACCTATGCAGCTTGAAGTGTGATGCTGGCAGTTCAGCAGACCTGTATATCCTCGGCGATGATGTTATGGATCCTGCTGCCGTCCCAGGTGGTCGTACAAATGTGTGTCTCGCAGAAAAGGCAGACGTTGATCAATTGTTGCAGGAGCACTGGACGAAGAAGACGCTTCTCCCTCAGCTACAGGTGGCCAGGGTCGCAGAATTATGCTGCGGCATCGCAGAATATTAGTAATTATCGCAGAACCGCAAAATGCCCGCAGAATAGGCAGACCTTCGTCATTTTTGCTCGTTTAAAATTCTATTTATTCCTGAGTGCTGTACGCACCTATCCTGAAAGTTACAACCTCAATGGAAATTTCACGAAAATCTGTGAAAATGACATGAAAAGCTAAACAATAAGCTATTTTCATCTGAGATCTTGTCGTATATCCGCGTATATGCTGCTCATAACATAGTTTGGCGTGCTGGTAAGGGTCGAACGTGGTTCGTTA
>JAABUO010008259.1_pt1 | contig 11800 bp, 13 predicted proteins | sample 5559291 | NCBI WGS metagenome assembly JAABUO01 (sample SAMN10711878, study PRJNA513372) | rock metagenome | isolation source: Antarctica rocks | place: Antarctica: Victoria Land, Finger Mt sud | reverse complement strand
CTGGAATAGAACTGAAACACAAGATACGTCATAAAGGCTACATACTCAAGTGTTTCTGGTGCTTTGCAGTATTGTCACCACTGGCTTCTTCACTTTAAATGCAGGTAAACACCACCACAAATGTGCTGTTTGCTTTAGCATGCAACACGACTGGCATGATCCTTCATATTAATGCCGACTACACATTGTTTTGCACGCAGACGTCTATGCTCTTATGTCTGCACTGCATGTCATCTGGTGCAAGTTCAATGCCCCAGCCTGGTACATTCATCGTGACTATACTCTTGCATGTTGCATGCATTTCATGATGATGTTATGATGCAGCAACCTCCACTGTCCAAGTCAACTACTATGCCACCCTATTGTGGGCTGCATTGGATGCCTATGCCCCTGCAGCATGGAACACCTACTCGCCTGCAATTATTGCGGAGCTCACAGCTGCTGCTGCAGCTGGGATTGCTACTTATGTTAGCAACTACCTCGTTGGCCTGTCAGTGTCACAATGCAGCTTCTGTGATTCAGTTCTTGCTAACCTTGACTTGAAAAAGGGTCCAGTTGGCCATATGCTATGACCGCTTCATCTCAATCTGGACACACACAGCACATTGTCAGCCCGTGGCAAGCAAAAGTGAGAATGTGGCCTCTGTTGCAGACGACCACCTTTAATGGAATCTTAACCAATGCATTCCTTCATCCCATCTCCAGTAACGTCTTCAATTACTTTGTCCCTGGCACGGTGGGACTTTGTCTTTTCTGTCAAGGCATCATGTGTTGTCTGACAGTCTGCATGGCTAGTCATGGGCAAAGTGCCCTGCACAAGTTGACTGACTCGTTGCATACAGCTGATTGCCACCGTGCAAATGCATAGCAGCGCCTCTTTGACAGTCAATGCAAATACTGTATGTCAATAGCGATCTTAGTTGCTACAAGTCATATGTAGCAATGTTGCTTGCAGAGCACTGACTTCTATGAGGAGAGATACATTGATGTGAATCCTACTCCCTACTATGTCAGCGAGAGAACTGCATTGGAAAAGACGCAAGCCGTGTAAGCTGTGCTGACTTCAAGTTGATTGGGCGCACCAGCCTGACCCAAGAGCACTCCGTCGGCATCATGGCCATTCGCAACATTGTTGTACAATCATCTGCATGATGGCAACACATCTTGAATCTCAGCAGTGCCTATGTGAGTTTTCTGTTGCAGATTTGTGGTGTCAGCTCACCTGGTGGCACAGCTACCAGCCGCTCATAAGAACAATCTTAGCTACTGGGGGCCATACAGGTAATTATTGGCATGGTGTTGATTGGCGTCTCCATAATTTCAATCTATCTTGCTTCTGCTTTCAGGTTCATTGATGACAATGCACTTCCTGTTGTGTTGCCAGCCATTGCACAATTTGTCGAAGAAGTGGTGAGGCATGCTCAAACAAGTTTCAAAACAACAAAGCTGGTAAGCTGGATACTTGCAGATCCACCAAATGCCCCCTGTAGCCTCCTCTCATTTGGCCCACATTCACTCGGGGATTTTTGAGTTATGATTCTTTTTATGCTCACCAAATTTTGGGCTGACATGTGTCTTTGCAGCTGCTGTTGGTCCTGCTGGTGGTCTATGCCATTGTGATAATGTCGGCTCTCACATTAGTGATGATGCTTCTGGTGAGGCGTGCTGCCAAGTCTCGCCTGCGGCTCTTTTCTATCTTCACAGCACTGCCCAGACCTGCTATTATGGCACTGGCCAGCCAGAGCATTGATGTATCAGGTACTGACAAGTTCTGGCTAGACGCAACAGCATTGCTCTCAGTGACATGACCAGGCAGAGTTGCAGACTGAATTGGGTCTACTAATGTGTAGGAGGCGGGAATAATGAGGAAGATGCAGAGGCATGGCAGCAGGTAAGCTGAGTGGCATCTTGCACCAATCAAATTTTGTCTGGCACAACATCCGTACCCTCTATTCTGCCTACAAGCGGCATTGCAAAGGTCCCTATCACATCTGCTGATTTACCACAGGCAACTACTGACAAAGACACGGCTGGCCAAGAAAGCCCTGAACTGCAAAGCAGTGCTGATCTTGGTGCAGAGCAGTTGCCACAAGGTCTCGGATCAAGGACTGTCAACTACAATCTCAGCAACAGACGCCCACTGGTGAGCTTGCTGCAAGCATTTATGCCTTTGCTTACGCAAAGCTCAAGATGCCCTTGCTAAAGACAACTCTGTCCTTGCCTACTTTGCTGAGAGTCACAAATGTGTTGCAGGAAGGCATGGGATATGGCATCTACTTTGTGGTGCTGCCTTTCCTGGCTTGGTTGATTGTGCTTGTGGTAAGCTTGCAATGGATCTTGTGCTGACTGCAGACTAAGCTCTTGCCGTTTGCAAACTTTACAATTCATACTTGCCTCATTCAGCATACTGTTACATCACTGTTGCATTTGCCCAAGCAGGCAGTGACTTGCAGGCTGTATATGCTGATGCTTATGTGAAAGCGAGCAACAATCTGGGTCCAGCGCGTTCTGCCATTGTGCTGAATGAGCTCAACAACTACAATGGCCAAGTTGCCCTGGCAGCACAGAAACTTGTGCTGTCAACAACCAGCACAGCGAGAGCTGAGCAGCGTACATTGTAAGTCATTTCCATCCCAATGTCATCATGGCTACATCATCTAAAACATCATGCACACTTGCTGTGCGCAGTCATGCAAGGCCTGTGTGCTGTTCAGGTGAAATTTTTGATGCGGCATAATTGGCCGTCATGCTCACAGTCATCCTGACCCTAGTTCTCTTGCTGGTCCAGCTGTCTCATCATCAAACAAACAGGATTCTATATATTGTGCAGGCTGACTGACAGTGCTGAGGAGCTGACAGGAGTTTTGCAGGCTGTCATCTTTGGTAGTGCATCCCAAAATCTGCCTGCTGGCTTTCTCAGTGATGCGTATGCACGAAGTATTCTGCTGGATCCAGTCTGCCTTCGCAAGGTTGCAGCCAATTGCCGTTCCACTGCTGACCCTTACTACATGGTGAGCTGGCATAGACCTGTCATGTTCAGGTGCTGCAAGGTTGCTGCAGATCACCTCGTTCTTCTTACATGCCTTGTGTTTTGCAGGCTACTAATCAAGGACTAGAGGCTCTCCTCAACACATATGCCTCCAGTGCTCTTGCACTTGCTGCTCTGCCTGTAGCTGACATCAGCATCAACAACAGCAATGTCTTGTTCATAGCCGTAGCTAGCTCTACAGACGTCTATGAGGGCATTGACACGTTGGCACACCACGCTCTGGATAAGGTTGTGGCTACCAACACCAGTCTTGTGACTGTCCAGGTAGGCCTTTTCCTGCATGAACGGCTCAACTGTGTACAGATGAAGACATGAGTCAACCTCATGGTCATCGATGGTGATTCTATGCCTCTGATGTGCAGACCATTATCTTGATTGTTCTGCTGGTCCTGGTGCCTCTGTACTACTGGTACATGCTGCAACCTTTCTACAAGTCCCTCGGCAAAGAGTCAAGACGGGTGGCTGAATTGCTGTCTCAATTGCCCAAGTCTATTGATGTTAAAGGTACATCTCTTACCAGTCTGTGGTCATGACTGCAGCTAAATAAGAGAAATGCAGCTGCAAATTTGATGTCTAACCCTGTCTCACACTGCGTAGGGCTGGTGGCAGAAGCAATGGCAGTGCCACTGCCCTCAAGCAAAGCTGCATCTACTCAGCATGCTGCCAAACATAGCCTCTGGCACGTACCCTTCTTTGGGGGCAAGAAGTCACCTTACAAGGCATTGAGAGATGTAGAGAGCCCTGTCAAGAGGAAAGGATTGCATGATAACATGGACAAATCTGCAGAAGACATTCCACTGCTGAAAGCTGGGGACCCTACAGCCACTAAGTATGCAGAGAAACTCAGTCGCCGCAATGCAGAAGAGGACGAGCCTTTTGTCCCTCGGCCAAACTCTAAAATTACCTTTAAGCTCCCAGACAGCACTCACTCAGAGGACATGCAGCCAGAAGCTGTTTCTGAACAGGCAGCAGCCACAGGCAGCAATGAGGCGGGTCTGCATGCTGTGATTGCTTCACATGACATGATACCGGCAAAGAATCTTGAGTCTGACGCAGTCGCTGACACAGCTGATGGGAACCCAATGTGATGGCTTCTGCAGCTGGCATGACTTCTGCAAACACCACAGACGTGCCAGAAACTCTCCATGATAGAAACTCTTGCACATGGTAGTCTGGATTTAGAGTCTGACTCAATTTGTCACCCTTATACGAACTTGTGCAGCAACATCAGAGTTACACAATCAGCCCTGCTCAGGATGATGATCAAGACGAAATGAATTGTATGTACTTGTAACACGTCATGTATTCTCATTCAAATGTTCAGGCACCAGGTTGCATGTGACAAAAGGCTGTAAACCAAGGATCCAAACATCCTCGAAACGTAAGGAGTCATGGATTTTCGCGGCCAGCCCCTTTCTCTTGTGCTTGGCCAAACTCAGCGGCCACTGCATTCCCTGTGCCGTGAGGGTTTGTTTCCATTCAGTGGAGTTGTCGCAACTCTATGTGAGCGATGCCTCGAGATACCGGCCCGTTTAAGATCAGAGAACAGGTTCTCGTGGCGTACACCGACAAGCACTACGAAGCCAAGGTAGCTACATTGTCTTGAGCTATCTGTATTACGCTGCCGCTGTAGGCGGCGACTACAAACCGCTCACCTTGTGACTTTCTGCGCTCAGGTGACAAAGGCGGAGAAGCGGGGCGATTTATGGTGGTATCACATACACTACCCGGTAGGGATGAGATGCTTGTGGTGTCTTGGTGAAGACGCCCTAAGATGACAGGTCGTCAATAACTGCACTAAACACAACAGCTGCTGTTGTCTGCAGGGGTGGAATAAGAAGTTTGACGAATGGGTTGAAGCTCCGGTAAGTTCTGTTTTGTCACTAGAGAAGATGGCATGGCCAGCATGTATAGCAATGCATACGTGAAAGGCATGATCATGAGCAGCATGCATTTGGCGTGATGCTTATGCGGCTCCATTGCAGAAACAATGTCAGGTCTTGCAGGGCCTTGTGAAGTTTGACCCCAGATTGGTCAATGTCAAGGAATCATCTGTTGCACCAGAGGTCAGTGCAGATGTTGATCAGGCCTCTGAAGACATAAAGCATTATGAAGGCTCTGTACCGCCTTCACAAAGCGGGCAGTCTCAGCATTGGCCACCAGCTCGACAAAAGCAGCAAGAGGCAGAGAAGCGCCCAAAGAAACGGGCAAAAAAGTCAGAAGATGCCCCTCACGCAAGCTGGGATTCTGATCAGTCATCTCAAGTAACTCGCTTCCTGTGCAATCAACTTCACCCTTTCTTGCTGAAAGAAGACGCATAAGCGGCATGTCTGTGTGAGCAGATCTGTGCAGTCAACCACTTACCAAATATGGTGTTGCAGATGGAATTTGAGCTGCCGCTGCGTCTGAAGCAGATCTTACTTGGTGAATATGAGAGCATCTTGAGGAGCGACCAGCTGCCAGCTCTGCCACAGAAACCATGTGTAGCTGACATTCTATCACAGTATGTTGATCAGAGCAACAGCGAGGGCCTTGACTTTGAGCAAGAGGTGAAGATGGCTGCTTGCTATAGCCCACTTTTGACATGCGTTGTATGTGAAAGATTGTTATGAACACCAATCTGCTGTAATGCTCCTCCACTGTTCAGAATGGTATGTGTTGTATTGTTGTAATATTGTTGGATTACTATCAGAATGGATAGTGTCACATTGTGTGGCACGTTGTGTGGCACATTGTATGCTGCATTGTAACATGTGAATCTAAGCTGACTGCTTTGAGATCACTGCAGGTGGCAGATGGGCTGCAAATGTATTTCGACAAATCTCTACAGCACGTCCTACTGTACCAGGAGGAGCAAGACCTGAGCAAGCAAATTGTGAGCTCCTGCAACTGTTTCTGTTCGGTTTGCTTCTACCATCTGTTCTTACCATAGGTTTTGATGCAGCACTCTCAGTGATGCATGCTGTCCAAGGTTGCCTGTTGCCACCTAGCTGCATTGAGCGTGCTTTGGATGCAAGCCTGATATGTTCTGAATTGCAGAGCTTTCCAGATGGTACATTGCCAAGCAGTCTGTATGGGGGGAGCCATTTGCTGCGTCTGTTGGTCAAGCTGCCAGAGATTTTGCCAACTCAGATTCTGTCAGCCGCCAGCCAGGACAGGCTGCAAGCTGGCTTGGTGGATTTCATTGTTTTCCTTGAGGACAATGCATCAAACTTTTTCCATGTACGCATGGATGAGTAGGGTTGCTGTCACAGCTTGTCTGAGTCACAACAGAAAGGTCATAGTATGTTGATAGACCATGGTTGCAGGCCGAGTTGCACTACAGGCTGAAGCTGGCAATCACGCCTAAGATATGTCATTTGATGTTTTGATTTGAGTCCTGTTTGCAGCAAGAGCAAACTGGTTATTTGAATTACGGTACACACATTTTGATTGTTCAGCTTTTATACTATGTTTGCAGTTGAGCATCGTGTGGATCAATTTTGCTGCTGTTTGCTGTTGTTAGGAATTATGCACTGGTTTGGAGTCTACAAATTTGTTGGGCTTGGCTGCTTGTTGTAGCTTTAGAGCATTAGTCCTCTGGAGTTTTACAGAGGCAAGTCATCTAAGCGATGTCACAATTAATCATTGCGCTGGCATCACGATTGCTAGATGAGTACTACAACCGCCTTTGCATGGGTCTGGTGGAGATAGCATTGGGCTGAGCAACAAGCTTGTGAGACACAAGCTTGTTGCTCAATGTCATGTGTTGCTAACGCCAGCATGAAACGCTTGCTCCCTGTGCCCAATGCCCAATTAGGGTTAGGGCTGATGGCCTACTAAACAAGTTTTCAAGGCCGCTGTGTATACTCATTACAGCAACCTCTGGCTGTTCGGAGGTTTGAGCAGCAGAAGCAAACTCGATTATCATCTTTGCAGCTGCATAAGCGCGGGACGCAAGACGGAACGTGGGTGCCTGTCAACCGAGACCACCCCATTAGCACGGGTTCCGGACTGCTTGTGCAAAGCGGCAATCTACATGTAGCAATAATCTCAAAGCCCTCTCAACTCCTGTGTCCCTCTCTGACTGCATGCTGACTCCATCGCGAGTGTCAGTGGCAACGATCTAGTCTTGGTTGTGCACTCGCAAGCTAGTCAACCATGGCGCAACCTTCCAATAAAATCATCGGAGCCATCGCGGGCGCCGCAGCATTGGGCAGCGGGTTTCTAGCTTTTTGCTCGTATCATTCGACGGTACGCACTTACCGAGTTCTTCAAAAGGTCAAGTGTACGATCCAAGGGCAAGAACCGAGAAGCTGCTTCACTGTCTTTGCAGGTATCGCGCAGAGTTTCGGATCTTGAGGCGCAGCTGGCACGGCTCAAAGCTGCAGGTTCTGGTCTTGGAGAAGAAGACCAGGTGCATCATTTTGTTCCAATAAAAAGCCCTGCTTAGCACTTCCACACTCCAACTCGCAACTGTCTCTCTCAGACCGTGGCTGACAATGTGATTGTCCTAGCAGGCACTAGACAGCAACACTGCAGAGATTTCCCGGTTGCAGCAGGAGATTGCGAATCTCAACCAGGAGATCCAGCAGCAAGGCCAGCAACTGCGAGACTCTGTTGCAGACCGTGCTCGGTTACAGGTAAATCACCATGTTCGTAGGTTCAGTTACATGCCCACTTCACTTTCATGCATTGCTGTCTTGTTGACCCACAAATATCCACACACTTGCCAGACATTTTGCAACAGCAGGTTGATTGAAGCAATAACTTTTCCTGCATCTGCTTCTTGTGACACGCCTTTTTGGTTGACTGTGCAGGTTGCAGTGACATCTTCACAGCAGGCAGGCAATCAAGTACAGTCACTCCGTAATGATGTAGCAGCAAGTGAGCAAAGAGTGGCTGACACAAAGCAGAGGCTTGACAACACTCAGGTGGGTCCATCCCGATCTCATTAGCTTGATGTGCATCAGGCTCTTCTGAATGTTACAACCATAACAGACAGCATCAGGCACCCCAGATGGTGATTGCCACCAAGCGCACATGTTGCCTTTTCGGTATTTCTGGGTCGGCTGGCAAGCCGTCACAAAAGTTCTGTTAATGCTCTCTTCCTTTCTATTATGTTCTCTTTAGCATCATCCTGCTTCCTTTCACTTTTTGACTTGAGACATGATTCAGAAGGACAGCTTCAGGTGCTGGATGCATGGCAACTGCACAACTGATTTGTATTGCAGACCGGGTCAGGCACACAAAGTTTTCTGCTGCGTAATTTGTAGCAGTCTTTCTGTACAGCAAAGCTGGCCGCTGGGATGTTGCAGGCTCGTGCTGAGCAGGAGACAGAGCGTGCCAATGCAGCTGAGGCTCAGGCGGCAGCCCTCAACCAGGATGCACAAGCTCACGCAAGCGAGCTACGCGAGAAGCAGAGGGATTTGGACCAGGCTCGGGGGGACTTGTCTGACGCTCAGGTGACATCATTGGCAAACGCCATATCATTGGGTTGACCTTTCCAACAGCCAAATGTCACCCCCTGATGCTTGTGTGCAAGCTGCATAGGCTCATGCAAGCCACCGCGCTGCTTGTCTTTTAGTTCTGTTTACTGGAGCACACTGTTGATACGCCACAGTACACATCCAGTGAATGTTGGCAAAAGCCACCCTGATGCACAAGCGATTGCTGCTGTTTGTCATATCATTGCCTCAAGATGATCTGTGCAAGACACCGCTGCTCCGTTGCAATCTGGATGTTGAGCATGTCCATGCGTACAATGTGCAGAGGGCGCTCGCATGCTGCTTTGTTACATGCTTGCATGCTGCTTTGTCATACTTGAGACGCCAAGCATGCCCATATGTGGTCTCAGCAAGTGTGCCGCAAAGTCAGTTGCTGCTGCTGAGTCGACTGCTTGTATACAGAGACGTGCAGAGGAGCTGGAACATAGTAGCTATGACATCCAACGTGAAGCCAAAACCCTTACTCAAGATCTGGAATCAACCCAAGATGAACTTCAAGCTGCTCAGAGCTCTGCAGCTCAGCTCAGCACTGTGCAGAACGAGCTTGAAAACATCACTGCTGACAGAGACACCCAGAGGTCTGCCAGGGCAGCGGCTGAGGAAGAGGCAAGGGAGCTGCGGCAAGCTGTGCAGAAGAAGGATGACGAGATGAAGGGCATCAAGAAGGAGGCCAAGAGCGCACATGCTTCTCTTGACACCATCAGCCAAGAGGCCAACAGACTCAGCTCTGCTTGTCAGGAGGCTGCAGACAAGAACAAAGGTGAGACCAAGCTTACTACAGCCAACAGCCAACTGGGGGCTGTAGAGGCGTCCATGTTCTGTGTAAGTTTGTTTTGTGTCGTGAAAGTGGGGTTTTTCTGACACCTCCCGCAGCTGAAGTGCCAATCACTGCCTGCTGCACCTTGCTGCAAAGGTGTTCAGCTCCTTGGGTATGCCCTCTTTTGGGTGCAGAGCATGTAGGCAATCAGTGAGAAAGACATGTGAACATGCTTTGCTTGCAACAGTACCAATTGCCTGTTTTTGTAACACAAGCCACCTTATGGTGTTTGCGTTCCATCCACCGCTCAAAACTTGCAGATGATTCATGGTTCAGATGCATGTGGTGGGCCATTTGCTGCACTTGCCTTTGATCGTGGAAGCTGCAATGCTCAAGTATGGAAGTATGCATGCATGAAACTCTACTTCACACTTGTGCTTGTGACCTCATGTTGATGTTAACCTCCATTATATAGCACATGTGACTATAGTGGCGTCATTGAGGCAGCAGGGCTGCAGGGACTTGGCTTATACGGCTCTTGACACCTTCTTGCTTGTGACCTCATGTTGATGTCAACCTCAATTATATAGCACATGTGACTACGGTGGCGTCATTGAGGCAGCAGGGACTGTTGACACGTTCTTGCTTGCCATTGCAGGCTTGGAAGAGCAGGTGAGTGACTTGCAGGAGGCTCTGGCAGATGCAAAGAGTGTCAATGAGCAGGCTGTGTCCAGCCAGCAGGCTGCTGAGAAGGGGGCTGCCCAGGCACAGGAGCTAAGAAGGGAGGTGGCAGACTTGCGCAAGGCCCTTGATGATCGCCAGACCGAGTTGAAGTCTATCAAGGCATGTGTTAATGTGTTGGAAACTCTGCTCATCCAATGTATCTTGCTGCCCATATACGCTGTGCGCATTTGGCACGCAAGCCACTCCTCAACATGTGGCAAACATGTCTGCCATTGGGTTTTCAGGTGTATATCAGTGACAGTGCAGTGTCGATGTCCAACATATCTGTACTGATGCTTCACGCTTTTGTCTGCATTTGGCAAGTGTACATCACTGCCTGGAGGTTGCTTTGACCAAGCCTGCCTAGTGGCAGGCCTGGGTATCTTGCGTATGTTTCTTGTGCTCTGCACAACATAAGCATGCGATTTGAACTGGTATACTTGTTTGTATATTGTTCCCCACTTCGCACAAAAAGGACCACACTGAAGGCATACTCAGTGATGCTTGCTGTATGTGTAGGCTGAGTTAAGCAGCTCACAGAAGGCAGCTGAGAACGGCGAGACCAAGAAAGCTGAGGTACTGTCCCTGACAGAGCAGCTGGAGGAGCAGCGCAAGCTTACCTCCCAGGCTGAGCAAGCCCTTGCCATCTCTAAGGTACACGCCTTTCTATGCTATGCCATGCGCAGGAATGCGTTTGCTTGTGCAGATCCCCCAGCACATGTGTCAAGCGTCAATACTGTGTGCAATGACAAACATTTGTGTGGCCAGATGCCATGCATGACGTTAATCTCGAAGAGCACAATCTACCTCCACTGGACTGACTTGGTTACACACATATTGTGCTCACAAGCTCTGAACTCTGCTCAGATTGGTGTGGCATTACACAGTGTGCAGCATGTGTAGCGGTATGCACAGTTTTGTTGCACATGAGTACTTCACATGACAGGTTGTCCAAGATCAACATCACTGACAGATTGTCAGCAATCACTTTCACCTGTACTATGACAGTCTGAAATATAGTACAGGTGAGAGTGATGGCTGACAATCTGTCAGTGAAGTTGATCTTGGACAACCTGTAAGACAGCACCTTGGTGAAAGTCTGCGTACTCAGCGATACTTTGTATGTAGATATGCAAGTTGGATGGCATCATGCGCATGGACAACTCAGAGTGGTGAATGCACCTTGGTAAAAGTCTGCGTACCAGCAATACTTTGTATGTAGATATACACAAGATAGGCTGCTCTGGAGAGACAAGACTTGTCCTGCATGTACCTAGCTCATCATGAGCTGGAAAACGTGAAACTATTATTATCATTACTATTATTACTGTTATTATTACTACTATTATTAGATATGCAAGATGGTTGGCATCAAGCGCATGAACAACCTGGAGTGGTGAATGCAGAGTGAGGTGGAGGAGGCTCGCGCAATGGCTCAGCAGGTCAGCACAGCCCAGGAGGAGGCCGCCACCGTGAAGGAGAACCTGAAGACCGCCCAGGCCACCTTGCAGAACAAGTCTAAGTCTCTGGAGGACTCTGAGCAGGCTGTCAAGGATCTCAAGGTGACCAAGCTGGTGCTTGATTGTTTTGATTGCTGACTCAAGACAATACAGCGCATGTACAACAAGTGAGTGCAGACTTTGCTTTCCTCGGGACACTGGGTGCTGCTGTTTGGAACGTTTCTATTAAATTGACGCCGAAAGTCTTGTCTTGTCTTGTCTTGTCTTGTCTTGTCTTGTCTTGTCTTGTCTTGTCTTGTCTTGTCTTGTCTTGTCTTGTCTTGTC
>JAABUO010008256.1_pt1 | contig 11802 bp, 15 predicted proteins | sample 5559291 | NCBI WGS metagenome assembly JAABUO01 (sample SAMN10711878, study PRJNA513372) | rock metagenome | isolation source: Antarctica rocks | place: Antarctica: Victoria Land, Finger Mt sud | reverse complement strand
ATTTTGACCTGGCAACACTCCACTGGGTAAGTCTGAGAACTGGCCAGAACAACGGTACCTGTATCATTTGCGCTGCCATGGATGAGTTTGCAATGGAGTATTTACTGGTGCATCTGATTGCATCTCATGAGACGTCTAGACATATCTTTTGCTGAAAGGCTGCCTATTTAGCAGACTCTGAGAATGATACTCCCGGTTGCAGACAGCAACACGCTTGCGTAGACTGGCCAATCTGTAGCTGCAAGATCTGCATGGCAATATTCCTGCTGCTTATTTCCAAGTACCTTGCATGCATCTGCTAAGTGATGCAGCTGTGATTGCATGGTCGGCCAGTATTCATACCTCTGGCAAGTTTTCTGAGCCCACACTTTCTGAGGTGTGCATACTGGCCAATTAAGCAATGAGCCCCAGCACATCATTAATCAGAGGTCTGCTGATGAGTTGAGCTGGTACTAAGGAAGCCTGCAGCATAACTGCTCCTACTAATGAGCAGAATTTGGCACAAACAGCTAACAGCAGGGTAAATGTTCCAAGTACGGGTGTAATTCGATCATGAGATTAACAGGCTGCATCATAAGAAAAAATGGATCATGTGGATGGCATGGGTATGCGCAGCACACAACACCACAGCAGCTCACAAGCGAGTGCTGCTTGTTGACAGCAACACAACCTGCAGCAGCTGCTGTGTGCACTTGGGCGCCAAGGTGCACCAGCAGATAGGACAAGTGTGAACAGCAGTGCGTTACAACATGGTAGAACAAATTTTAGCAAAGATTGTTGCAGCAGCCTCCAGCTCCATTAGCACACACCCTTGCAAGCAGGCTTGTACGATATGTCTAGGTATCTCTGCGAGGCCTTCTTTTCCTGGCAACTGTTGCACTGCCTTCCTCACCCCTTGTGTCCGCCTACACCAGAAGAAGCAGTTCAGCCTGACAACATCATGAGCAACAGTTGGCACTGTGATCAGGCCAAAATGGACGATCCCTACCGCTATAGCATTCTTATTGGGCAGAGCCTTTGTTTGCGAGTTGCTGCAGAATGATGTCCACAGTGTATGTCCAGCCCGTACTATCAGCACACACCTGCGTCAGCATATCTGCAAGGTAGAGTCAGTGGAGAAACTGAGAAGCCAGCAGCAGGGTCGAGCAGCTAGCTCACCCAAATGTCACTAGTGCTGTATACTTCTGCTTGGTCTCCTTGTCTATATCACCGGTGTAAAAATGGTTGAAAGCAGCACCACTAGCACCAGCCACAAAGGCAAGTCCTACAACTGTCCAGCCAACATCAGGAATACTGGACCACCTGCGGTGTCAAAACATGTGCACTGACTGATGCCGAAGAAGGCACTCTTCGTTGAAGGCAGCAGATCATAGTAAGCAGTACGGCTGCAGCAGGAGAGTCGTTGTCTGCAGCAGACGCAACACTTGCGTACCAACGCTCTCGGGTCTGGATGGATACACTTGGCACATTATCGGAAGTCATCTAGATGATAGCTGCAAGCAAGGTCGCTTGTTGCCTGTTAAATACCTGAAAAGCGGGACATATAGTTCAGTCTGCTGTTGACGACGCCTTTCAGTTTTGACGCGTAAGACCATTCGGTACAGTGCGTAAGTACGGTGAGAAATTGTTGGGCAGCGGCGGTCAAGGAGGACAGTAAATTCGCCGGCGGTGGACCCGCTGGGACCGTTTGCACGACCGTGCCGCGGGCTGCGTGCTTGCGTACATGCGTAAAGCGTTGGCACAACAAGGTTCTTAGCTTTTATCGAAACCAGATCAGGCGCTGCTCGGAGTTCTGTTGTCCTGCACCCTGACAGCTCAGTGTCGGAAGTCTCTTTCGTACCGGATTGCATAAATTGCACACGGTGCTTCCGGTACCAAGAGACGCAGAATGGCAGACACCGAAAATAGCAACCTAGCTGAAGAGCAACGTCTGGACAGTCAAAAGGCCAGGAGGCACAGCGATATCAGAGTCTTCTCTGGCACCGCGACTCCAAAAGTAGCAGAGGTCGCGCCCGAGGAGGTACTTTTCTGCTAGTGCAGACCAGGTTGTTTCCGGCTAACAGCGTTAGATCTGATCTACCAGCGACTGTATCCGCAGGATGCACCAATTTGCTGGATCTGTTTGGACGTTGCTAGGGCAGACACCGCTCTGATGCGGCCCTGCAACTGCCCCCGCTATGCACACGCAGGCTGTTTGGCGAGGTGGCAGCTACAGTCGGCAGGCTCCAGGTAGCGCTCTACGTTGGCGTCCGCCCACCGCGTATGGCATAGCTCTGAACTTGCTGCTGCGAAAGCTGGGCATGCGCACCTAAAAAAGCAAATACTGACGCTATCTGCTCTGCAGGCGAGAAACGCATTGTGAGTTTTGCGACTGTACCCTTCCTGAGTGGAAGTCTACACTGACACCAGTGTGTGGTGCCAATGCCCCTGCTGTAATGAATGTCAATTTTGATGGTCAGACATATTCCTTTGAAGTGAAGCCTGGGTCAGCAGGCTACAAGCAATTCACCCAGGCAATACGGGAAGCTTTCAGTCTGCCTGAAGATAGTGAGCTCAACATCACCTTTACCTGTGATGAACCTAGTCAAGGTATGTGCACATGACGCCCTTTCTGTGCTGCAAGGTACAGCAATACAATTTGCTTTATTTCGCCTGGAAGCATACCCAAGCACTTATCATCGCCTTCTGTTCCCAGTGCTGCACTGTCCCCGGGTTTGCTCTGTCCTGCAGCACTTACAACCATGCACATTGCCTCAGTGCTTGGAAAAACCGCCAATGCTTCATCCCAGAGCAGCCTCCTGCTTTCTGCAGGCCTGATCCATGCAGGCTCACTTCTGACCCTACAAGGCGCTGGCGCATATGATGCTGCAGTGCACTGCGCATCAGTGTCAGCAGCACGCAGAATCCTCCAACAGCAGCAGAACCCAGATGGCACTCTCCCACAAAGCATGCACAGCATTCAGGGCCAGAGGCACTATGATGCGACTCAGCCCATCCCTGTTCAAGTTCCACCTCCAGGAACCTCCACCACCCCTGCTGGCTCCTCTGGCCAGTCCTCATCTTCTGCTCAGCAGGCCTCAAGTGGCATGCCCAGATCAAGCAGCTCTAACAGCAACAACAGGAGCAGGAAGCGTTGGACTGGCATCACACGGCGCATGAGGACAGCGCTCTGTGAGATGTGGACTCCCAACAACTCCAGGCCAAATGAGGAGCAATCAGGCCAAGAGTGATACTCTACAGAAGTTCTACATATATTGAGCACCCTATCTGGCAGTGATTTCTCTCTGTCCAGCAGCAGAGAAAAGAAGCATCAAACAGTACAGGCAGCTGGTGCTTGGCATAGCTGTGTAGCAAGACAAACAGTCGCAGAGCCTGTTTTGAGCCACATCTATGCCAGCAGACAATCGTACATGCTGTTGTGAGTCTATGTATTGTGTTAGTCAAGCAGGAGTCTTTGTGGTTGCTACAGACATAGAGTAGTTTTGTCTACATTTCATGCTTGCCAGTGCATGTATGACCAGGTGCTCACAAGGCCATAGCTTTTTCAGCTTTGTCAGTGCAGTGCAATCGTTTGGTCGCTGCGGCTGCTCAGTGATGCTGTCTGTACTTTTGTACCACTGTTGGTGGTGCAGCAACTGCGCCTGCTGCATGCACATTGAAATTGCCGTGTAAAGTTGTGACAGTTTATACTGCACATGTCGTACAGCTTTACCTCATTGTGTTAAATGCGCTGCAGCAATTGCTTTATGATGGCTCATGAACGCAAGGAATTGTCTATTGTTGACATATAATATAACATCTATTAAATGTTGCGTTCCATGTAACAGCATACAAACAGTCTGAGTACGGTTTTATATGAGGCATCACATCAGATCAAGTCCTGCAAACATGGTGTCATCCGCCACAATCGCCTGAGGTTTTTCAACATCAGACCTGGACTGGTGCAGTTGTGCCAGCTCTGCTGGTGGATCTGCTGCTGGGCCAGCATCTATCTTTGGTACAAGGGGTGCCCCTGGCGTGGATGGGGGTGACATGGCACGTGGTGTATGCAGTGACTCAGGTTCTGCAATGATCGCTTGTGAGTCTGAGGTGCCTGGCTGAGCAGATGAAATCTGCAGAGCTTGAGTTGCTGCCGCATGTGACACTGAAGGCTGCATATCTTCTTTATCTTTGTCATTCAGTATCTCATGTGTAAGCAAAGCTGGCAGGTGATCATTCACAGCAATCGTGGTCTGCGGCTGACCCATGGAAAGACCCTCCTTATCATACCCCCCTGTATTGGTGGCTTGCCCAGAGCTTTCACCCTCAGAAACAGGACTCAACCCTGAGTTGCCTGAGGAGCTCTCATTGCTGCCTAAACCTCGGCTCTTTGGATCAGTCTCAGGATCCAGAGACACATCTGGAAGTGAGTCTGCTGATGAGCTGGCATGCTGACTGGACACCATCAGCTCATCAGCTTCTTGATGCAAAGCTTGAGCTGCAGCAGAAGCTGGCAGATCCTGCGCAGCCTCAGTCTCCGACTGTGAACTTGTGTCCCCTTCGTCCCCGTCCTCGCTGGCTGCTGCTTCGTCAGGTATGGGATACAAGGGTTTGACTGTGGGCCGTGGCCGGGGGCCGCCGTAGTTGGTTGATGCGGTGCTGCTCATAGATCTGAGACTACTTGCATCGTCTGCTTCATCAGGTTGATTGCCATCATCTAGGATGGTGGACATCGTGCGGATGCTGCGTGTGTCAGCATTCACTGGCTGAGATCGGGAGCTGCTCACAGACCTGTAGGCCAGGGCATCTCATTAGTTTTGGCTACAGAAGACACTGCCCAGGCAGCGCCTAGTGATACAAAGACAGGAATGTGATATCAGCTGAGCAGCTTAAGCAGAGAGCATGACTGGCCTGATCTGCAGGACCTCAGGCACTGCCACTGGCATCAATGAGCATCGTCCTGATCAAGTGGTATTGCTAACAACGTGCAGATTGCCCAGAAAGCATTTCCAACATGCTCCTGCACAGATGCAGCGCAGGCAACACCTGCAAAAGACAGGAGGCAAGTAAGGCGGCAATGACCTGAAGCTAACTGCATCATCCATGTTGAACTCTGGCATGCGGTCCAGCACGGTACGTGCGCTTTGCACGCTGCGGCTGCCATCTGTTGCGGCATGACTGGCACTCACAACACTGCTGCTGTAACCCACATCCACATCCACAGAGTCCCCATCCTCATAGTCCAACATCCCTTCCCTGCTGAGCGCATTAGACAAGTCCTGGCTGTCCTGTGTTTTCCTGCTAGCGCTGCGGTCCTCAGCAATGGCAACTTGAGGCTTGTTGCCGCCCTCCTCAGTCTGCTCTTTAGCACTGGATCCAGTGTTGGACACTGACTGCTGTGGTAAGGATTGCTCTGTGAGCAATGAAGCAGTGACAGCAAGGTCTTGCATGTCAGCAGAAGTGAAGGAATACTCTGCAGCCAGTGCACTGGCCTCTTCAGTGCTGCTGTCCAGCTCTGCTTGCAGTGCATTGGCTTCCTCAAACTTGTCTGAGGCCGCTGCCTCCTCCACTTGGTGAGCCAGACCTTGCATGCTGCTCTGCAAAGGTATGCAAGCCACTGCTGACAAGCATGCATTGGATACCAGCTAATGCTACAATACTGCAGCAATGTCAGTCTAGAGGTGGACAAAGCAAGACGGACACAGGAAGCTTAAGTGCCAATTTGGGCAGAAATGCAGCAGATGCCAGCTGGCGAGATGCTTGGAGCAAAATCATGCCGTTATACGGTTGACATAGCGCATGACTTTAGTGTTGGGGTTGGTCAGCACAATTGCAAATGTGGAGTGCATGCCCCTGGACATGATGAGAAGACTTGCCTGGAGGTGGCGCCATCTGGCAAGGGCAGCTGCCCTCTTGGCTTGCGTCACAAAGCCCTCCTGCTCTTTGATGCTGTCCACCTGAAGCTGCTCCTGCTCCTCAGCTTCACTCACCTGCACAGACATTCGACTCAACGATGTGCAGGCAGAGCTGGAGCCCTCGCAGGCAACTGACGAGCACCGCTGATCTGCTTATCAAAGCGTATTTCAAAATGTGATGCATGAATGGTGTCATCTGTTCATGTAACAGATGCTGACTTCTGTACGCACAAATCACTGTAAATCGGCATGTACGGGTAGCTGCGCGAGCACAGCAGCAGCAAAAAATAGACACAGGTCATGATGTAAGAGAATGGGCATGAAATCAACCAAATAAACTTGATGTGGTGAAATCAGCAAGTCAGAGAGGCACCTGCTGACGCAGCTGCTTGGCTTTGGTCATGGCCACATCAGCTTGAGCTGCCAAGGCTTTGGCTTCAGCTGACAATGCTGCTGCGCCCTTGAAGTCCTACAGCCATGCACACCAATGCAGAAAGTCAGCTGCAACACTACACAGCCCAGACAATACACATTGCCGGGACCAACACTGCGAGTCAAAAGCACAGCCGGGCAAGCAAAGAAGCACAACGAGGTAAAGCTGGCCTCACTCGCAGCTGAGCACTTTCAACTCAATGCTGCCTTTGAATTACACCAAATGCATATCTTGATTTGTATACATCAATAAAAAACCCCCAATCCTATCTTGAAGTCCGCATGTGAAACAATTGGATGCAAGTTGTGGTAATGTGCTACGCACGGAGGTTGCAGTGTGATGCAGCGTACCCTGGCTGCAGCAGCTGCTTTCTTATCGTTCTCCAGCTCAGGAATGCGGCGCTGGGCCACGGCTGCCTGTGCCTCTGCTGCTGCTGCTTCATTGGCGAGGCCGGCTCTCTGACTGGCAAGAGCCCTCACTGCCACTCTGCTTGCCTCCAAATCTCTTTCCAACTCCTGTTGGCATCAATGCGAAGTTGTTCACCATAAGTTTATCAATGTGACATATGGATTGCAGCCTTGCTACATGAATTAGGACCTATAGTACTACTATCAGTTTAACATATGAATTGCAGCCTTGCTACATGAAATAGGGCCAACTTGAAGTTGGGGCAATTATCAAGGTGCCGTGAGATTTGCGGCACTATTGCATGGAATGTGGCACAAGCCTGTTTTTAATGTGAAAATCTGACCAATCTTCCCAGTACCAGTCTGTGTTCTGGAGAAGCACCCCTGTACCTATCAGGTCTGCACTCGCAGCTGCATTCAGCAAAACAAAACATTAGGATCAGAGTGCAAATGAGCCCATGACTCACATATTTCTCCTCTCAATCAGCAGACCAATCAGCAGACAATGACAAAGTATGGATATTGCAGCAGTGGCAGGATTCTCTGCTCCTGCAGCTACTGTTGTCACTCTGACCACAACCAGCCATGCTTGGCACAAAGCCCAGTGACAAGCACAAGCAAGGCATACCTTAACAGCATCATTGGCCTGCTCTTCCTGGTCCCTCAGACCAGCTTGGATTTGGCGCAGATGCTCCTCTGCTTCAAGCGCTGCTGAGATGGCGGCAGCCCGCCCAAGCATCTCACTTGCTGCAGCTGCAGCAGCCGACACCTGCAGCATTGGTCAAGGTGCTGGGTCATGTCACCTTGTTGGGTTGGTCACGTTGCAATGCATCATGTACCATGAAGCAGAATGTGAAGAAGATGCTTCTGGTGGGGTTACTCTAGAAAGTGGAGCTGCGCAGCTCACAGTACGCTGTGATACAGCGAGGTACGGTCTAGCCAAGCAGCGTTGCGAAGCAATACATCTTGCTTCAGACCCTTTTTGCGTTATCAGATGCTCACTGAAGTTAAGGCCTGAAAAGATGCCTATTTAGAATGCCTGGCTGAGGATATGGTGAAATGGCTTAGATATGTTAGCACCAAAATTAGTGACACAGTGACAATGCTCCACAGTCCTGGATGCCACAGCAGTGGACAACCGCTAGCTCAGATTGTGACCTGCAGTTGGGCATTGAGATGCTGACATACAAATGCCTGCATGTGACAGATCTTGCCGTGCGTTCAGGTTGCGCTGCATACCTGCTCCTCAAGCAAGGCCTGCTGTTGTTTAGCTGCAGCCTCAGTCGCCACAGCTTGTTCTCGGGTGCTCTGGACAGCAATCTCTTCAGCATCCCTTTCAGCCTCTTCTGTGGCCACAGCCTTGCGGTCTTCTGCCAGGCGCGCCAGCGTCTTGTCATACTTGGCTGCCAAGGAATGCATGTGCTGGTGAATGTCTGCCAGCTTGTCAGCAGCTGCTGCTAAGGCTTCCTCTTTCTCTGCCAGCTGACGCCTGCATTGGCACACAGATTGCTGAATGCAGAGTAGGTGTGCACAACCAGCAGCATTGCATCACTGGAAGGCAAAGGAATGCATGCGCTGGTCAGTATTGCCCAAGTCGTCTGCAGCTGCTGCCAAGGAGATCTTCGATCAATGGCAGCCAAAAGTCATACTTCATTCATTGCTGCTGCGTGTTCAATGCATATGCGAGAAGGCAGAAAGCTGCAAATGCTGTATCCAGTCGGCGATGCTTGTCTTCAAGGACTGCAATGCCTTTGCTGCACATTTGCACATGAAGTGCGGCATACATGTGTCACCAATTCACTGCACCTGGACATGTATGGAATACAGAATGCTGCTCGTGCCTTTTGCACCAAGCACCAGTGCGAGCTGTACCTGAGGTCTTCTACCTCTTCCTGAAGACTGCTGTGCTGCTCAGCAGCTTCTGTGCGCTGTGAAGCCACAGGGCGAGTGGCCTCCTCAATCTTGGCATCCACGCTCTGCTGCTCCCGGGTGATCCAGTCCTGCCTGGCAGTGATGCGCGCTTTCAGCTCCTCCATATGCTCTTCTGACGCTGCAATGGCATCTGCCAGCTTGCTGGCTTCCTGCACAGCCCAGCTGCCAAATCAGAGAAAAGAAAAGAAAAGACTACACCTTTCGGCGTCAATTTAATGAGAAGCCAAGATTATACCGGGCTGCCCAGCTGCCAAATCAGACACTCACCTCTGCTGCATTGATGGTGTCTGATGATGAATCTGCATTCAGGCCTGCATGTATTTACATGCCTGTGTTGAAGTGGCAACTTCTGCTGCTCTGTGAATGCAATTTCAACTCGATAGAAGGGCTGGCAGGGTGCACAGAAATGGCTGCGTTCTGTCAGCTTCGTTGCCAAATTCAAATAGCAGGGTGCTCTGACTGCTATCTGAACCAGTTAGGTTTCTGGCTGAGGTCGTGAAGAAGTTTTGCCCTTTCACCTTTTGCGCCTGTTTGGCTGCTTTTGCAGCTTTCTGCTGCTGTGCAGTCTGGAGCTGGGCAGTGGCCTGTGCTGCAGCCTGCCAGGCAGTTGCCTGCTGCTTGGCGATATCTGCCCTGCGGGCCACAGCTGCCTCACATTCAGCCTCGCCAGCTCTGGCAGACCGCTCCAAGGCTTGGATGTGTGCCCTGCAGCATTCACATATTTTTTGAAAGAGTGATACTTACATTCATGGATGAATGCATTCATTCATTCATTCATTCGTTCGTTCGTTCATTCATTCATTCATTCATTCATTCGTTCATTCACTCATTCGTCTATTCACTCATCCATCCATGTACCCATCCATCCATGCATTCAACCGTGTGCATTGCTGGAGGTCAGGTACATGAATTTCTGGGATCCTCCCTGCATGGGTTCTGGTAAGGTGTACATGATCCTAGGTGCTTACTAAACTGTTGCATAAAACCCACTAATGTCTGTACTCACACTGCGAGATTATGTTTGACTTTGTAAGTTGTAGCTGACTGATGCTGTGACTGCATGCACATTCTTACAAACACTCAGGAGCTGAGTTGATAAAACGAGTTTGAGCAGGAGTTGGGATGCATGTGACAGAGTCATGTGGCACATCTGTTGTACTTGATTCCAAGGTGTGACTTGCAAGCAACAGGCAATATGCTTGGCACCCACAGCTTCGTTTTGTAGACAAAGTTGAGCAGAAGTGAGACCTGAGGGCGTCCAGCTCACTGCTGAGGTTTGCTGCTGACTCAAAGTCTTCTTGTTCAACTGCCAGTTGCTCAGCCTCCTCAAGTTGCCGCACTTGACCTGCAATCAACAGCGGCCTCTGACTTCAGCGCTGATGTGACATCACGCTCATGGAGTCAGATGCATGACTGCCAATTGAATGCTGCCTTGTGCTGCATGACTGCACACTTCCCTTTGTGCCGTGCTCTCTGCTCTGTGGATAAGAGACATGACAAGCACCACATCTGAGCCTGCCTCACTGCTGCTTTGCTTGCATGGACGCTTTGATGCAGGTGAGGTATGCAAGCAACCTATGCGCGACCACTTGAAGTACAAGAAAGCTGATACCAGAGAGTCATTTGATCCTTATCACAGGTGCCACATGACGCATCTCAACAAACCCATTGCGCAGTATTTGCGCCTGAAGTACCTACTGACTGCACTATCAACGCTGACAATTTGGACAGCATGCTTACTCATGTCAGCGACAGCCTCCAAGGTGAAGGTGTGGCGCTTCTGACGAACTGCTTGCTCGTCCAGAACAGCAGAGTTGATGGCCTCAGTCAGGAGAGCAATGTGCTGCTGTGCCCTAGCCTGCACAGCCTGCAAGCCCTCCTCAAAGGAAATGCCCTTTGCAGCCTGCATGCAATCAGCTGCCATGCTTGCAACTGGTGGCAGCTTGTGCAACAGAACTCTGCCTGGCAACATGTACAGGCAATGCTTCTGTCATATACTGTAAAGCAAGACCCTGGGTGCAGCGCATCTGTGGCCCAGGGGCTGAGAAAGACTCAGTTGGCGCCAGTGTAAGTACACTGGCGTCAGTGTCAATACACAGAAGTCGATGTTGAAACCACCGATCTCAGTGCAAATAGACCAGCTTGCAGCCAATACTCTCTGCTGTGTCAGCAGTGCCATCTCTGGGCTGCTACAATGCAGGATGATGCTTTGCACACGCGATGGGGTGATCAGGCACTGCAGAGGACCCAGCAAGGCACGCGCAAACACATGCATGGCAAGCCTGTACCAACAGCATTGTCAGCAGTGTTTTGACCATGCAAGCATGCACACTTGTCATGACCAGACCCAGCAGCACACTTGCAGGTCATGCCTAGAGAACCACCTGCAATAGTGCCTCTGATGTCAACGCAACAGGCGTTATGCCCAAGCTGGCAAGCCCAGCCGGCATTACTGTGTGTAATGGGGCAGCCAAGTTTGCCGCCGCCACAGCATCAGTCAAGGACAAGGAGGTCAGCTGAGGAACAGCTGCTGATGCAGCAGTAGCAGTTGATGCTGCTGCTTTGTGATGATGCCGCTTTGGGCTGACAGCAGCAGGTGCTTCCTTGTGTGGTGTTGCCTTGACAGGTGACTTTGGTTGAGCAGGCTGACTAGGCAGTGCCTGAGACTGACTCACAGGTGCTTGGTCCATGTCAAGTTTGGCAGGTCCCTTCATAGCTACTGCTGCAGCTGTTGTAGAGGCTACTGGATTAGTGTCTGCAGCCACAGCTACCAGTGGCGTTGGTGCCAATGCGACTGATAGCGATTTGGGCTGAGGCTGTGCGGTGTGACTATCTGCAGCTTTGAGGGCAGTGTCAGGCTTTGAGGCCGACACACTGGGGAGGGAAGCTGTGTCTGAGGCTGCACGTTCAGTTGAAGCTTCTCCAGGCTGATCTCTAGCATATCCCACCCTGCGTGTGGTCTTCTTCTTTCTGCGGCCTTCAGGGGCAGCTGCGGTCAGCGGGGCTGGTGCCGGCACCTGCCCTGGGGGCAAACTGTGGCCCTCCTGCAAGGCGGCTGATGTCGTGGAGTTGGTGGTGGTAGAGGGCTGGGGTTGTGGTTTGGGTGCAATGCTTGGACCTGACAAGACTGGTCCGC
>JAABUO010008255.1_pt1 | contig 11802 bp, 9 predicted proteins | sample 5559291 | NCBI WGS metagenome assembly JAABUO01 (sample SAMN10711878, study PRJNA513372) | rock metagenome | isolation source: Antarctica rocks | place: Antarctica: Victoria Land, Finger Mt sud | reverse complement strand
TGACCTTGCTGCACCTGAGCTACAGCTACTTGTCTTCTCAGCATGATGCATGTTTACGTCTGGTGGTGTGTTGCTGCAGTTGGCAAGCCAGTGGTTGACAGTTGGGTCAGGCGAAGTGAGCCTATACCTGCAGCGTGAGATTGGCCTGTCCACCTTCCTGGCTGCTGTCCAGACCTACTGCCTCAAGGTAAATTGTGCTCATCATTAAACGTGGGTTGGTTCTAAACAATACAAATCTGTCTCGACACTGCACCTTTCAGTGCTGGCGCGTAGCCTTAATTCAATAAGTGCTCAGAGCGACTGTACATGACACGTATTGTTGCAGTCACAGCGTTTCACTCACAGCGCTGTGGAAGGTGGTAAGGGCATAGGACTGCTGCTGCTTTGTTGAGCTCACAGATCTTGCCTTAAAAAAGTTGTTTTGGTGCGTTTCTGTTGTGGTGTGTGCCGCTTTGTTCATGTCCTGATGTACTCTGTTGATGCATCAGACTGTCGACTGCTTGCGTGGAGAACAGTAATGCTGTTCTAGCCAAGCATTTACTTTGCCTACTGACGGGCTCACCTCAGGGTCAACAGCTGTGTTCACTTGCTGATGTGTCACCACTCACCTGCACCCTAAATCTCAGCAACAACACCTGTGTGTTTGCTGCTTGTTGTGGCATCTAAACCCTAAAACCAGAGGACAATGTGTGACTCTTCACTTTCTACTGTCTTTTGCACTTGCTCAAGGACACTCACCCGTCTGCTCACTTCCTGTTGTATCCCTGTCAAGAGTGGTCAGCAGTATATGCTCAGACACTGACTGGCATACTCAGACACTGACTGGCATGTCTGTGGTGGGCTGTTTGCTGTTTGGTGGTGTCATTTTTGCACGTTGCAACATTGCCTTCTGCAAGACAGCCTGGTGTCTTTGCTGACTCATTGCCTTCTGCAAGACAGCCTTGAGTCTTTGGTGACTCTTTGCCTTCTGCAAGACAGCCTTGTGTCTTTGGTGACTGGGCATGTGCATGCAGGATGCTGCTGACCGCAAGCGTCTGGGCCGGTCCACCTTCAAGAACCTCAACCTGGGGCTGGCCACCATTGCTGCTGGCAATGCAAGTGCACTCTGGTACATTTCTGAACCTGACTGCTTCACCAACAGTCAGAACCATATGGGCTAGTTCTGTGCAGCCACGCTTGTTTGTTGGCAGACTGTAGCACTGTGGCATAAGCGCTTCACAACCAGCTGCACAACATGTGACTCGGCAATGTCTGTCTGAATTTAACGACTGCGACATGATGTATCTATGGCTGCAGTATGCCTTGACAGCTGGACAGACATCTGTACTGGAGAGGGTCTGAGTTCATGTACAGAGCCTGCTGTATCTGTAGTGATGCATCAGTGTTCATCGTTCATCCATTCAGAGGGTTTGTTTGTACATTAGACACATGTTGTCCCCTAGGATCAGTTGTGTATAGTCTTGAAAATTTTCCTGTGTGTGAGTGTATGTCAAGTTATGTTCAAGAGGTTCGGGTCATACAGGTGGGCAGTGAACACTGCCAAGATGGTTGACTGGACCACTCAGAGCAAATTCCGCCTGGCCTTCCTTGCAGTCCAAGTCGTCACCTATGCATACAAGTGAGTCACACATGCCCTTGAGCCACAAGTGCACAATGCATCTGTCTTGCAAGTTGTTGCAACAGTAGCAGCTGCCTGCTTGCATGTACATATGCTCCTTCTGTGTCAGAACAAATGTGCATGCTATGTCACATAGAGCACGGCATGGGCCAATAGGATGTAGCTGTCAAGGCAGCAGACTGCAATGCTGATATGCAAGATGCATGGGATTGCTCGCTTGTTGTGCTGCAATACGTTGCTTGGCTGTTAATGGTTTTTGAGCAGCTGAATTCAGTGTGACAGAGCTTTTGCTCTGATCTGGCCGATTAAACTTGGCATCATTGTGAGACTGGATTGCGACTGCCTGTTGCAGCTGGATTGAGAGTGACAGGGATGAAGATGAGCAGATCAACAAGATTGAGTCAGCTTTTGACAACGCCACTGACAGCTTGAGGGATGTCGCCAAGAAGGGGTGAGACCTCCCTGTCATGCTGCTCAGATGCAGTCTGTGCACTTGTCCCGCATTTGCCTCCCCAGCTTGATTTTCCTCCATTGTCAGCTTGACCTAATTTCGTGCGACAGTTTGTTGTGGTGTGCAATGTTTTGGCCACCTGCAATCTGATGTAGTGTGCAATGTTTTGGTCCTGTTGACCTGGCTGACAAACAGCTGATGACCAAAATGTGTTTGCTTGCTGCAGTGAGCGCAAAGCCAAGGAGTTGTGGGAACAAGGGTGAGTTTGCTGTCCGTCTTAATTGTGACCTGTCGCCCTGACACAGTTGCTGCTGAGTAGTATCTGCGTTCAACAGTGGTGTACTGTCATGCTAGCAGGTTTTGACCCCTAGTATGCCCTTGTGACAGGCTGTGTAGTGTTGATTTAATATTGCATTGCTGGTTGCTGTCAACATGCTGCCATAGAGTTTGCCAGCATATATCAAACTGCAGAGTGGTCCAGTGCTGTCCTGTCAATGAGTATCTTGCAGCCATGTATTCCAAACAGACATTTGCCAAGCTTATAGGTCTTCTACACGATTGCCGTACCTCTGTCTGCAGTGAGGACAAGCTTGAAGAGGCGAAGCACAAGGGCAAGAAGTACGCCAACAAGGCCGAAGATGAGGCAGAGGACATCGGCGACAAAGCCAAGGACAAGTTTGATGAGGCCAAGCACAAGGGCCAGAAGTACGCCGACAAGGCCGGAGACGAGGCAGAGGACATTGGCGACAAGGCCAAGGACAAGTTTGGTGAGGCCAAGCACAAGGGCCAGAAGTACGCCGACAAGGCCGGAGACGAGGCCGAGGACTTGGGCGACAAGGCTAAGGGCAAGGCCGAGGAGGTTGGGGACAAGGGGAAGAAGTATGCCAACAAGGCACAGGATGAGGCAGAGGACTTTGGTGACGAGGCAGAGAGCAAGACCAAGAAGTACGCCAACAAGGCAGAGAATGAGGCAGACAGGTGAGGACCTTAGCATGCAGCTGTCCTACTGACAATGGGTTATGTGCATTCTTGTCCTGCGTAGCATGATGCTTTGCTTGCAAATGCCTGCAGCATGTAAAGCTCCACACTGACAATGCTCTCATGCAATTTTGCACCAGTTTACTATGCACAGCTCTGCATGAGTGTATGATAAGCTCATATCATTTTGCTTGCCAATTGTGCTGGCAGCATGAGACATGAGGCAGACATCTGAGTATTGACACCTTGCTTGCAAGGAAAGCCATCCACACTGCAGTATCTGTCGTTATCATTGGTTCATCACAGTTATACAAGATGGCCATGCACATAAGAGCACATACCACAGATGACCAGTTCAACATCACATTCCAAGGCAAAGCAGTGTGCTGAGTTTGGAAGTCATAGCAAACAGCAACTTGCTCATGCCTTGACTGCTGACCCAGTCCATTCCTCTTTGCAGGTTTGGGGACAAAGCAAAACGTGAGACTGAGTCTGCCGGGCGGGAAGCCGAGAGGTTTGGAGACAAGGCTGAGCGCGAGGCCAAGGACACTGGAAAGGAGGCCAAGGGCCAGGCCAGGAGAAGGGGCTTCCTCTGATCAGGTACAGCATATAATAATAATTTACGGGCATTCCAGCTAATCGTTTTTGCCAGGTACCTACTAGGTGTGTGTACAGCATGTCAAGGCAGATCTCTTCAGATGCTAAGCAAACTAAATGCTCGCTACTTTCACAACATGCTCTGGTGAACAGCGTACAATTGAAATGCTGCAGATGGGTTTTTTGGCAATGACACAGCATTGTTGAGATTGTCAATGTTGCACAAGCTGCATGATTTTTTGCTTTCGGGCTGATGTTTTTGCTGGCCGGTGTTTGCTAGCAAATCTGGAATCTTTCCATGGTAACTCTGACTTCAACCAAGGTTCAAACAGTTGTCAATTCTCCATCAATCCAGGGCACTTTCCAATTCGTTGAATTTGCATCACCATTCAACATTGGTACCTGGGGCTTAGCTGGCCCATTGGTGTATGAGACTGTATCAATGGCCACATGACATGGCCACTGCGCTGAGGGTATCACCTCTGCACTGTTACATCTTTTGTCTCATCTCGCATGCTCTGCCAAGATTGTGATGATTGCATGCAATGGAGACACACCTGCACTAAGCCATTTGTGTGGACAATGTGCAGCTAATGTTCTGGGACCAACGGCCTCAGCAGGATCAGTGCAGCAAACATCACCAACCTTGGAGATTTGTGATGCTATCACCACACTGTGTCAGACCATGCTGCACAAAGTGCTGTGGGTGATACTGTCTGATATACGAATGTGGTGCCTGATCCAGCTGTGACTGGCACCTGATTGTGGTATTTGCTGCTTTTTGTGTCCGAGCTACCTTCATGTGAACTTCAGCATTGACATCCTTGACTAGTTTGTATCTTTTGACAATGTTACACACTCATGACCATCCTCCTTGAATACCATCATGTCAACAAGACAGTTTTGAGTCGTCATACATGTAAAGACCAATGTCCAACAGCCAGCCTGACTGCAGGCATGTGCATTCCGTACCATCAGTCGCATTGTTTTTTGCAGAACATGTCATGAAGGCTGTACCTGTGTTTGCGAAGATGTTCTATTATACTTCACAAAACTTGCAAGAGCTTACATGGCTGTACGCAGCACAGCTTGCATTTGCGCATTATGTTGCAGGTGCAACACAGAACTCATGACTGTGTTAGATGTGATCAGATGAACTTGAAATTGAGCCGCGTGCAGTCTGTGTGTGTCTTGTATTGCCAACAACCCACAACAAAATGCCTAAAAGAAGATTTTCAGAACCAGCTACCACAGGGTCTGCCTTGAGATGTGCATGAGTTTGAACTTCATGTTGTTGCATAAATCTTGCTTTCGATATGTACGAGCATGCATGCACAGAACTCAAGCAAAGCATGTGCAGCTAGGGAATCGTCTGCACAATGTGCCATATTCCACTATTCCGCCATGGTATTGGAGTAAAAACAGCTGCATGCACACATCTCAGGCCACTTGCTGTCCCCGACACTGTCATTGCATGGAATCACAAAAAGCTGCAGCGAATGCCTCCTGCAGGCAAGCAGTGAGTATTGAGCCATGACTGGCTGGTACTGTAGACAGTTTGAGCAACCTACACACAAGGCCTTTTATGCAACAATGTGTGCTCACAGAATACCTTACTGGGCCATAAACTGAACAGCCCTGCGGTACTCACCTTTGCAGCTGAGCATACGATAGCAAACTGCACTGTTGCATGCTTTACAGCAACATGTGCAGGGTAACTGACATCATGCAACACAGACACGGTGACTGACATCGTGCAACACAGACAGGAGTGAGCTTATCTTACTCATGTCTAAGTGCAAGGTGACTGTTTGCCTGTGCCAGACCAGGGACTAGATAGCCTTCCACCCTGATGTGACCACCAATCCATCTCTCAGACTCTTTTTTTCCTGCACCTCAACTGCAAAGCCCTCCTGAGTTGAGGAAGCAAAGCTGAATGGGTACACAAACAAGTGTGCAACATACAAGTAGCTAAGGTAATGTACCTGCAAACAGCAATGCACACTGCAAATAGGCAGTCCTCCCATGGGGCAAGGGAGGGGGAAATGGGGGGGGGGGGGTGTTAGGGGCGCTAAGAGCTTTGGCCGGTGAGATTGAGTCTTAAGATTTGCACCAGGGCCTGCGCTGAGCAAGTAACACACACTATGGCATTTACGCAGCCACAGCACCTGGGAAGAGCTGCTCACTGTTTGGTCATGATGCCTGGATCCCAGACTTCTCATTTGTATGTTGGGATCCCAAGCTCTGCACCCCCAGGATAGGACTTGCACAGTCCCAGCCTTCTATGCTGGCCCCAACAGCATGCCTGTGACAGTCTCATACTGATGCTTGATGTAAGCAAAAGTGGCTTCAGTTGACTCTTGGCACTTGTCTTCTTGTATGGCAACCAGGGGACCATGCTTGGCAAGCACACAATGCCGTAAGGCAGCTTGGCCCATCAGCCTACAGGCAACAGCTGCCTTTTGCATCTGTACAGGGGTACAGGGGTGCAGCAGGGATCTGACCAATGATCATATGTACATGTGCAGGGCAGACTGAGCTTAAAGCATGACACCATTTGCAAAATTTGTAGCAACTCTACAGAGCAAGAGGACACATTGAGGGTACCAGCCAAGCTCAAGCAGCCAACCACAATCAGTTTTTTGGGCATTTGCAAATCCACTACCAGCTGTGAAAATGTGGGCATGCACAGCTGCAGCTGTCTCTTCATGCCGCTTATGATGAAATGTGCAAGCAACTTACATTGCAGCAGGGTATGTGTGCGATATGGTAGACACAGGAGTCCAGAGCTGAAACTTGGTCTTGCAAAGAGCACCAAGGCAGGAGGGCTGTCATGATCTAGCACACTTGCTGTTTCACATGCTCCTGGTGGATCACTAATACAGTGCAAAATCGCAGCTACAATTGGGCATGGTAGCTAATGCAACCCATTTCAGAACAAGGGCAAAGGGCAAAACAGGGGAGGTATGGAGCAGCCCTGTTAGGACAGAAGCAGGGCAGGGCAGCTATGTTGCGTTGAACAGATGCATCAGGACAGGCAACACTTTCTATGCAGGGGCAAAAACATGCAGGGGCAGGGCCATGAAGGGCAAGGACAAATCTCCTGCATCGCTTACCTATCTGCTTTGTTCTTGAAGAAGTGCTCTGTGCCAACAACATCAAACACCGCGGCCAAAGTGGCCATTGGCACTACGCTGCCCTGCTCTTCAATCACAACATGTGCAGAGTAACCTCCAAAGTGCACATGTGCGGCATATTTGATGCCATGCTTCTCCAAAGCAGCACCAATTGCATGGACAGCTGCATTCAGTTTGACATCGTTGTCGCCGTTTAGGCGCTGTCCCAGGGATCTCAACTCATCGCGCAGACGATCACAGTCCCAGTAGTCTGAATGGTGTTCAGATGCTGGCTGTAACCAGTCGAGCGCACGATGCAGTTGACCTAGGTCTGCAGGTGACCATGAGAATGACTGTGACTCTGTGAGGAAAAGGGTGTTGAAGGTGTGAAAGTCTAGAGTGCCTAAAGCTGCTAGTGCCCATGCAGCATTGGCACGAGCTTTGGCCCTGTTCCGATTTGGATGACTGCCTTTGACGGCAAAGACATGAGGCAGTATGATCTGGGTAAAGGTTGGGGGGATCTCAAGCCTGAGATTAGCACATGCTGTGAGCATGATCTTGGCGCGCTGCCCAGTCTTTGGCGGCGACTGATTCTGAAGCTGTGTGAGAAGCTGAGTGTACCAGGTAAGAAGGGCAGGACTAAAGGCTGCCTTTGGTTGGTGCTGCAGCATTTCAAGTGAGCGCAAGATGCTTGCCATGTCATCTTCTGTGGGTTGCTGATCTGCCTCTGAGCTGCTCATCGGTCGGATCATCCTGTTGCACAACTTGTCAATGAGTGATGCTGGATGCTGACCGGCAGGCAGCTGCGCAACCCCAAACATTGCATTTGCAACATTCCTGGCGCTGAAATTTGCCAAGGAAAGCTTAGGCAAGCGTCGCAAGATGTACTCTACAAGCTGACCATCACATGGGTTGATCTCCAGGTGAGAGCAAGAGTACAGTGTGTTGGCAAATCTGTGTGCATTGTGGCATTTTATGTCAGCAATGAATTGGTCTGCTAGCGCATCTGCTAGTCCTGGCATTGCGTCCATTTGCTGGTGTGCCCTTGAAAGGGCTGTGAGGATAATGGCCACATGCTGAGCTTGTAGCCGATGCCGCTGAGGCCACAGCTGTTTGCACAGCTTTCTCATGAGCTGATGCACTGTTTGCTGACTAGTCTCGGAAAGACTTTGACTCCTGTGCTGCTGAGTGGCAACAGAAAGGCGACCAACTGTGTCCATGACATTGCAGATGTGCGGGTACTCTAGCAGGGTTGCCAGGCAGAGTTGTGTCATGTCGGCGCAAAAGCTGACCAGAACAAGCTCTGAGGGTTGCTGATTTTCTGGGTGCATTGCAGTGCCCATTTGGAGTAGCCATCAATGTATTGCTCTATGTCTTTTAGCCACAAACGCCATGTGCTGCCAGCAAGTGAGGCCTGTGACAGAGCCAAACAATTAGTGAAAGAAAGGCGCACTGTGCATGCATCAAGGACTTGCCGAGCTGCCAGAATCATGTCATGATGCAACAAGCTTTGACCCCATGTCCAGGTACCTTTCTTTGATAGGTGGAGGACTGGTGCTCAATATTTCTTGAATGCACATCTTGTTCTTTGTGTCTCTGTAAATGCAAGCAACTGTTTGCAGTTTATGTCTCAAGACTATGACAGGCTCTGTGCAAACAAGCAGCTGAGCTAGACAGGCCTCACCTTCTTCTGGAAACGGTAAGTTTGGATCTCTTTATTCAGCGGATGTGTCGACCTGACAGCTTTGGCAAGAGACTGAGCTGACCTGCAGAATAGCGGTACACAGTGGGTGTTAGAAGCTCTGCCGCCAGGAGTGCCTTGCATGCAGCGATTTATTGGACTTGCTATCATGCTAGGGGAAGCCTACCGAAGTGTATGCATTGCTCTCGGCTTCCTGCCAGCAAAGCGCACGGAAGATCTTGCGGAAGGATCGGCCAGAGTCTTCTCGGACGTTGTGCGATGCATGCCGGCGACTTGTTGATCTGGTGCCAAGACACGCTTTGACAGCTACAAGGTGCACTGTATACAACAACCCTGTATTTGCCTGCAAGCGCCTGGGGCTGTCTGTTAATGACAAGATGCACATTTCGGCTGCGTCATCAGCTTCGAATTGGTAGCAATGCAGGTTTGACTTTGACATCATGTCCACATTGCCATACACAGCAGAGCTGGCGCTGCTGCAGACACATCAAAGCAGTGACTACTGACGCCTCATGCATTTGTCTGGTCATGTCGCATGCTATGCATGCTGATGCCAGCGCATGCCAGTAATTATTGACATGCATAAGCAAGAAGGTCCTTGGTATGGTGAAGCCAGGTCGTTCAAATATGGCCTTTGGAAGCGACTTCAGCAATCGGCAGCTTAGTGGCAGTGCGGATGCTGAGTTTGCTTTCTAGATGAAGCATTGACATCACAGCAGAAAAGCTGACCTGGCAATAATTTCATCAGGTATGTGTGACCTGTACAAATGCAACTAATTTGCTGAGTACCATTCCCGTCTCTTATCGAATTCGTTTGACCGACAAATACAGCGCTGTGAGTATTCAAACTGAGCACGTTGCCTGAACGGCGTTGCGCAGCAAAGAGCACGCCATGGACTTAGCCGACATAGCCACCGATGACCTGCTTGCCGAGGTGCAAAGACGCATGCACTGTATGGACAAGCCCGAAAAACGCGTCATCATGGTTGGTAAGTGCAGATAAGCTTTGCCACGCGTATCAGGAGAACAGCTATGTATTGACCTCGACTTCAGCCCTCGACGTCAACGCGGAGTGAACAAGTGTTGATCAGCACATCCTAACCTCTCCGTGGCATGTTAGGACCACCTGGCAGTGGAAAGGGTACTCAGTCACCCAGGCTGAAGAAGGAACACTGCCTGTGCCATCTTGCAACCGGAGACATGCTTCGAGCTGCAGTTGCAGCCAAAACCCCGCTTGGCAACGAGGCAGGCTTGTCAGCACTTGTTCTACCTTCTCTCATCCTCTGGCAAAGATGTTTCACAAAGCTACTATATTCTTTTGCAGGCCAAGCAAGCAATGGATGCAGGAGGCCTTGTCTCTGATGACATTGTGGTCGGCCTCATTGCAGAGAACGTGAAAAAGCCTGAATGCAGGATAGGCTTCATTCTGGATGGCTTCCCAAGAACTGTAGGACAGGCAGAAAAGCTGGATAAGATGCTGAGTCATCAAGGCAACTCCATAGACAAAGTCTTGGACTTTGAGGTGCCAGACGCAACCCTGGTATGCTCACCACAATTGGGTGACACAATTGGCATTTCTGCAAATGCAGCACCCAAATTTGTGCAGAAGCTTAGCGTCATCCAAATTGATGGGCACATTGCAGCATCTGCTGTAAAAATGATGCGTAACTGTTTTATTACCCATCTGGGTGTCAAGTCTAGTCCAACTCCATCTGGGTGTCAAGGCTAGTCCAACACCATCTGGGTGTATGTCCTGTCAGTCCTGCTTTGCTTGTTGTAGATGGGTCAATAGTAGTTGAGGCTGAGTCTTACAGGCTTGACACATGCTGCAGGTAGAGCGAATAACAGGGCGCTGGATTCATCCTGGTAGTGGACGATCATACCATAACAAGTTTGCACCCCCTAAGCAGGAAGGCAAGGATGATATCACTGGAGAGGATCTCATTCAGCGCAAGGATGACAATGCTGAAACTCTCAAGAAGCGGCTAGAGGCGTACCATAGAGACACTGTTCCAGTGAGTTGTTCCCTTTCACTTCATGAGATCATACTTTACCCATTGGAAAACAGCTGTAGCAGTCATGCAGTTGTAGCAGGCATTTCTACAGCTGATCCACATTTCCTAAATTTGCGGATGGAGAGAATACTTGTCAGAGCAATGATGTGCCTGTTCCTGGTCATGCATGCCTTGTGTGTATGCAGTACATATATAGAGCTGCTGTGTGAAATGTTGAGTCTTGTCGCCAACAGGCTGTGGCGCACATGCCTATGTGCCTGTTCCTGGTCATGCATGCCTTGTGTGTATGCAGTACAAATATCAGAGCTGCTCTGTGAAATGTTGAGTCTTGATGCCAACAGGCCGTGGCGCACATGCCTGCTCCTGATCATGCTCTTACATAAGTTTATTACCTCAATAAGTGCTTTGTATGACCCATGTAATCTGCAACTGTCGTGCTAGGCTTCCTTCGTGCATGGTCTGTCACGTTTCTATGTGTTGCTTGCAGGTTTTGCAGCACTACAAAGACAGGGTAGCACGTATTTCAGCAGACAAATCAGCTGATGACGTAGCAAAACAAATCCAACAGGCTGTCCAGCAATAACAGTCTTGTGCTGCTAGATATACACTGCTGCACCCCAGGCATTTCATTCAATCGAACACGAACTGTGAAGTCCCAATACTGCACCATGGTGTTGGAACGACCCTGTGAATTGCAATAATGTGATCCAAGCCAAACCACTGCTTCTCAGATCGACAACAAATGCTAGTTTGCTGAGGCCTGAGGGGCCCACAGCAATGTTTACAGAAGCTTTGTGCCTGTAGCTCGACGTTGATTCACCACTTTGGGCCATAGAGATGCACGAGCAGCACAGCCAATGACCTCTGGGGCCAGTGATGGTTGTGCCATTCGTACCGCTTGCGCAACTACTTGCTGAGCTGCATATGGCCATAAAGTAAGAGGCGATACAGGGACAAGCTGCAGGCCTGCATTCTGAACATCAGTATGCTAACAGTACACTGTGCACCCCTACTCTGTGTGATATGCGTCATTTTACTAAAATGGTATAGATGCATGACTAGCACAGGTGTTGCATTGGCCAGAAGGGCACAACAGCAGCAAAACTGCCCTGCAACATCAAGCATTGCACACCAGCAGAGGACATCATGAGGGAAGCAGAAAGCCGTCTCAATACCTGTGCATGCCCATGTTTTGGTACATGTTGCTGCATGGCTAGTGATGGGCATCAGATCGTCATGGAGAATGCAGAGAATGAAGGGCATCGTGTCTTGTCATCACATCATTGAGCATCACATCATGCTTGAATCATCAGATCATCATGCCA
>JAABUO010008253.1_pt1 | contig 11806 bp, 7 predicted proteins | sample 5559291 | NCBI WGS metagenome assembly JAABUO01 (sample SAMN10711878, study PRJNA513372) | rock metagenome | isolation source: Antarctica rocks | place: Antarctica: Victoria Land, Finger Mt sud | reverse complement strand
CAGTGCCTCTCCACCGCGCTCGCCGCCCATTTGCTCGCGCACTACAGCGCCGCCGCCAGCCCTATTTCCACAGACCCTACTTCCACAGGACACGGCCTTTCAGCGTTCCAGCTTGCCCGCGTGACCGACTACATCCGCAGCAACCTGAGCGCAGACCTCAGCCTTGCCGAGATTGCCGCCGTCGCCCACGCCAGCCTCTTCCATTTGGCCCGGCAGTTCAAGCGGTCTACGGGCACAACCCTGCACCAGTTTGTCATAGACTGCCGGGTAGACGCCGCCAAGCGCCTGCTGAACCAGGACACGCTTTCCGTGGGACAGATCGCCGGGGAAGTCGGGTTCTCCCAGCAAAGCCATCTTGCCGCCCACTTCAAGCGTGTGACGGGCCTGTCCCCGCTTGCGTTTCGTCGCCAGTGGGGAATACAAAGATTGGGAACGCACGATTCTGCTGATAACGCGCAGGAATTTGACTGACGGCGCTCTCCTGCTTATGCCATACTCATTGCATCACTGACCGATTGGAGAACACAATGACAGACAAAATCGCGCTCATCACCGGCGCAAACAAAGGCATCGGCAAGGAAATCGCCCGGCAGCTTGGGGTACTCGGAATGACCGTGCTGATTGGCGCACGGGACCCCCAGCGCGGCGAGGAAGCTGCCGCCGAACTGAAGGCAAATGGCGCGGACGCTCAGGCCATTATCCTTGATGTCACCAATCCGGCGATCATAGACGCCGCTGCCGCCAAAATCGAAAGCGACTACGGTCGGCTGGACATCCTGGTCAACAACGCCGGCATCGCGCTTGACCGTGGCCCCTCCAGCACCCTGGAGCTTGCCGACCTGCGCCGCACCTACGAAACAAACGTCTTCGGCGTCTTTTCCGTGACCAAAGCCTTTGTGCCGCTCTTGCAGAAGTCTGAGGCAGGGCGCATCGTCAACATGTCCAGCGGCCTCGGCTCTTTGACGCAGAACAGCGACCTAAATGGGCAGTATGCGGGCATCAAGCCGCCGGCCTATAACTCGTCCAAAGCCGCGCTGAATATGCTCACCGTCGTCTTCGCCGCCGAGCTAAAAGACACGCCCATTAAAGTCAACGCCGCCGACCCCGGCTATACCGCCACCGACCTCAACCAGCACAGCGGCCCCCGCACCGTAGAGCAGGCCGCGACAATCGCCGTCCATCTTGCCACCCTGCCCGAAGGCGGCCCCACCGGCGGCTACTTCGACGAAAACGGCCCCGTGCCGTGGTAGAGAATATCAGTACGAGCGAACACAGAAGGCGCGGGAAAACCCGCGCCTTTTTTGTGTCTTGAGGCAGGAACTTAGCCGTGCAATGGGGAAAGTGGCAGGGCAAGGCACTTTTTTGTATGAACATCACGCAGTCGCAGGCTTTTTTGGAGACGATCCTGGCGCAGGGGCCGGGCGGGTATGCTTTGGTTGACCGCGACCTGCGGTTCGCCGCAGTGAACGATCAACTGGCGGAGATTAACGGGCTGCCGGCGGCGGCGCATTTGGGGCGGCTCGTCAGCGACGTGCTTGGCCCGGAGCTATGGGCCAGCCGCAAGCCGCTGTTTGAACGGGTGCTGGCGGGCGAAGAAATTGCCGATTTGCGGCTGCCGGGACGGTGGAATGCGCCGGAAGGGAAGAATGGGCGCGTTCTGGTCTCCTACTACCCGGTGCGGACAGAGGGGGAGATCATCGGCGCTGCCGTGATGGTGCGCGATGTTTCGGAGCAGGCGCGGGCGGAAGCGGCGCTTGCGGTCCGTGAGCAGGAATACCGGCTGGTCTTTGACGCCAATCCTCAGCCGATGTGGGTGTATGACAGTGAAACTTTGCGGTTTCTGGATGTCAACGACGCGGCGATCCGCGTTTACGGCTACGCGCGTGCCGAGTTTCTGTCCATGACAATCGCCGAAATCCGGCTGCCGGAAGATGTTGCGGCCATGATGGCCTCGGTCCAAACGCCACGCACCGGCGTTTGGCGGGACGGCCCCTGGCGGCATCTGCGCCGGGACGGGACGGCGCTTTGGGTCGAAGTCGCCGCCAATTCGCTTGTCTTTCACGGACGCCCCGCCCGGCTTATTCTGGCCGTAGATGTCACGGAGCGGCAGGCCATCGAGCAGGAGAAACTCGAAGCCACGCGGCGTCAGCAGGCGTTCCTGCGCGATGTTCTGGCCTCCGTGACCGAAGGCAAGCTGCAGCTTTGCAGCGGCCCCAATCAGCTTCCAGAGCCGCTGGACACGATCAGCGGGACGCTGCCGCTGACGCCCGACGCCGGGCTGCACACCCTGCGCCGTCAGGCCAAAGCCTTCGCGGCCTCGGCCGGGCATGACGACCTGCGGCAGTATGATTTGATGACGGCGGCGTCCGAGGCGGGCATGAACGCGATTGTCCATGCCGGCGGCGGCACCGCGTCGGTGTCGGTCAGCGAGGGCGGCACGGTGCAGGTGCGCGTGGAGGACCACGGCACGGGCATCACGATGGAAAACCTGCCCCGCGCGACCCTGTCCCGCGGCTTCAGCACAAAAGCGACGCTGGGGCATGGCCTGAAAATGATGCTGGAAACCGCCGATAGATTGTTTCTTTTAACCGGACCGACGGGGACGACGCTGGTTCTGGAACAAGACCGCATCGCCCCCACCCCGGCCTGGCTGTAACCCTCGAATGACAATGATGCGTCTCTTTGTATGCTTATGGCTGGCCTGTCTTCTCCTGAGCGCCGGAAGCGCCCAGGCGCAGCCCCCAGGAGCCGCGCCTCTTGGGACGGCTTCCGCAGCGCCGAAGCCGGCTCTTCTTGGCCCTTCCAGCGCGGCGCTGATTCAAGTGAACAACCAGATCGTGTTCTCGGTGCATACGTTTGGCGATGAGCCGGCGCAGGACCGGGCAGATTTAGCGAACCTGCGCCTGGCGGAAGCGCTGCGAGGATTGTTCGCCGAACGATCTTCGGGGCAGGTACCGGAAGCGACTGTGGGAGACAAGGACGGCCAGACCGTGCTGCTGCTGAACGGAAAGCTGCTTTTGACCGTGACCGAAGCGGACGCCGACGCATCCGGCAAGGCGGCGGCGCTGCTGGCCCAGTCTTGGGCCGACGCCATCAACCGGGCGTTTCGGCAGGCCGAGCGGGAGCGGCGGCCCGCCTATCTGCGCTGGGCGTTTGAGTGGGCGGCGCTGATCCTGCTGCTGGGAATTGTTCTGAATGCCGCGCTTCAGATCGTGACCCGCCGCGCCGGTCACCGCCCCGGCTGGCCGGTACAGGCCCTGCTCTGGCTGCTGGTCGCCCGGCAGATCATCAACTTGTTCCCGCAGGCCCGGCCCTTTTATATTCTGCTCGTGACCGGCACGCTGCGCCCCCTTGTCTTGTGCCTTGCGATTGGCCTGCCAGCCGCGATCCTGGCCCGGCTGTGGGGGTTTGTCCTGCGACGCTTGTTTCCCCCCATGCCCGAAGATTTGTCCGCGCAGGACCGCACGGAGCGCACCTTTCAGCGCCGCGTCACCCTGGCGCGGGTGACGGAAGTGACCGGCGCGACGATTCTCTGGACGCTTGCGGCGCTCCTTGTCGTCAGCGGGATCGGGCTGAATTTATCTGCGCTGCTGGCCTCCGCCGGACTGATTGGGGTCGCGATCAGCATCGTGGCCCAGGACTCGCTGAAAGATTTGGTGGCGGGAATCTATATTTTGGCGGATGACCGGTTCGGCGTCGGCGATACCGTGCAAATTGGGGCGTATGAAGGCCGGGTTGAAAAGCTGAACCTGCGGGCGACCCAAATTCGGGACATGTCCGGGCGCTTGATCACGATTTCCAACCGGGGCATCGTGGATGTCGCAAACCTCACCGCCCGCTGGGCGCAGGTAGACTTCAAGGTCGGCGTCTCCTACTACGCCGACTTGTCTGAGGCAAGCCGCCTGCTGGAAGAAACGGCGTCGGCGCTGACGAACGAGTGGCCGGAGCGCGTGCTGGCCCCGCCGGAGATGCTCGGCGCAGATGCGTTCACCGACCAGAGCATCACCCTGCGCCTCGTCATCCGCACCCCGCCTGGCGACCAGTGGGCCGTCGGGCGGGAGCTGCGGGCGCGTGTCAAAACCGCGTTTGACGCCGCAAACATCGCCATTCTCAACAACCTCTACGCTCCGCCCCCTGCTCCTACCCACGCGACTCCGCCGATTACGCCGCAAGCTGCCGCAGAGTTGCCGACACCGTGAGCAGAGCGCGGCCTTGATGGTAGCTTTCGGTCCAGCCGTCGCTCTTGACGCGGCCCGCAATAGGGTTTCCGGCGCGAGTGACTTCGGCAAGCCAGCCGCCATGCACAGCGTCTACTTGATGGTTTTGGATAAACTTCCACTGACGGCAAAAAGCATCCCAGTAGCGGCTCGTTTCGGAGCCGAAGCGTTCATGCAGCAGAAGCAGGGCGTTGAGGCCCTCGGCCTGCACCCACCAGATTTTCTCCCTCCCAAAGGCCGGGCCAAAGACGGGGCCGGCATCGTAAAAGCCGCCGTGTTTGGTGTCCCAGCCAAAGTCCAGCGCATGGTCGCCAATGCGCCGGGCGAGTGTCCAGGTGCGCTGATCGTCCGGATAACCTAATGCCGAAATTGCTTCCACCAATAGAAACGCGGTTTCAATGTCATGCCCGAACGATTCGTGATCGGGCAGCGCTCGCCAATCAGCAGTGAAGAATAAGTTCAGGCAGCCGATGGATTCAACAGCCACTTTGTCGCGGACGATCTCAAACGCCGCGGTCAAACTTTGGCGGAGCGCGGTGTCAGGCCAGACTTCGTAGAGCGCGGTCAGGCTTTCCAGCAGATGAATATGCGTGTTCATGGACTTGCAGCCGTAGGCCGTGCCGATTGGGTCACGGGCGTTGGACGCAGTGGATGCGAGCATGGGAAAGCCTTGACGTGTCAGCGCCTCGAACCAGCCGCCAGTGACGGCATCGCGCGCGTATGTCTGAAGCCAATAGTAGGCTTGTTTTGCCAAATCCAGCGCGTCGGCTTTCCCCGACGCATGGTACAGCGCGGCAGCGGCATAGATTGCAAACGACAGGCCGTAGACGTGCTTTTCGCCGCCGCGCTCCGGCTCCCCGTCTTCGTTCACCGACCAGAAGAAGCCGCCCTGTTTGCCATCCCAGAGCCGTTCCACTAAAAAGTGGAAGCCGTGGCGGGCGTAGGACAAATAGACTTCAGACTGCGCGGGATAGCGCAAAGCCGCCTGCGACGCCAGCCAGGTGAGACGCGATTGGTAAACGACTGAGTGGCCGCTGTCCGGCAGGCGGGACCAGTCTTCGGCGTAGTTTTGATGGAAGCCGCCCTGAGCGTCTACGGCGAGGGGAAACCACTGTTCCAGCACATGACGCTGCAAATTAGCTTCGGCTTCGTCAGCGATCCGAAGATAATCCTCGGAATAACTTTTACCAGTTGACGGGGTAGACATTGATTCCAGTGACCGCGCCGAGCGCATCGAAAAAGCCGCCGCCGAGGATGTCCCCGGCGATCAGGCCGAGAAAGAACGGGACCGATTTGCGGTAGAAGCCCGCGCCGCCGTAGCGCAGGGCCAGCGACTTGAACAGCCAGGCGAGAAAGAACGGCAGCCAGGTCGCCGTCATCGTCTCGGTGTTCGCAATCGCGTAGCCGACCGGATGCAGCGGCCACCACAAAAACTGGGTGCGGAGCAGCATCAGCGCCGTGGTCACGATGAACCCAACCCCAAGCGCGGTAATGCCGGTCTTGTCCGGGCCGGTCCGGTTTCGCAGAACGTCCACTAAATTGTCAAACGGAACCCGGCCCTGCGCCGTCCGCCAGGGTTCCGTGCCGCCTTCCGCTCCGAACCTGTGCCACAGGGAAAGCGCGATCAGAAACGATGCGAACAGGCCGATGACCGTCGAAACCGCAATCGCCAGCACCAGCGGGCGCGGCGGCAGGCGCATTTCCGACGCCATCTTGAACGCATCCATCTGATGCGGCATGGCGATGCAGCGCAGGTCGAAGTTCGCAATGGCCGGGCGCAGGAACGCCAAGATGGTGAGGTCGTGCGCCCCCAAGAGGCTGGTTCCGAATGTCCGGGTCATCAGCGTGCTGACATCTACGTCCGGGCCATACAGCCAGGCGTTGCCGGTTTCGGCCCGGATGCGCGTCGCCGCGATCATGTAAATCAGCCCCAGAACAATCACGGCCAGCGCCACCAGCGGGTTCATGCCCGCCGCCCAGCAGAAGCCGACCAGGGCCATCATCGCCAGTCCCAGACCGATCAATGCCGCGCGGTAAGTCAGCGGCTCCTGCGAGTCGTCCAGGCTTGCTTTGCGTCCCAGCGCTTTGGCCCAAACTTCTTTGAGGTAGGAACGCGAGAGCCACAGCGACACCAAAGTCAGCGCGAGAAACGCGCCCGCGCCTTGATGCCCCAGCGCCGGGAACATGGCTTGATTAACGCCGGCAGCTCCCGTTCCCAATCCCAGCGCGGAGCCGGCAACGCGCTCGATGCGTGTGACAATAAAGAAGAACCAGCAGGAAAAAGTAACGTCGGTGGGGATCAGATACGCGATGCCGACGACAAACGGATAAAACGAGACCGGCGTGTACCCAATCGCGTTCCAGGGCGGGGCCGTCATCAGCTGCCCGATGTCCGTGTTGGCTCTTAAATTGAGGAGCGGCACGGCGGGGATGTTCAGGGCCAGCGTGTTCAGGCAGGAGACCAGAAACGGCCCGGCGGCCCCCAGCCAGAACAGCCGGTTTCGGAGCAATGCCGTGTCCGGGTCCACCACCGCAAGCGGCAAAGCAACCGTCGGAAACGTCAGCCGCTCCCGGTCTACCCACTGCTGCCGCAAAAGAGAGACGATGCACAGGGACGCCGCCGCAAGAGCCAGCATGAAGCCGCCCCAGGCCGCGATCTGCGGCAGCCAGCCCGCCAGCGGCAGCGTTGTCTTTCCCGCATAAAAGCCGTGCAGAACCGTGGGGTCGGTCTGAGCCATCCAGTGCGGCACAAACCGATGAAACGACGATGCCCAGCCGTTTTCCGGGGTCGCGTAATGCCAGGCGGCAGCAACGGTCGGCACGATAAACTGAAGCTGGCCCGACGACGACAGCACGGTAGACGTGGTCATCATCACATACACGACCAGCACTTCCGCCGCAGACATCGCCAAACTCGGCAGGATCGCCCGGCAGAGAATGTTCAGGCCGGTCACCGCGAACATCACCGAGAACGCGCCGAACGGGATAGACGTGTTCGCAAGCGCCGTATGTCCCTGCCGCCCGCCCATGATCAGCTCGGCCCAGTGTATCCAGAAGTCCACCAGAACGGTCAGCAGAACGCCCAAAATGAGCGCCCGCGGGGTGAGGCCCGCCGCCTGCCGCATCGTCGTCAGGCGGGTTTGTTCCGGTGGACTTTGTGTCGCCGCGCTCATGCTTGCCTCGTGATAAAAACTCTGCCGATAGGAACCATGTGTTAAAACACACGGCTATTCAGCGAAGACGCTATAAAACACCGCTTCGCGGGGTTAGGAAAAACTTCCCAGTGCCGCGAATTAGCCGTGTCCTTCAGGACATGGTTTCTGGCTATCGCTGACTTCATCGCACGGAGAACTGATACACCGTGGTCTGGCGGTACGCTTGCCCCGGTTTCAGCGTGGTTGTCGGGTAAGCGGGATGGTTCGGCGAGTCAGGGAAATGCTGGGCTTCTAGGCAGAACGCCCCGCGCCGGACATACGCTTTGCCGCCCTTGCCGTGAATCTTGCCGTCCAGAAAGTTTCCTGTGTACAGCTGAATACCCGGCTCGGTCGTATAGGCGGTCAGCACCCGGCCCGTGCGCGGCGCGTAAGCGCGGGCGGCCAGGCGCGGGGCGGAACTGCCGGGGCGGTAGCCGTTTAGAACAAAGTTGTGGTCGTAGCCGTGTCCGAATTCCAGCTGCTGGTTCGGCTGGTTGATCCGCGCTCCAATCGCGGTCGGGCGGCGGAAGTCAAACGGGGTTCCGGCCACCGGACGCAGCGGTCCCAGCGGAATGGCGACGGCATCCACGGGCGTATACCGATCCGCGTTGATCATCATGCGGTTGTCTAAAATCGTGCCGTTCCCTGCGCCGTTCAGATTGAAGTACGAATGGTTGGTCAGATTGACCACGGTATCTTTGTCGGTCGTCGCCGTGTAATCAATTTTGAGGGCATTGTCGTCGCTCCAGGTGTAGACCACTTTGACGGTCAGTGTGCCGGGAAAGTTTTCCTGGCCGTCCGGGCTAGTGTAGCGCAGGGCCAGGGCGACGCCGTGCGCGGCGCGTACCGGCGCGGCCGCCCAGACTTTCTGGTTGAAGCCGACTTTGCCGCCGTGCAGGGTGTTGGGCGCGTTGTTGATAGCAAGTTGATAGACCTTCCCGTCTACGACAAGATGTCCTTTGGCGATTCGATTGGCGTAGCGCCCGATCAGCGCCCCGAAGTAGGTTCCGCCGGTGTTGGCGACATAAGGTGCCGGGCTGTCGTAGCCCAGCACGACATCGCCGAGCCGACCTTGCCGGTCGGGGACTTTGATGGACGTGATCGTCCCGCCGAAGTTTGTGATCTGCACCTGCGCCCCGCGAGCATTCGTCAGCGTATACAGCGAAAGCGCCTTGCCGTCAGCAGTTTGGCCGAACGGCTTCCTCGTAATCGTGTCCGCCGCCCGCGCCCCGGACGCCGAAAGTGACAGGGCCGCGATGCTCCCAAACAGCCCGCCATAAACGCAGGCGCGGCCAACCGAACGTGTTGAAATCTTCATCGTGAAATCGTTTCTCCTCACAAGCGTAATAATTACCAAGTACTTTGTTGCATAGATGCGTTCGCCATAGAAACCATGCGTTGAAACGCATGGTTCTTGATTTGTGCAACAAAGCCATTACCAAGCGTAATCATCGCATGATACCCGAACACGCTGCCATTCTGATATTTAGGGCGGCGCTGGCGCGGCGTGCGCTTTGCTCATGGCGGCATCAAAATCGGCGTGGTCTGCGTCGGGCCACAGGCAGAGCTGCCAGCGCCAGTTTGCCAGCAGCGCGGGCGGGGCCTGAGACGCCAAAGCAGCACGGTAGGCCAGAATGCGCCCGCGTGTTTGCCCAGTTTCCGCGCCGGTGCGCCCTGCCGCCGTATCCAGAGCCGACCAGAGGACACGGGCCGCCGTCAGCGTTTCAGCTTCCCCCGGCGCGGGCGGCGGCACGGCAGGCGGCGCATACGCGGCGAACGCGGACGGCAAAGGCCGGGGGCCTTGCGGGAAGCCGCCTAAACCAGCGGGCCGGGGACGCAAAATCGCAATTAGCGTTAGGCGCTTAGTTCCACGCATGACAACAAAGGAAAGCGCATCTCCATCTTTGTGTAATTGAACAGTTTGAGGTAGGCTTTCCGGGTCCGGCAGCGCATGACCGTCAGCAGTGAGGAGAACGTCACCCGGATGGAAACCTGCCGCTTGCGCTGGTGAGCCAGGCAGGACATGAGCAGCAACGAGCTTGTTGACCGGCCTCGGCGTAATGCCCGGAACAGACTCCAAAGAGCCTACTAAACCAAGATAAACAGGCTCAATCGGCAGCGGGCTGGCATCGGTGGACGAAGCAAACTCAGCAGGAACCTTGTCCAGAAAGACGCCCTGCAGCTTGGTGCATTCACTGTAAGAGCGCCCAATTTTCAGATGGAACGTCGCCGGTCCCATGACAAGAAACTGCTTATAAACGCCGTGGTAAAAGTCTGCCACCCGCGCCGAAGCCAGCGCCGGAGCGCGGTCTTCTTCGACCAGCGTCGGCTTGTCGGCTTTCATCTCCAAGAAGTAGTTGCGCTTGGAGAAAGGCGACTGATGCCCATCGTTGTTGACAAAGTAGAAAGAAGCCCGGTGCGCTCCGGCGGGAACCGTAAACGTCACCCACAGGTCGGGTCCTTCGTAAGTCATCGGATACTTGTCATGCTGCCAGCTTCCGTCGTTGACTTCCGCTTCGCGCCGAAAGCCTAATGCCGGGGAGTAAAGAAAGCGCCGTTCCGGGGTGATCTGTTTGCCAATCCAGGAGTAGATGGAAGGAGCGTCTTTGTAATGAGGGCCGGCTTGATCGAGAGACTCGTAGCCTGGTTCCTGAACCTCCGGCTGCAAAACCGGGCTGGTAGTCCCGCACAAATCGGCGTACTGATGCCCGTAATGGCCCACCCATTCGCCCTGCGTCTGCCAGTCGTCGCCCAGGTAAACGGCCGCCCCCGGAGAAAGAACAGGTGCGGCGGCGGGAACGGCGGCAAGGAGCGCTTTCAAGTCCACCGCCGTCGGCGCGGCGGCCGGAGACGGCAAAGCTGCCGGAGTACCAGCAGCGGAGACATGCCAGACGGGAGCGTTAGGATCGGTGGACGGCGCGGCCGCCAGTCCGCTCCCGTAGCCGCCGACCAACACCATCGGGCCGGTGGGAGCCAGAAGGCAGCGGACATCTTCGGTAAGGGGCTGCGCGAAGATGCCGACGGGCGCATGTCCGGCCTGGGCCGTGTCCACCGCTTCTACGCCCTGGGCGCTATGCCCGATCCAGAGGCGGCCGGCGCTGTCTTCCGCCAGCGCGGAAACGTAATCTTCGGCAAGGGTGGGAGCCGGGGCAGGCGCAAGGTCGGTGGGAACCGTGCCGGTACGCCCCTCGACTTTCTTGTACCAGTTCTTGCCGCGCAGATACGTCCAAGTCTTGCCGCCGTCCTGGCTGCCGGCGAGACCGGTCGGCGTGCCGGCATAGACGGAGCCGTCGCGGGCTGCCAGCAGAGCGGTAATGCGGCAGTCGGGAAAGCCGGGGCCGCTGGGCGAAAAGCCGGGGCGCGTCGGCCCGATCAAATGCTGCCAGGAGGCGTAATCATTGGCCGGGCTGCCGATTGCCAGGCCATCGCACTGCGTCCCGACATACAGGGTGCCTTTCGCGTCGAATGCCAGCGCTTGAATCTGATCCGAGGGCAGGTGATTGGCGCGGGTGTAATACTGCCAGGTGTCTTTCGTGGGCGAGTACCGGGTCAGCCCCGCCTCGGTTCCCATCCAGACATCGCCGTCTTTGGGGCTGACGGCTAGCGCAAACACATGGCTTCCGAGCGGGCCATGCGCGGCATCGTAATTCTTCCACGTCTGCCCGCTGAAGACCGAAACTCCCGCGCTGCGGTGTCCCGTCCAGATGCGCCCTTTGCCGTCGCAGGCCAGCGCGGAAACATCGTCTTCGCCGAGGCCGTCTTTGCGCCCGTAATGCGTCCAGCCTGTGTCCGGGTCCGTGCCGCTCGCCGCCCAGACGCCGTTTTCTTCGGTTCCGGCCCAGACCCGCCCCTGCGCGTCCGCCACGAGACTCGTGACGAATTTCCCCTGCGCGGCGGTATCCCAGCGCGGCAGGTCGGCAAGCGCCGCACCGTATCCCAAGAACAACAAGCAGAGGCAGGCAGCAGGCAAGCGGAGCAGGCAAAACTTCCGGGTCATGGTACAGCCCTTTCGCGGGGAAGGAAGCTAAAAAACGGCAGCAGCAGAAAAAACGACAGCAACAGAAAAATGGGCCCAGAGGGATTCGAACCCCCAACCTACCAGTTATGCATCCCACTTCGGCTTTCGCCGCCCCTTTCGGGTTCGTGGTCTGGACTCTCTCTTCATCCCAATTTTTGCAGGGATGCTTCCCGTCGAGTCTCTACGCCTTCCTCTCAGATAAAGAGGCTTGGTTCGGGATTACCATGCCGCGCATATCGCGCATATCAAGACAAGCAGCGGCGCAGGCTTCCCCGAATTTGAGAAGTAATTTGCCGGCGGGTTGCCCCGCCGGTCGCCCGTTGGACACGGCGCATATCCCGCAGGGACTTAGCGCCTCGTCCGTTAAGCCGGCAGCT
>JAABUO010008252.1_pt1 | contig 11806 bp, 10 predicted proteins | sample 5559291 | NCBI WGS metagenome assembly JAABUO01 (sample SAMN10711878, study PRJNA513372) | rock metagenome | isolation source: Antarctica rocks | place: Antarctica: Victoria Land, Finger Mt sud | reverse complement strand
CGCCCAGGACTGGCTGCTGTTCCTGTGCAACAATGGGTGTTTAAATAGCGTGCGCTGCCTGGCTGCTGCATATGCACTTGAGGAGGGAGCGTATGGCGGCCTGCCTGTTGTTTTGGCATGTCGAGCGGGTCCATGGGCTAGCACACCAGCTCTCGTCGCCGTGCCACACTCTGTATGACCGCATACTGACGGATGCCCTCGTGGCCATGCATCACTGGTGTATCAGGCCGCTGCTGTGGCGGCGCAACCAGCACACAGGTTATCCGCCAGTAACGCTGGGTGCCGCCCGGGTGCCCGAACCTGCGAGACGCGTGCCGCCGCTAATATTCCTTTTCACAGCTCTGGGGCGTGCAGCAGGTAGAGCAGCCAGCAAGGCCTGTGCAGGTCTCTGGAGCATCGCAAGCAGCCAGGCAACATCTCAGAGTGAAGCGGAAACCCAGAAGCCGGCAAGGCAGCCGAGACGCACGGCCCAATCACAGGCGGACCGCGCGCGCATGCGCGCGGACAGAACAACATCTCGGAGTTCAGCGGAAACCCAGAAGCTGTCAAGGCAGCCGGTGACGCACGGCCGGCCGCAGGAGGACCGCGCGCGCGTGCGCGCGGACAGGACGCGCACCCTCCAGGCCAAGACCGCGCTCCGGGCGCTGCTGGAGGAGCAGATGCGTGCCAGCGCGCAGCGCCGCACGGTCGCGCCCATGAGCGCTGTCGAGCGCAAGCTCAACGCACGCCTGCTCGCGCAGGCGCACGCGTGCCAGGCGCAGGGCAGGGAGGGGGGTCCTGATGGAGTTGCATGTCCAGACCCTAGGCGGTGATGAGCTACGCCGTTTCTTGCTCTGCGGCTTCGCTCTGGCACAGCATTGCTCCTGTCACGGTACCCAGTGTAGCAGCCTGGTAGTAGCATGACTGTATGCGGTGAGACTCCGCCAGGTCAGAGTTTGCTGCAAATTTGCTGCCTTGAAAGGCAGGTAGCCATCCGCGCATGCTATGCTGGAACGCACTGACCGCTCCGACTCGCTCCGAATCACGTGCGGATGCTGACATTCAGTGCTGGACGTGTGCACCTGCTCTTCATGGAGATATTAATACAACCTGTACCGTAAACCTCTCCATGTTCATCCGACACCCCAGCGAGTGTATCTGACGTATCAGAAAGGAGTGGGAGCTCTGCGGGCTGCATAGGGGTCCTTGGGTGGAAGCGCGCGTGCTGTGTACCTACCAGGCGCCTCAGGGCCTGCTGGTTGAGATCAGCGTGTGTCGGGGACCCGGGCTGCGAGCGGCGCCTGACCGTCGACGTGGAAAAGATGTGCTGCTACGGTGTTGCTGCAGGTGCAGTTGACACGGAAGCTCTGCACGCTTTCGGGCGTTGACACGGAAGATCAAGCCACCCCGGTGTCGGAGCGGACAGTGGCAAGCTCCGTTAGCTGAGAGCGTTCACAATCAGTGCCTAGACTGGTGCTCCAGAGCCCAGGTTCTCGAAATCAGCTGTTGAGGTCTACCCGGTTGACCTGCCAGACCGTGGTGAACATGGGGCCACAACCTGAAGTGGGGCTCACTGCAGGCGTGTGGGCGGCCGAGCAGCGCGCCTGGAGCGAGCCTGTGGAGGGTGCGCCGCTTGAGTTCTCACCTCTGTACATCAGCGACGCCCTTGCTTTATGTACGCCTCTGCCAGGCCGCCCTGGAGCGCCACGCGCGGGATGAGCCCGTTCTGATGTCGTGCAGGCTGTGGTGACAGTGGAGATGCCGCGACAAAGCTCATCACCCTCGCTGATCTGCACAACGTGCGCGCCACTGCGCAGCATACCCGCGCGCACTTGCCCAAGCATGTTGTGCGGTCGCCAGGATCAGGCTTTCCAGCTTTCCAGGCCCGCTGGGCCGTTCAGCGCACCTGAAGTTTCTGCATGCACGCCGGGTGGCAGGTTCACGTCGCCGTGGAGTACTGCCTGCTGAAGCTGCTGAGCCGCGGCCAGACCATCTGCGCGCTGCAGCGGCAGGGCGTTCTGGCATTCGTCACTGCCACAGGTTCGGCTTCCCGGGCGGACCGCTGCTGGAAGTCGCCCTTGCTTGCTGCCTCTGGGGCTGCGCAGCTGCAGTAGTGCGTGGTCGCTGCTGCTGTCATGTCCATACCTACTGGGTGTGTGGGCTGCCTGTGCCCCGCCCAGCTCCTGCAGGTGCAGCTGTTACCTCCTGTGGGGCAGCTGCGCTGCTCGTCCACCCGCCTGGAGGCAGGAGCGTCTGCTGTGCGTGCGCAGCGGGGCTGACCTGGTGGCTGTGCTCGTGCGCCGCAGTCTGGGACCACTTGGAGGCGCAGAACCCGCGATACTTCCAGCAGTACAATGTGACGCGCTCCGCCCTGGTGCGCCGCTGCGAGCCAGCTCCTCTTGCCATGAGATCTGCTTGCCGCAAGATCTGTTCGCTGCTGAGTACGTTGCACTGCGCGGGCGTTTAGTGGACGCAAGGGACAGGTCCACCAGGCTTTGCAGCGAGGTTGCACGGTGCTGACTTGCGGCTGGCCTCCTGCCTGCTCAGGCAGAGGCGAGGCAAGGATGAGGCTGGAGAAAGGCGGGCGAGGCGCGTAAGGATAAGCCGCCGTCGCTGCGACGGAGAATGGATGACGGACGGCTGCGCATATGTATCCCCAGCTTCAGCCAGCACGGCGGCCCACTTTCTGTGCGATATATTTCCTGCTTTGTAGGAATGCATGATGTGCAGCGCCAGGCGCTTGCGGAGACGCGGGCTGCAGGCTGTGGGCTTTTTGAAGCAGCCTGACAGTATCCAGTGTGCGCCACGGGGTGGGCCTGCTCTCCTGTGTGCATCTGCGGCCCCTCTTAGTCGAGTGCCAGCAGTACGCGGATGCCGCCACAGCTGCATGGAGCACCAGACAAGGAAGGTGTTTGGACACTGGCAGCATGCAAAGGCGCTCAGCCAGGCCAGCGCCCCCTCGTTGCGGCCTGTGCAGAGGTGCACAGGCAGCGATGAAAGATTGATGCGCCCGCTTGGGGAAGGCAGGCGGGTGACCCTGTAAAGTAGGCCGGGCAGCACTGCGATGCAGAATTGGGTGCTTGCCGTGACGTTTCACGCGGAGCGTATAATGATAGGCTTTGTGGCGTGCGGCGGAGCGCAGTGTGCCGCGTGTACGATGGCCCTCACCTGTAGCAGTCAGCTGAGGGGGGCGCGTGTTCTTAGCAGACCGGCGGCCGTGTGCGCGCGAGCCTGCCTAGCATGTCTTCGATTGTATTGTTTGTGTGTGGCCTGTTGTGGTGGGCGTGGCATAACTTCGGGGCCATGCTCGAGTCGACAGTGAAAACTTGTTGAGCGCCGAAAGTGCGGCAGTGTATTAGGTCGCCCCAGGTGGCAGAATGCGGAGTGTAGAGTGTCCTTTATGACGGCAGTGCTTGCAGTCAGCTGCTGGGGTTGTTTTCCATGGGCGCTGCATGGGCTTTCCATGGCGCTTCATGGGCCTTGCTGCTGCTGGCCAGGGTCTGCGTGAGGGTGTGCTTGCTCCTGGTCCCTGGCGCGTGGGCAGAACCAACGACCCGAATAGCCAATGTGTGTGGTTGACGCTTCACCACGATATTCGAGTGCGCGAATTCGTGCGCGCTGGTTGATAATACTGAAAATGTGAGAGATTACATTTGCGTGTTGGTGCGTGACTGGCGTATGTATTGGGCCTGTAGCATGACATGCGCCGTGTCGTGTAGGCAACTGGTAGGTTGTAGGCTGATGAGGAGGTGTAGGAGGTAGGCTGCAGGTTGTATGGCACTGCAACTCCTATGGAGCTGCTGGCACGGAGAATGATGCAGGTAGTAGCGCATAGCATACACCCTGCCATTGAGTTTTCCAGTACAGCACAAGGTGTCTGACATACCTGAAGTTCAGCTGACTCGACATCAGTGCACTACCACACTGCTTACTGTCGTGATGCAATGCATGGGGGCAAGTGCATGGCAGGGCAATGCCGACATATTGGCATGACCTGAAACAAGACACCTGACCAACATTAAGTGTTAAATGCAGAAACTGACAGCAAATTGGCAAAACAAAGGACCACTCCTGCTCATCATGATACATGCAAACCAATCCTGACGCAAGACGCAGCACAGCACACACAGTTGACATGATAACTCAGGACATGACATCATCACTGTACATTGTACGCGGCGCTGCTGGCGCCCACCCAGGCGCCCCGACAGCGCCCGTCACGGATGCCAGGCTCCCCGCCGCCTCCCGCGGCAAGCGTCAGCTCCGCACGGCCACCCTGGCGGCCAGGGCCTGGTACCAGCGCACAAGCACGCCCTTGCGCGCGTAGTTGTCGCTACCAGCGAGCGCTTCGGCGAAGAGGTCGCACGCCGCGCGTGCGTGCGCCGGCGGCGCAGCCAGCACCATCGCCGCGGCGGCCGACAGCGCGTCTGGGAGCACCTGCGGGCGGCGCGCGCGCGCGTTGCGCCGCAGGATCCCCGCCGCCTGGGGCGTCCAGGACCTTCCACAATTGCGCTATTAGCTGGCACATTGTCCTCACCAGTGGGCATCAGCAACGGGCAGAGCGCGCCGTGCATGCAGCTCGGTTGCGGGAGTGGCAGCACAGTCAGCGCGTGTGCTCATACCGAGCAGTGACGGCGGGCGCTGCGCCCCACATGCGGCGCGCTTGCTGGCCTGGCCGCAGGCAGCGCGCATCATGCGGCATGCCACACCCAGCACAGGGGGCCTGGGAATGGGTGGGGACCCAGCGGGCATCCGGGGGCTGACCTGGAGGTCGACCAGCAGCAGCAGCTGCGCAAGCAGCCGCACCAGGCCCAGCCCTGCAGCCACCTCTGCCTGCTCCACGCCCTGCGCCCGACCCGGCCCGGCGGCCCGCGCCGACCCACCTTGGCCGCCGCCCTGCGCGCCGCCGTGCCCAGGCGCGCCCAGCGCGGGCGCCGCGCGCGCGGCAGGTTCCCTTGAAGGGTTCGGCAGGGACGCGGGCAACCCCGCCCCGGCCCGCCCGCCCGCCAGCAGCTCCCCCGCGCGCGCGGCCAGGCGCCGCAGCGCGAGCGACGCAGCGGCGCTGCCGACGGGCAGCGTACGCGCGAGCTCCGCGTAGCCCGCGGTCAGCCCCGCCAGCGGCGTGCGCGCGGGGTACGCCGCGAGCGCGCGCGATGCGTAGTACGGCGCCAGCGGCTCCTTCTGCGACGCGCGGCCGGCCGGGGTCGGCGCTGCAGACACGCGCAGAGTGCGCGGTTGCATGCAGCTAGGCGGGGCGTGTGGGCGGCCGCGGACGGGCGGCGCGTGCGCAAGCCTGCGACCGTAGGAAATAAGTCCACACCTGATGCGTGCGCGGCGCCTTTGTGAGGCGCCAACAGCAGGCGTGCGCGGCGCATAGAAGGCGGCTCGCCGCCGCCACCCGCGCAAGGTGCTTGCTCGAAGGCATTGACTGGTTTGTCTGCGCGGGCGCGGCGCGGCGCGGGCCGCCTGGGGCGCCGCACCTCGTCCGCGGCGCGCAGCACCGCGCAGAACAGGCCGTGCGCGGCCAGCGCGACGGCCGCGTGCGCGTGCGCCGCGTACAGCAGCGCCAGCGGAAGCGCCACCTCCGTCAGCTTGGCCTGCCGCGCCACGCCTGGGATCGGCCGGCAAGCTCGCCCGCATGGACAGCCGCGCGGCCCAGGCACGGCGCCAGGGCTGGGCGCTCCGCCGGGCGGGGCGCCGGCGGCGCGGACGCCCGTGCAACGGCCAGCCGGGGGACACGGGGACACGGGCCTGGGAGGGCACGGGGACAGGTTAATGAGTGTTAGGGGTAAACGGGGAATAGCGGGGTTGGGGGGCAAGCGCGCCCGGGCACGCGCAGCGCGGCCTGCACGCGGGGGCGGGCCCCACCTGCGGCAGCCGCGGCGCGCAGGGCGCCAGCACGGCCATCAGGAACTGCACGCGCGTGGCCAGGACGGCATCCGCCAGCCACAGCGGCGCGCCGCCCGGGTCCGCGGCGACCAGGCCCTCGTAGCACGGCACGCACGTCAGCAGCCCCAGGCACGCCTGCCGGCGCGCCGCGCGGGCGCTTAGCGCCCCCGTGCGCCTGCGCCGCGACCCTCGGAGCGGCCGGACAGCATCAGCCTACTTTCAGGTCGCAGTGTCCTGCAACACAGCGCGATCGCCGCTCCGCACGCAGAGAAGGGACCGCTCTCGGCCTCTCTGGAGACCGCCATGGGTTGTACTGACCAGTGCGGGCTGGGTGTAACGAAGTGCGCATCGCATGGCGCAAGAGTACGCTCGCCTCAGTTTGCTGACGCCGGGACGGACGAGAGGGCGCTGGGAGGGGTAGAGGGCGGGCGCGCCATGGTGCGCCCGGCGGCGGCGGTCAGCACGGCCTGCAGCAGCGCCGAGTATGCGGATAGGCGCATCCGGCAGAAGTGCAGGTGCGCCAGGCAGTCCAGCGCGCGCACGGCGACCTGCGTGCGGCGGACAGGTTTGCAAGGGTACGGTTCGGCGCCTGCTGCTCCCTGCTGCTCCATACCATCCAAGGGCGGGCGCGCGCGTTGTGCGCGTCCCGGCGCAGCAGGCCGCTCTGTGAGCACTCGCTGTGTCCCACCCTGCACGGTGATGACCTTGACACGTCACGGGAGATTACACTGCGTGGCCACAGGAGGAGCGCCGCAGGCGCCCCCGCCTACGCATTCAGCGCCCGCCACCATGGACACCCCTGGCGGCAGGCCTCGCTACAAGCTGGCTACTTTGCTGGGCCTGGTGTGCGCTCAGCGGCCTTCGCGGGAGGGTGGCTTGCCCCGCAGCCACACGGCGCACGCCGGGCACGTGCGCCGGCGGGTGCGGCGCGCGCGCCTCGTCAACGGAGGGCGGCTGCGGGCGATTGCGCAGGACGCCGGGCTGCGCGATTGCCGCCGCCCAGAACGCACCCAGCAGCACCACCGCCGCCACAAACGCGCGGTCCAGCACCTGCCGCGGCGCAGGGGCGTCAGCCGCCGCCGGGGCCGGCCAAGCCAGCTGTGCAGGAGTATGATGCCAACCGCCCGGCGCCCACCAGCAGGCGGGGAGCCGGCCGGCCGCCGCGCGCGCCACGCTGCCCCGCCGCGCAGCACGTGCGAGCCAGCAGCGCCGGGCCGCGCGCAAACCCGCCCGCCGCTGCCGCCGGCAGGGCGCCATGCGCGGCGGCGGGAGCGCGCAGGCGACAAGGGCACGCCCCGCCCGGCGACTGCCTCGGGCCGGTGCGCCGGGCGGCCGTGCCCGCGGCGGCGCACCTGCCGCACGGCGCCGCCGTCCACCGCGCGCAGCCAGGCCGGCGGCGTGAGCAGCGCGTAGCGCCGGAAGCCCGCATGGAAGCCGGCCGCCGTGGCCTGCAGGTCCTGCTGCGCGCGCTGCCGCCCGCGCGCGCGCGCGCCCTGCTCAGCCGCGCGGCCGACCCTCGTGCGCTGTCCACCAGGCCCCGGCGCGCGGCACTGCACCGTCCCCGTGTCCCCAAAGTGTTGTAGCGCAGGCACGCTGCCAAACCCCTCTGGCTGCAGAGCGACATCGCAGCGGGAGACACCCACCCGCACAAGCCCCAGGCCCCGCTCCACTCTGCGCCGCACTCGCGCCGCAGCATGCTGCCGCGCCTGGCGCGTCAGGCAGCGTGGGCGCGGCCGCACCTGCTGCATGTCGGGCTCCACGGCGCGGTACTGCAGCGTCGCGCACCGCGCGAGCGAGGCCGCCGCGCGGCCCAGCGCGCCGTCCACCTGCGCGGGCCGGGACCCCCCTGTCCTGCTAGCCATATTTATATACTGCTAACCCTAACCAATGCCCGACGCAGGTGCACGCGCCGGTCCCAAACGGGCGCCAACATGTGCCACCGCCAGCATCGCCACACCCCGGACCCTCTCCGCTGATCCCTTAACCGCATCTCAGCTTCTGGCACAGGGGCCACAGGCCATGTGCCCAAGGCGCTTGAGCCGCGTGCACGCTCGCCCAGCGGGCCCCAGTGGGCGCGCCTGGGCGTGCAGCCAGGCAGTGGCCTGCTCCGGGGGCGCGCCGGCGGCCGCCGCCGCGAACAGGCCGTCCAGCGACAGCGCGCCGCGCAGCAGCGCGCCCAGCAGGCAGGCCAGCGTGCCGGCCGACGGCTGCGGGCGCTGGCAGCCCTGCGGCGCGCGCGCGAGCGGCAGCAATCAGCGGCCCGGCCACGACAGGCACAGAGCGCTGATGTAGGGCACGCGCGCTCAGCAGTGCACAAAGGGCGGCCCCGCACACACGCGCAAAACCCTGCCTGGGGGCCAGCCGCGCCTGGAAGGCCTCCAGGCACGCGAGCGCGGCCGCGGCGCGCCACAGCTGCGGTCCAGCAGCCTCGGGGCCGCTCGCGTGCGGAACCGCCGGGCCGCCCGGCGCGCCCGCCAGCGTGGGCGCCCATGTGTCCAGAGCGCCCTCCTGTGCCCAGGCTCACGGGACATTCAAGAAAGCATGTACGCATCTTAATACACCTCTCTCGGAGGATGCACCAGGATGCAACAGGCCTTGAAACGCGCTGCAAGGACGCCTCCCTGCATAATCAACACATCTAAGTGGTGCATTGCACTGCGTCGACGCCGAGGCCTGATGCAACCTGATGCATCCTCACACACGCAATGCAATGCACCACTTAGGCGCATCGAAAATGCAGAGAGGCGCCCTTGCAAACGCCTTTCAACCTGCGCAGGCATCCACGCGCCAGGCAGGGCAGCCTCTGTGTGACAAACAAGGGGCGCAAGCATGAGCAGCGCCCGCAGCACCAGCCCGCCTGGCGGCCAGCCGCAGGGCAGCGCGCACCGCGCGCGCGTCGCGGCCCTCCGCGGCGGCGGCGGCGGCGGCGGCGGCCGCGCACGCGGCGCTCAGCGCGCGGTCCAGGCGGGCGAGCGCGGGGTCGGATGGCGGCAGCGCCGCGACGCCGCGCGCGGCGCCCTCCAGCAGCCCGCCGGCCGCCAGCGCCGCCGCGGCGCGCTCCTGCCTGCGCGCGGCTTCCCAATCCTTGTCGTCCAAAAGGGAAGATATACCATACCTTAACCTAATGTGGCGCACCAGTGGGCTGACAAGCCCACTCGCGGTGAATGGGTTCGGAGCGCGCGGGAGGGGACCAGTGGAAAGGCGGCCGTGGCGCGCGGCTGCGTCAGGCACCACAGCAACCCTGCGGGTCAGCAGGCCGTCCGGGTCGTGCGGCGCGGGCAGTGCATGGAGGTCCCGCACACCAGAGCCCGCCGTGCACCGCGCCCTCGACGACGCCCGCCAGCGCGCCCACCGCCGCCGACGTGTCCGCAGCGGGCCGCGCCTCCACAACAGCCGCGCCCAGCTGCGGCGCACGGGCAGCGAGTGGGTGCCGCGCCGGCCCTGAGGATGCTCGCCGACCCATTTTCCCGGCAACCTTGTCGCACCGGCTCTGCCGCGCGTTGACTATTGGGCGCTGTTTCATGGCAGGGCAGCGGCAGCACATGGCGCAGCAGGGGATGCGCCGCGCCTGCTTGAGTGCCAGCGTCACCACAGGAAGTGCACGCCTTCACGCGTCACAGACAGAGCAGAGCAGCGCTGACCACACACCTCCGCTGCAGTTCAAGCGCTCGGCGCGGCGGCCGCGGCGAGAAGCGCAGCCGCGGGCTGTGGCGCCCGCTGCCCGCGAGCCATGGCTGCGCACCTGGCGCATCATGGCATAGAGCGGCATGAGCTCGTCCACGGGCGGCAGGCCCTCCGACTCGGCGGGCGCGGGCGCATGCTCGGGCGCCGCGCCCCCCTCGGGCGGGCTCCACAGCGCGAGCAGGCCGGCCAGCAGCCAGAGCGCCGCGTCTCCCTGCCCCTGCCGCCCCGCGTGCAGCTGAGCGCACGGGGAAGCCCGGCGAGCCCAGGCAGACACGGGAGACCCCACCGCCGGCCATTTGATACCCAGCTGCGGACCTGCTTGCGCGCCACGGCGCCTCCGTGCGTCCCCTGGGTGAGGCTACACCTGCAGGACGGCCATGAGGCAGGCGCCGTGCGCACGCGCCTAATAGAGAACCCCACGACCTACCCTAACCCGCTGGGCGGCGCCCGGCGGGACACATACCGCCTGGGATGCGAGCAGGAGGCCAACGCCCGCGATGGCATCGCCGGTCCCGCCGCCGGCGGCCCTGCCGCTCCCCCAAGCAGCTCCCGCGCTGGCCCCGCCCTTGCCCCCTCCTCCCGGCCCCGCGCGATGTTCACGACCGAGCGCCTGGCCGCCCGCCAGACCCGCCCGCAGGGCCTGCAGTGCGCCCGCCACCGCCGTGCACGCGCGCGCCCCCTCGTCGCCGCTGAAGGCTGCGCGCGCGCGGCCGGGGCACACCGTTCGATTAATGATGAGAGAGACCGGCGTCTCCTGGCCGCTCCAGGCTGCCGCAAGCCATGAGAACCGCGCTCGCAGTCTCTCGCAAGGACCCTGCACCACGCGCGCACGCGACTGGCAGCGCAGCGCCCTAACCCTGCCGCAGCGCTTGCACGCCAGTGCTGGGCATGCAGAGGGTGGCCGACGAGCGGGTGGGGACGCGCGGCGCGCACCGTCGGCCGCGCATCCCAAGAAAAGGACGGCGGCGGACAGCAGGCGCGGCGGCGCGCCCGCGCCCTCCGCGGCCGCGCCCAGCGCAACGTCGAACGCGCGGCGCAGCAGCCCCTGCTGCGCTGCGCCAGCGCCCGCCGCCATGGTGCTGCCTGCAGGGGGCAGGCGTTACGGGCCTGAGCGCCCAGCCACGCAGGCGGCGACGGCGTGCCTGCATTGTGCATGCAGGCACATGCTTCATGGGATGCGTGAACATCTTGCCCTGCAGCGAGCAGTCGCTCCCGCACGCATGCGATGCGCCCGGCCGCAACCGCAGCATCCGGCTGCCCCGCACTCTGCCGGCTGCCGCATGCGCGCGCGAGGAGCGCCGGGGCGCACGCAGCGCGCTGTGCAGCAGCAGGCGCGCCCAGCGCGCCAGCAGCAGCAGCGCGCAGGCGCGCGCGGCCGCGCCGCGCGCGCCCGCCGGCGGCCGCTCCAGCAGCTCCACCAGCCGCGCCGCGCGCTCCGCGGCGATCCGGCCCAGCGTGTGCCTGCGCCGCAGCGGCCACGCGCGCAGTCGCGCCGGCCCTCGGCAGCCGTCCAGCGGCCAGGGCGGGGGCAGGGCCACGCAGAGCCAAGTCGGATATGAGGCTGGTGCGTCCTCCAAGACCAGCCTGGGACGTTTGGGCAGCTGTTCTGGTTTTGCTTCGCACGTGTCCCCCTCACAGTGTAACCAACTGCAGCGCAGGGCGGGACTGGCCGCATCACAGAGCCTTTCCTGGAACACGCCCTCTGCTCTGCAGCAGGTGTGCAGTGCTGCAATGGGAGGGCTGCAGCTCCCTTGCCCGCGCACTCCTCCAGGTGACACGCAGCAGGGCGCAAGCGGGGCGCGCCTGGTCGCAACCAGCTGCTCCAGGGCGCTCAGCACCTGCCGCGCCGGACAGGAGGAGCTGTACAGCAATTGTCTGTGTCGCGACCACCATCACGCTGCTGCTGCGCTGCTGGCCAGCAAGTTGTGCGTGACGCAGAGTGCGGCGCGCCTGCTCTGGGTCGCCGTCCCGCAGCTGCGTCCAGGGATCCGCAGGCGCTGCCATAGTCAGCGAAAAGCAGGCTAGATGTCGCCACAGGGCAGTCTTGCTCTCATACGTCTGGCAACAAAGGTATACAGGTACAGCTCAGACAACCACCCTTTTTACTGCCGCTCGCACGAGACTCCTTTGCCAAGGAAGGAGTTTTAAGCTTGCTGCAGCTCTTGTGCGCCATACTTCAGCTCCGACAGCTTTCTGGTTCACAATTGCGGAACCGCAAGTTGCTACTGCCAGCGCGGAAAATACTTCCGGTAGG
>JAABUO010008250.1_pt1 | contig 11808 bp, 13 predicted proteins | sample 5559291 | NCBI WGS metagenome assembly JAABUO01 (sample SAMN10711878, study PRJNA513372) | rock metagenome | isolation source: Antarctica rocks | place: Antarctica: Victoria Land, Finger Mt sud | reverse complement strand
CCCCAGCTCAAGCCACAAAAAATTTCTCCGACCAATAAAATTGCAGTAGTCGGCGCAAAAAATAGAATCAGAATAAACAGGGCCATAAGGATATACCCAGCTTGCATGACGCGTTTATAACCGAAGCGCTCAATCAAAACCCCATTCGCGAAAATAGCTATCATTCTGCCGATAACAGCTGCCGCAGAAAGTCCACTCTGCCAAGCTGCTGATACTTGGTAGCCGCCGTCAAACGGATTGCCGTACTTTTTTTGGAAGGCAGGATACGCGTAGAATGTACTTAGAAGTGAAGTATCGTAGCCATTCATTACTATAGCCATTGACACGAGTACCGACCATCCCACAGCTTTTGGATATACCTTGATCCCATTCAACACTGAAAGGCTGTGTTCTGCCTCTGTCGCTCGTTTCCCATCCTCATCTATATCAGTCAACCCCAATACCCCACACGCCTTTTCCGCTACTCTGTTTTCATTATCAAAGCGTTCTTCGTTTTGTTTGTCAACTGACATTTTGCTATAGAGGAGCCAGACGCTCGACAGGGTTTGCGGTCAATCGTCAAATTTCTCAACTTTGTCCATTGGAAAGTAATAGGGAGAGTAATCAAGAATTTTTCCGAGCTTCGGCTCGTTGACTGCTCCGCTCCGCCGCAGACAAGTGTCGGGGTGTCGGGATGTCGGGACGTCGGGACGCCGGGACGTCGGGACGTCGGGACGGCATGGGGATAATTATGGGGGAAAGATGGTTCCCGACTTTTCGAAATGAATATATTCGCTTGGAGGCAACAAAGAGAAGGGAGCAGGAGTATATAAAAGTCAAGCATCCCGACGGCTGGCGGTCTCGCAATGGCACCCATTCCTACTCAAGTTATTCAAGTGACTCCTAGCAAAAAAGAAATCGCCGCAGGCAGGTTCACTGACGCTCATATAAGGACGGTGCTGACTGGCCTCCACAAAGACGGTGTTATTTTGATCAAAGACGTCATTGACCCCGCACATTTGGATGAGCTGAACAAACACATGGTTGAGGATGCAAAAACGAGTCTACGGAACGGAGTCTCTATGAACAAAGGAGCTGGGAATATCCAGCAATCCCCTCCTTTCTTACCGACTACATTGCTATACGAGGACGTTTACATGAATCGACTACTTCATCATGCTGTAACATTGTATTTAGGAATAGGGGCAAAGTGGAATTTGGCTACAGGAAATACGGCACTACCGGAGAGCATGCAGCGACAACCCGTTCATTCAGATGCCAGCAGTTTCAGGCATCCTGCTTGCCCCTTCTACGTAGTTGCAAATATCCCATTGATTACATCTAATGTATCTACCGGAGCGACAGAAATCTGGCTGGGCGGAATGCATCGTGGTAATAGCGAGGAGCAACATGACGAACGTTTTGGAGTAAAGGATGAACTTCTGGATGCTCAAATGAATATTCAAGCTCCTGTGCAACCAACAGTGGAAAAAGGGTCTATACTCCTGCGAGACCTGCGACTCTGGCATGCGGGGATGCCCAACCCAAGCTCAGAATACCGATGTATGATCGCCTTAGGCTTTACTGCGCCTTGGTATAATTCACAAGCGAAGTTTAGAGTACCGGCTGACTCAGGTGCTGCTGAAATCCTAGAGGAAGGTTTGAAGGGAAGTACAATTACTCCACGCTACAGGATTGTCTCATCAAAGGAATATGAAAGTACAAAGAATGCCAAAAATATCTCCTTTGAAGACGACGAAATAAATCGTTTGTAGAACCAGTATAGTTAACCGTTTTCTAAGTTCCACTGTCAGAAAAGCTCCCACTAACGTCCTGAGCTTAAAAATCGTGCTCTTCGAGTTATCATAGAGTTAATCCAGTTGTGCCACGGATCCATCCCTGCAACGATTGCACATTTGATTAGTAGTTTCGTTTGTGGCTGTGTATACCTTAGGATAGCTTACTCAAGAAAGTCATCCCGCTAACATTACACGACAAAGCTATTGCAGCAGCTAGCCAACACAGATAAAACTGTTAGCGTTACTTACGGCATTTCAACAGTGCAAGGATTCAGCGATTTTTCGAGGCCGCTGGCAAAATTGTGCCAATACGATGATTGACGAGAGTCCAGTGATAAATATGTTGTGAAATGTTTTCATGACAAATCGCACAGGATTATACACTTTTAGTGCCTTGTTTATCTGGAACGAATAACTGACGCAAGGATTTCGGTCCATTGGTTAACAGTGGCCGAGCGATCACTGTACCGTCTTAAGACTTCGATAGCTTTCTCAAATCGGCCTTCCAGCGCAACCAGTTCTTCGACAAGCACTTCGCTTCTCGCAGCAGTCATACCAAGTGTGAAAGAAAATACAGAAGCCAAACTCATTGATATTAGGGGAATGCTAACTGGTCGCGAGCAAAATTCCTCTATGGAGTCCATGAAGGAGCAATATGCAATAAAACATTTTTGACAGATAAACATCATCTCGGTGGATCTGTCTTTCGTAACGATAGCTTGATACAATCCGGGCCAATAGATGCCTGTCATCAACGCATAATACTGTACTTGCAGGTAAAGACTCAAATCGTCCTCAGGCAAATGTGTATCTGGAAATGCCACTGATAACGGAAGATTAGACCGCCATTGTACCAGTTGAAAATCCAGTTCTGCTGCGACTAAATTTGCAAAACGTATCTCATGGCGGGTGTCAAGTAGATCATTTAAAGTAGCGCGATCCATGAGTTTTCTCAGCGCAATTTCTGCAAGGAAAAACGGCACTGACTCACTCTCGTTGTTGTCAAGTTCGAGTGTACCAGATGGTAGAGGCACCAAATCCTGCAGAAGCCCGATTCCACTTTCGGCCAGATCTAGCTGGACGAGTAGTTCTCTTTCAAGGAGGAAAATCGCATAATAAACTCTACGCGTAAGTTCTGCTTTGAATCCATTAACGTTGTGGTTGCGCTTCATAAGATTTTGGATCTTAAAGGATGCACACGTAATATATTCGTAAGCTTGAACTGGCTTTATAAGTAGCAAATAGTAGACGCCGTAAAGGATCAAGCACTGTATCGCAATGAGCGTGTTATCCATCATAATCAGGTGCAACATCTGAAAAGCTAGCCTCGCATATTCGAGGGCTTCATCGTCGATACCATTTTGCACATTGTATACTAACGCTCCTATCGCTGACACCAGAAGGATCAGACATGAAGATGACGAGTTTGTTAGGCCTTGCTTATTGGCAGCAAGGAAATCTTCAGCAAACGTGCGCTTGTCAAGAATGGGATACCATATATAGATCCGATCAAAGAACAATGTCAGCAAGCTGCTATTGAGGGAATCAGGCATTTGCAGAAGGGTTGTCGGAAGTGATGGCGGTGTCTCCAAGTCAACGATATTGTCCGTAACATCATAATTAATACCAGCTGTTCTGATCATGAGCTGTGATTTCTTCAATTTGTTTGGGAAAGGATTAGCCTCTGGCTCGTGTAATAAATCCGCAGGACGTCTCGTACGGGAATCATAACTTTTAGGTCGGCGCGCATCGGTTTCAAGTCTTTCCACACGCTGCAGAACTGCCGATAATGTTATTTCGTGGGGAGGAGAGGGGGCCATTTGTATTGGACGATAGATGCAGTTAGCACCTACGGTTTGGCAGAAGCCGCACTGGGGCTTGTCACCATTGCACTTTGTCTTTCGTGACCGACACACATCACATGCAATTGCAGACCGCCGTTTCGGATAGATGTTTTTGCGGGGTCCGTTGCTGTGCAGGATTGTACGAATCTCCATGCTAAAAGTAGTCTCATTAGTTACCCCGCATCATTCTCAAAAATGCAAATAGATAGATTACTCTTGGCATTATAACACGATGGTTACAAAAATGCCTTGGATCTACCAACTATTAGAGTGTAGAGCTAGTCTTGCTCCCTCTTCTACGAGTCTACAAGTCCGAAACAACTCCTCGTATGTCACATTGAAATGAAATATCGAAATACATTCTGAAAGGAATCGTTTTCAGCGTAGAAGTCCTTTGCTTCCTTTGAGAATGCGCAACGTTCTGGCGGGAGAGTTCTGTAGCAGGCTTTAGCACTGCTTGCCTACACTCCTAGCTCGATTAGGCAGTATCATGAGTACCATAAAACTGATGCCGATTTTTACAGACTTTTTTGAGAAAATACTCGCAAAGATAATTATCCCCCAGGAGATCGGTAATGGCCAGTTTTGGAAGCTCACGAGTCACGAAAGTCTATTGCATTAATTAAGTATCTCTTGATTAAGAGCCAAAAAGCTTCCGTTGATGCTGTCAATTCACGGAGCTCTGCGCCAGAATTAAATTGTTTGCCCGACGTCCCGACGTCCCGACGTCCCGACGACTCTTTTAAGTTTATATGCGGGGCAATCAATACTCGTGCGCCTCGACATGACTATATAAGAATGCGTTAACCACCTATAAGGGTATTACCAAAAGCGCGGACAAGACAAGACGATACATACTCCTGATTAAAAGCAAGTGCCACTGTCGAGTGCCTCTGTCGAATCACGTTTCGCAAAACGAATGGTACTCAATCAGCCTCTAAGCACCTTCAGCGGAAAGCTTCTCTCGAAGCATGCTGAGACTGTTATAGCTGAAAGTGAAGATGGTGCTGTCTCCAAGACGGAATCATTGGGGCCGTATGGAATCAATGAGGAGGGGAGAAAAGCGACAGAGACGGAGCACGCGCTCTCAGTCACCCAAGCAATCAGAATTTACTCGAAAGCGGTGGGTTGGTCCCTGCTTGTTTCGATGGCTATTGTAATGGATGGGTATGACACGTCTCTTCTAAGTACTTTCTACGCATTCCCCGCCTTTCAGCAAAAGTATGGTAGTCCGTTCCGAGGAGGCTACCAATTATCAGCAGCTTGGCAAGCTGGGTTGTCTGTCGGAGCAACTATTGGGAAGATAATTGGAATTTTTTAAATGGATATGTTTGTGAACGATTTGGATATAAGCGCGTAATGTTATGCGGATATGTTGTGATGATGGTCTTCATCTTCATTTTGTTCTTTGCGCCATCAACAGCCGTCTTACTGGTGGGAGAGCTTCTGTGCGGCATTCCCTGGGGAGTTTTCACGACGCTGCCTGCCGCCTATGCGTCTGAAGTGACGCCTCTTGTGCTTCGTGGCTATCTCACAAGTTACATCAATCTCTGCTGGGTTTTCGGACAACTGATAGCAGCAGGGGTACTTCAGGGGCTGCAAAAATCACGTACTGATGAATGGGCGTACCGGATTCCGTTTGCCATCCAATGGATTTGGCCCATTCCTTTATTTGTCGCCATGTGTTTTGCTCCGGAATCTCCCTGGTGGCTGATCCGGCAAGGACGAATAATGGAAGCTGAGAAGTCGCTGAGAAGGCTTTCCAAGGAATCACCAGAAACGGATTCCAAGCAAATTCTTGCAATGATGATACATACCAACGAGCTGGAAAAGGAAGTCAAAGTCGGAACGTCTTACCTTGATTGCTTTAAGGGTGTCGACCGGCGCCGGACAGAGATTTGTACCGTCGCCTGGGCTTCACAGACATTAGCGGGCTTGATATTTGCTCAGTATGCAACGTATTTCTTCCAACAAGCCGGTATGAGTGTTTCTGACGCATTCAAAATGAATCTCGGCTACAACGGGCTTGCAGTCGTCGGTACTGTCTCGTCTTGGGCACTGATAACCTATTGGGGTCGTCGTACCATCTACCTATCTGGTTTAATTGTCCTGACAAGCTTAATGTTCATTATAGGCTTTTTATCCCTTGCTCCGAGTACCAACCAGGGTAGTATTTGGGCGCAAGCAACACTATTGTTGGTTTGGATCTTTTTCTATGACCTGACGATTGGGCCTATTGCATTTGTCATTGTGAGTGAGACTTCAGCCACCAGGCTACGTATAAAAACACTGGCCATTGCAAGGAATACCCAGAATTTATGCTCCATTCTTGCTTACATAATCAATCCATACATGTTGAACCCAACAGAAGGAAATTGGAAAGGCAAAACCGGTTTTTTCTGGGGAGGTATATCTCTCTGCTGTACTCTTTGGACGTTCTTTCGGCTGCCAGAGGCGAAAGGCCGCACTTATGAAGAGCTTGATATTCTCTTTCAAAACAGAGTTAAGGCTAGAAATTTCAAACGTTATGAGATTGATGCTTACCATGCAGAACGAAATATCGTTGAGGTTGCAAAATGAAGTTGCGGGCTTTTGGTAGTTCCTCAGAAAGGTTTTGTTTTGCTTTGTTTAATTTCATAGTAGTGTTAAGTCATAGGATGCAAATCCAACTGTATTTTACTGTGACATTATTATTAATTAGGGTTATCAACGTACCTACGAATACCCAAGACGACTACCTGGCTACACCAGACCAGGCCGTACAGGAAGCTGGTGATGCTGCTGAGTTGTAGCCAAACAGCTGTGGTCTCACTCAAGCCTCTTGCCGCGGTGTAGCTCAGGATAGCGCTTTCGAACCTGTTCCCAAGCAGTTCATGAGTGAGCAAAGTAATAAATAATCAATCCCAATAGTGCATCCTTCATATCATTGATGCCATCGCCAAGGAATTCTCCTGTTTCGCCAAGTGAAGAACCTCACGGACGGCGGCTGCTTGTTTGTCCGTGAGTGCAAAGAATGTGCGTGACCATAGTCGTGCCATCGTTGGCCGATTCAAATTACAAAAACAAAAGTCGGAGTCATGAATGGAAATACCCCTTGTGAGTGGAGGCTTCCTGCATCGCTTGAATGGCTCAGTCTCCAGCTGGCATCTGAGGAGCCAGTGATTGGTGCGCTACGCCATTTAGCCAATTTCACTGGATTGGTATCGGCGAGACAGACTTTCCTCAAACATCTGCTCGCCAGCCCGAGCAACAAAACGCAACATATCGGCCCCGATCTCCCCTGGCTGAATCCAGGAAGCCGTAGAGATTATGAATGGTGGGTCGTACCATCCAGATGCTGCCTCCATTGTGTTTTGTTCAGCCAGGATCTAGTCATCGACTTATGCACATGTGCGTCCGATGACGGCCGGCTGGTCTAGGGCTGTTCTCTTCGCTTCGCTCTCTTCCCATGCCTCATCTACATAGCGCTTGAGCGACGGCGCTAACTCAGCATGGGAAGGTAATAGTAGATTGGTTTGTCTTTTTACCTCAAACCAATTACGCTCCGTTGTCTTTGGGAAAACGGTCTGCGCATCCACTTCTTTCCAATGACAACAGTCGTCATCAAGCGTCGACCTCTCGGTCCTTCTAAACCGTGTTCCTCCTTGAGGTGACTCTGCATATGCTTTAGAGATTTGCAGTGCTACCAACAAGTCGTGCACCTTAAAATACGGACTTGGGGGCGCTGTGTTCGGGCAAAGGATCGACGGGCTGCCCATTGTGATGCTGCAGCCGTTTATAGTCAAATTGTAAGGTGCGATGTAGCATTCTTGCCAGCTGGTTGTAATGGTGATGGACGGGTTAGTTTTGCGGCGGTTTTACACCACGCTCTCGTTGTAAGCGCCTGGCCAGCTGAGCAAGAGTCATCGGATGCTCATGCTCCTTGCAAACGAGAGCATTACATGGAGCCACGTATGTGATTAAGCATGCGGACGAGCACTTCCATGACGCGGCAAGACATATCCTCGGTGCTAGTGGTGGACATACAGAGCCAAGACCTCTGGCTACGCAGCCAAGAGCTAAATTATCCTTAGAAATGACTGTGGGAAGAACCAAACGCTGGGAGTGCTATCGTTGCAGCTTGAGGAAAGAGCAGACTTCAAAGGCCGATTAAGAGGTCTCCAGAGAGTAAAATGGTCTTGAGAGGAAGTGGGCTCACTATGACAGAGCACGCTGGTTCATGCTGAGGAAATCCATTCTTCGATTCGCCTTCGCCCTCGACAGCGGGCTAGTCCCTCACGAACAGCAGCAAGAACATCGCGTAGAAACCTTTCACGGTGCCTCCTTTACTTTAACCTCCTCAACCTCCTCAATCTCCTAATCGAAATCAGGATGCTGCTGATGATCAGGCAACATTCTCGCCAACTTCGTCCACGAAACAAAACGGATCGTCCATGAAACGAGACGGTAGATCGTCCGACGCAGCCAAATGCCCCAACTAGTCTGCGGGATGAAAATGTGTGGTGCATAGCCGCCAAGTGGTATGCTCTGAGCATTCTCCACATATGAGCGCAGTCTCTTCTCATACATCTCAAATGCCACCAGATTCCGATTCCTTGACAATTCTTGAGCTGGTACCGAAGCACCCATAATCGCCAGCTGATTTCCTTCGCCAGTAAATGGAGATTGGGCCCAAGCTGCATCACGAAGGAGCACCACTCGGTTCTGAGACCACTTCTGAAGTTTGACTTGCACAAGCTCATCGGAATAGAAATTTTCGGCTCTCATCATCTGCTCGATGACCCGTGGTGTTTCCCAGCCTAGGCCACTGTACAGTTCAGCGAGGGCTTCCTTTTGCTTCATTCTGTCGCCAAGAGCATTTGCTCGACGTCTTGAGCGTGGACGAAGTATACCAATGTCATCTTAGATTCCTTTCCTACTGGCCGCATCCATATAACTCGCCGGCCTGTGAAATGACATAGTTGGGAATACGGCCAGTCTTGATCCTCTTTAGGGATCGAGAAGTATGCAACAAAGGCGCCGACAGTTTTGAAAATTGAGCTCCTCGGGCGAGCCCGTGACGAGCTGTCTTGTGCGAGATCTTACTCCGTCCGCACCTACTACCAGGTTGAATTCCTCGGTCATGATGGTTTTGTCATTTCTGTTTTCTAGGTCGACAATGACTTTGTCTTGTCTTTGTCTCAGGCTGTGGATTGTGGTCCCGAACTGGTAGGTGACATTGGCGGATTCGTCGGCAGATCTGTAGAGAATTTCAGTCAGGTCACCCCGCATGATTTCGAGGGCAACGAGGGCACCTGTAGGACTAATGCCACCGACCTCCAAAATGCCCCATGAACGAGCTTGCGCGTCGACAAGATTGAATCCCATTTCACCAGTCTTCTTCTCGATGAGCTTGTCAAGGATGCCCATCGACTTCACAATCTTCAACGCCGGTTCTTCAATTTCGATGCCTTGTCCAGCTTTCTGTTCGGTTCTCGATCGCTCGATGACGACCACCTGGAAGTCATGTTTAGCTAGCCAATAGGCTAATATTGAACCAGCTACACCCGCGCCACATATAAGGATTCTTTCCGATGGCATCGTGCGTGTTGGCCGTGTTGCGCTGCAGGATTGAGAACTTGTCGTTTGGCTATTTTGTGAGATGGTTGGTGTTGTGCAAATTTCTCAATCTCATCTATCATCACGTACGGCATTCTCGCGCTCGCAGCCCCAATGACTGCAGGTGACAACGGTGACGACTCATTCCGAAGCGGAGACGTATGTGTTGCTGCTTTCCTACTCGCAGAGCCGCAACCTTGCGTCTAAGAAAGGCCTAAGGAAATATTTGGCTGAAGCTGATTTGTGGTAACGCGCCACTATTAGTCAGGCCCTACGGACGCATATCGGCCCTGACAATATGGGTTTTGACACCGCCCAAGCTTATCATTACCACAACAAACATTGAAAATCGAATTAATCAACTCTTTAGAGATCTAAATTCATAGGAATGGTTACTGTATATGATAAAACCCACGAGCGGCGAGTAGAGCTCGCAGTGGAAGCACTTAGACGCAGACGCAGAGATGTAGCAAATGTTTCTGCAGCAGCCGCTACATATCATTGCTCGCGCTACAGAATAAGCCGTCGAATGAAGGGAATAAGCCCAAAAAGCAAACGGAAGGCTCATGATTATAAGCTTACTGAAAGTCAGGAGATCTCGGTCGTGCTTTTCTAACAGCGTCTGGAAGATATAGGAGTAAACTTGCAATAGTGCACTCTAAAGGAATTAGCGGACTCCAACTTCGCGATGCGTACCAAAGCGAGACCTCCGAAGCTCCAAAATTAGGAGGTCGGGGGGCAGAGCGTTTTGTTTTTCGATGGGGCATACATATAGGGAGGACCCAACCTATGGATATTGAGCGCAAAATGGCCCACGATCCTCATAATATACAGTAGAAATCTGGTTCGACAGGTATAGAGGGTAATCGAAAGGTATGGTATACTTTTCGATGACGTCTGGAACATGCACGAAACTGGCTTTAGGGTCGGATTTGGCAGAGGGGACAAACTACTTGCTCTTCAGCAAGGTAAGGTTTACGTGCCCAGTGAAACCAACCGTGACTATACGACGGTGGTAGAGGCTGTTAGTGGTCGTGGACTTTCAATACCTCCCATGGTAATCCGAAGGCAGGGAACACCTTGCCAGATGGTACACCAATGAAAAAGGCCTCGAAACAGATTTCTTAGTCGCTCTCAGTGAAAGTGGATACACGAATGATCGACTGCACCTCGAAAGGCTCCACCATTTTCATCGTCACAGTGTACAACCAGTAAGAGGCACATTTCGACTTATTCTGTTGGACGGTTTTGATTCCCATTGCACAAGTCCTTTTCTCGAGGCATGCGATGAATACAAGGTTAGCCCGTTCCTCCTGCCAGCCCACTCAAGCCACTTTCTCCAAGCTCTGGATGTCGGGGTTTTTCAACCTTACAAGCATTGGTACTCTCAAGCAGTTAATCAAGCGACAAGAGACGGTTATGGGGACATCAACAAAGTCGAATTCCTACATGCATTTAAGGAGGTCCGCTCAAAGGCTTTAAAGGTCAACACCATTCGTGGAGGCTTTCGACGCTGTGAGTTAATCCTCAAGCCGTCACTTGTCCTCGACGAGTTGCGGAGTAGGCTAGATGAATTTCATGCCCCCCTTCCTGAAGTAGACTCGGATGGAGGAATGGAGGTACCGATAACGCCTCGCGCACTGCTAGATCACTCTTGTAAACTTACCGACCGATTACGGCATGATGATCTGTCCTCACCGACGCAGCGCTGCTATGACAGTTTTGTTGAAGGCGCTAAGGAACAAGCAAACATCGGCCAACAGGCCTGGCATCATATTGCGCATACGGAGGCAGCTACTGCTGCGCGCGAGCGACGAAATAAACTGGGCAAAAAAGTTGTCGGTAGTGGAGGGCCAATGTATGTCGAACAGGGGCGCGATATGGTAGCCTCTCGTGAGACACGCGAAGAAGAGGCGGCTATTCGAGTTTTTGAGTGAAGGCAACGCAGAATAGAAAGAACTCGATAAGCCCTTATCAAGCACCAGCAGCGGGACGAAAGAGAGTTGCAACGAGGTATTGAAAAGGAAAATCGTGAACTGCAGCGCAAGGCTAGATCACTGGAGAAGGAGAGACGCGCGGCACAGCGTAAGCGCGACGCCGAAGAGGTTGAAAAACGGTGTGGCAAGGATAAGATCAATCGTCGACTGCTATACAGGGCGCAACCGGCTGAGAAAGACCCAGAACAACGATTGCCTGTCCTTAATCCGTACCAGCGAATTTATGACACTAGGAGACGTAAATGCAGCTAAATTCAAGTGGTAGTCGTAGTCCCACATTTCGTTTATATCTTGCTAATATTTACTTGACAATTCTTACTTTTACGCAAACATTCTAGGCTGCAATCAGATTCAACTTGCCTGCAGCGGCTTATAGGCACATTAAATGAGTTAGTAAAACCTTTGACCCATGCTAGCTGACTTTTAACATCGTAGCCTTATTTTAATTGATTCAAGACGTGGTAACAATAAGGTTGGGCGGTTGGGTAACGAATTGTGTCAGAACCATATTGCCAGGGGCAACATGGGTGGGTCCGTAAGATATCAAACTTGATCGGATAACGCCACCACGGCAAACCAGCAAAAAAGCAC
>JAABUO010008249.1_pt1 | contig 11808 bp, 10 predicted proteins | sample 5559291 | NCBI WGS metagenome assembly JAABUO01 (sample SAMN10711878, study PRJNA513372) | rock metagenome | isolation source: Antarctica rocks | place: Antarctica: Victoria Land, Finger Mt sud | reverse complement strand
GAAAGTTTGAGCTTTCCGTCGATGGACTCGTCTTTGTCGGCTACCCTGTCCATATCCGCCATGATGGCACATGGATCAAACGAAGGAAGCGCGACCACGAGAAGGAGGAGGCGGAGGAGAAGACGATGACCATGTTTCATATGGTCTTCGTCATGTCCTCCTCCCAATTGGACCAGCACACCAAGGTGCAGGAGGTGTACACGTATGTCATCACCCGCTTCACCTCTGCCCTTCGCCTCGAGCAATCTGACTGTGGCTACGTGTGGAAGGAGGCCGAGACCATCCTGCGAATCAAGGAGGAAGCCATAGACGGCGAGATCTCGGTGCACGAGCTGTGCAATAAAATCAACAGGCAATCGAACCTGGCGGAAGCCATGAAGCTCTTGTATACGCATCTCTCTGCCAACAAGATCGCCCATGTCCCTGTCAACAAGTCCATGATCTCCCTGCAACTACCCGTCATCACGCAATCGGCCACCCTGCCCTCTCCCGACAACGACGCCATCCCAAAACACGTCTACCTCACAAGCGCGGCGTCGTTTGGAGAACACGATGACGAGAGCGACAACCTCGTCACGCCGCATTACTCCCTCCTACTCCTGGACAGTGTCGAGGTCATTCTGCGCGAGATCCCAACCCAGTCCACCAGCGCTCTGGCCTACTTTGTGCGCAACGTGCAGACCACGCAGACATTCATGCAAATGAGCCGCACCACCAGATTATCGCTCTCTGAAGTCTTTGAACTCGCACGACATCTTATATACTGGCGCCGTGCGCGTGCTATTCCTCCCGTACACCCGCGCAACATCTACATCGTGTCTCCAACGGCCGATATGTCGACGCTTGGTGCATGCATTGCAGAATATCGCCACCTCTTCCCCATGCTGCCCTCTCTACCCCGCTTCCTGGCCCTCTTGTCTCACAACCCAAGAGCCTTCAGTGTCTTTATTCCCTCGCGCGATCATCGTGCTACATACCTTGATGTGGTGATATGGCTGCTGCGGAAGGGTTGGGTGTGCCAGCTGCTGACTTTTGCGTGGGTCAAGGTATCGCAGACCATTCGGGTGGCGGTCAAGGGGGACGACGAGGGTGATGGTTTCCCGGACGGAGATTATGTGATTCAAGACCCCCATCGGGCCACTGCTTTGGAGCGAAAGTGGCTGGAGAGAATTGCTGGCAATAAGTCGCCCGAGGAGGCACTGTTTTTTGAAGGCATTCTGAAATACCTCAATGGAAGACATGCCATTGAAAAGATTTCAGCGCGTGAGGGCACGAGTAGACGGCGGGTGCGGGAGCTTTTGGGGGCGTTTGACAGTGATTTGATCATTGCTCGTCATTGGTGACCCTACATGGTACCAGTATATGTACATGTAGATATCTATTCTTCGTGCAGGTCGTGACGGTGCTCGTGATGACGACCAATATGCGGATCCGTCTCGGCCTTTGTCGTAATTGGAATAGACATGGCGAGCCCAAAGATGGACAGCGCGCCAAAGACTCCCCAGGAGAGAAACTCGCCGTGGTCAATCCGGCCAGAAATGGAAAAGAGCCCACCGGCGAGAAGCGGCCCGATGGCACGACCTGCCGCTGCCAGCGTATTCGCCAGCCCATTCAGGGTCCCCAGCAGATGCGGCGACGGGGTGGAGTTTGTAATGAGGAGCATGGCGCTCGTGAGACCAATGACGGTCGCGATTGTCTTGAGCAGGAGCACGGCAAATAATTCAATCCACACGGCCCACTTCTGCTCATGCCTGAAACCCACAAAAGGGGTCGCAAAGAAGGAAGCGGCAAAGAGTAGGAGGGCGACTCTGTATCCCCATCTATTTCCCAGACGCTGCTGGATGGGTGTGAAGATGGTCATCTGCAGCACAGCCGCCCCTCCACCGGCCACAGCAAGCGAGATGCCAATGTCGGAGGGCCGCAAGCTCCTTCCCTCTGGGTACGGAGCCGAGATGAAGATGGGATACAGGGAGTTGTAGGCCACAATGCACAGGTTGAAGAAACCGTAGGAGATTAAGACAAAGACAATGTTTCGGGTGAGCACGTCTCGGTAGCGTGGGGCAGAAGCCTTGGGAAGCAGGGGCTGGGTGTAGGAGGGCCGCGTAGAAGAATGAAACTGCCACATCCAGGAGAAGAAGTTGCGCACGCGCTTCGACAGGGGCGGCATTTGTGCCGCTTCCTTCAGCGACTCCTGGAGGAAGAAGGCCACCACGATCAGATCGAGCAGGAGAATCACCGCTGCAATCAAGTTTGGCAGGAGAAAGGGGTAGTCGTGGAACCAGGCGATGCTGCCAAACACGCCGGGCCACTCCTGGGCGGGCTCGGCAAGGAGCCCGCCGATGATGGGGCCCACGATGCTGCCCAGGCTGTAGAGGACGGGGAGGAAGGAGAAGGCAGAGGACTGGTTGGACTTGTCTGTGATCTCGCCCAGCACGGTCGACACGACGCCCTGGTTGCCGTTGAGCAGGCCAATGACCGCCTGCACGATGATGGCCGCGCGGAGGGACCTGCAGAAGCCAAAGGCGACAAAGAGCACCGCCGTGCACAGCGTGCCCGAGAGGATGACCGGCTTCCTGCCCACCCGGTCGCTGAGCGAGCCCCACATGAAGTTGGTGAAGAACTGGGCCAGCGAGTAGGCGGTTGCGATGGCCCCGACCCACAGCCCGAGCGTGTCGGGGGCGACGCCGGGGAAGGACAGCACCATGTCGGGCAGGTAGGGCGAGATGGAGTTGAAGGCCGTCTGCTCCGCAAAGGAGATGACTGCTAGCACCAGCAGCTGCTGCTTGGGCACTGGCGTCCCTCCCCTTTCCCCTTCATCGCTCCCTTCGTCTTGCTCACTGCTCTCTCCATCGTCGTGCATGGATGGTGACATGCACCCGATTCCACCACCAATCCCCCCCGTGCCCCAGGGATACGGGGCGCCACCGCCACTACGAGAGGAAGGCGGCCAAGCCACCGCACAGCCACGTCGAGGAGAGGGAAGGAATGAAGTGCTCGTTCCCCCCCAACTCCACCAGCAATCGCAAGTGTGGCTATGCTGTCGCTAACCCAGGCTGGAGGAGGTGGACGCGCTCATGCACAACGAAGGGCTGCTGGACGCCGTCTACCAGGCCACCGAGCACGCCCACCAGCACGCGCGACGGATGACGGAGGCTCTACGTATGAACGGGCAGCTGGCCGGCGGCGTGGTGGCGCGCAAGCAGGCCCTGCACCAGCTGCGCCAACGATGTGACCAGCAACTCAAGAGCACGCGCGAGCTGGAGGTCCGGTGGCGCGACAAGGAGCAGGAGATGTACTCTGCCCTGCGCCCCTTCTCGTCCCCGCGCCTGCTCAGCCGGCTGCAGCAGGCAACGGGCGAGCAGGAGGCGGTCTCGGAGGCGCTGCTGAAGAGCTTCCTAGCCGAGCCGGCAGGCAGGGATGTCGCGGACTTTATTCGCGAATACCAGGAGGCGCGGACCCTCTACCACCTGCGACGCGAGAGGAGCGAGAGGTGGCAGGAGGGCCGGGTCGGGGGATGGCGTTGACATGGAGTGTGTATATATGTACATCTAGCATTAGCCTGTGATGCGAAGGCGTGAGTAGGAAGGGGTCAGTCTCAGTACAACAAAGAAACACGGCCGCGTGGCTATTTTTGTAGAGTTCATCTTGTAGAAATGGGGGCGCTTACCTTATTCCTCGTCCTCCCAGGCATAGTCCTCCAGTTCGTTGGAGTCTGAATCCGTGCCCATCATGTCTACCTCCGTGGCTGCGATGGCCTTCTGCATCTCCTCCACATGCCGCCGCACACACTCCCCCTCCTCGTCATGCTCCTGCATCTGGCTGTAGAGCTCTGCATGATCGTCGAGGTAGCCACCGGCCTGGTGCCACGCGGCCCTCCTCCTCTCCGGCTTCTCCTCTCCAATCTCGTACAGCACCAGCCCGAGCAGGTACAGGACCTCCATGTCCGAATCCTCCTCCTCCACCAGCCGCTCCAGGACCCGGCAGGCCTCTTCATACAGGTCTGTCTCCATGCACAACTTGGCCTGGTTGAGGCGCAGGTCAAAGGCAGGCAGCTCCCCGCTCGACCCCATGCTCAACCACGTCTCCACCGCCAGCCGGACAAGGTTGCGCGCATCCCCGGTCCGCTGCTGGCTGATGCGCATGCTGGCAAACGTCTGCAGGGTCTCCATGTGCCCGGGATCCACGGTCATGGCCTCCAGCAGGGCTGCCTCGCACTTTGCCTCTGCGCTGGGCAGCATGCAGAGGTCTGTCATGTAGAGCTCGGCCAGGGCGCACAGGGCGGAGCAGAGCCGGGCATTGCGGTCCTCGCCCTCCTCCCCCCTAATCAGACCAAGCGCCTTGTCGTACCACGCTGCGGCGTCCCCGCCCTCTGCCAATTGGGCCAGCGTGAGGAGCCGGCTGCTGCTGCCGAGGGGATCGAGGCCTTCGCAGAGCAGGAAGTGCTTGGCGGCCTCCTCGTCCTCCCCGAGCTCGAGGAAGACGTGGCCGAGTGCATCCACGACGGGGGGGTCATTCACGCCAGCAGAGGCAGCATGGGCAGCCACACTCCTTGCTTCCCGAGGGCTGCTGTGGACGAGCTGGGCCGCCCTGGCCACGAGCTCCTTTGGCTCTTGTGGCTGCTCCTTCAGCTTTGGCCTCATCTCTGGCCTCATCTTTGCTTTCTTGGCCATCTCTCATGGTACGGACAATACGACAGTCAGGATATATACATGTCACTTGTAGCCCGGGACCATGGACGGCGTCTGCGTCTGCCGCTGCGCCCGGTAGAAGAGCTGCAGGAAGAACTCGCGCGCGTCCGGGTCCCAGTGTGTCCAGAAGCGCCCAGGGCTGGTGTCCATCTCGCGCGCCTGCAGCCGGAAGGCCACCGTCTCGTAGGGCTCGGCGGCGATGAGCAGGTACTGCAGGGCCTTGTCGGGCGCCTCCTTCCGCTGCTCAAAGGCGCCCATGAAGCGGTGCTGCGGGTGCACGCTCTGGCTGATCTCGGGGTACTGCAGCTGGAAGAGCAGGCCCACCTGCCGGCTCACGGGGTCCCGGCACTTGGTGATCCTGTACCCGGGCCGCCCGATCTTGATGACGCTCTTGCGCACCTGCTGCTGCTGCTGCTGCTGTGGCTGCAGACCCATCTGGCCCACGCCGCTCATCCGGCCATTCTTGGCGTCCATGGCAGCCCGGCGCGCCAGGTTGGTCTGGTGCTTGCGGCCCTGCGTGTGGGCCAGGTAGGAGCCATCGTTGACGTGCGAGGTCAGGCAGAGCTTGCACTCGTAGTTGCCCAGGTGGTTGCGGAACCAGAACGGGTCCTTGTCCAGATCGATGGTCTCGAGGGCCAGCTTGCGCAGCCGCTCCCGCCGGTCTGCATTCGTCTCTGCCCTGCCAGCCAAGCCGCCGCCCCCGAACTTGGACCCGGCGCGGTTCTGGAAGTCCATGGGGCTGGTGGTGGTGGTGGTGGTGGTGGTGGTGATGGATGAAACGAGCCCTCCAATTGGCCAGGGTGCACGTGGGCTGTAGCAGGAGGAGGATGGCGAGAGAGACGAATGAGCTGGTGCAGGAGCTGGTGCAGCTGCAAAAGGGCAAGGAGGGTGGCGCCCGGGTCAAGGTGAGGCGGACCATGTTCAGCGTCGGCGGCGTCGAGGTCACCAGCTGGAAGTTCAACGAGTGGGACTACGCCAAGGAGAGCGTGCACCTCCCGACTCTTGCGCGCGGCCTCTTCACCGTCGACCACGGCGGCAGGTTCGAGATTGCCACCCGCGGCTACGACAAGTTCTTCAACGTGGACGAGGTCAAGCGGACCAAGTGGGCGTGGATCGAGGAGCACACGCAGGGGCCCTACGAGATGACGTTGAAGGAGAACGGGTGCATCATCTTTCTCTCGGCCATGCTAGACGGCACCCTCCTCGTCTGCAGCAAGCACTCCACCGGCTCGCTGCAGGATGTGGGGATGAGCCACGCCAACAAAGGAGAGGAGTGGGTGCAAGCCCAGCTGGCTACCCTCGGCAAGTCCTCTAGGGAGCTGGCGGCCGCCCTGCACGGACTGGGTGTGACTGCCGTGGCTGAATTATGCGATGACTCCTTTGAGGAGCATGTGCTAAAGTACCCGCCGGACCGCGCAGGCCTCTACCTGCACGGCCTCAACCAAAATAGGCCAGCATTCATAACCTCCCCTCAGGACGTGGTGAGGGAGTTCGCCCACAAATGGGGTTTCCGCTCCATCGAGTCCTTCTCCCGCAAGACCATGGAGGAGGTCAAGATGGATCTGAAGCTTGCGAGCGAGACGGGCACATGGAAGCAGCGCGAGATTGAGGGATTCGTCATTCGGTGCAAAGTCCTCGCGGACGGCCAGCCGGAAGACTTCTTCTTCAAGTACAAGTTCGACGAGCCCTACCTCATGTATCGGCAGTGGCGCGAAGCCACCAAAGCCATGATCGGAGGCAAGGAGCCAGTGGTCAAGAAGCACCAGCAGGTGACGAATGAGTATCTCAGATGGGTCCGCGGGAAGTTCAGTGCCCAACCGGAGCTCAAAGTCTCTTATCTTCAGAATCACGGGATCATTGCCTTGCGCGAGGAGTTTCTGCAGGTCCAGGGAACGAGCGGAATGGAGCTCAGTAACGTGGATGAGACCGTGGACGATGGCATTGAGGCAACAGTGGATGGGAGCAATCCCGTAGGGGCAGAGAAAGCAGGCCCCTCAAATGGCAAGAGTACTTTCAAGCCGAGTAAGATTGTTATTGTACCGGTTGCGACTGTGGGCTGCGGAAAGACCACGCTGGCATTGGCTCTAGCCACACTCTTTCACTGGGGCCATGTTCAAAACGACAATATTACAGGCAAGGGCGCTGCCAGGCTCTTCGCAAACGCCATTGTCAATGAGATGCAGGACTTGCCTGTTGTCATTGCAGACCGCAACAATCATCTTCGCGTCATGCGAAAAGCCCTCTTTACCGACATTCACGATCACTTTCCAAAGGCTAAACTGGTTGCTATACACTATGTCCACTACCGCGATACCTCCCCCGACCTGCGCTACAAAATTGAGAGTGTCGCGGAGACGAGGGTCATGGCGCGTGGCGACAATCACCAATCGATCCAAGCAACGACACATGGAAAGCAGCATGTTCAAAAAATACTGCGCCAATTCATCAACTCCTTTCAGCCGGTGCAGGAGCAAAATTCACCAGACGATGGTTTTGACCACATCATCGAGCTCAATCCAACTCGACCCACACGAGACAATCTTGCCATTGTGATTGAGCAACTGCATGAGCAGTACCCCCACCTGATTCACACGATCCCATCAAACGAGGAAATGGACGACGCCGTGAACTTTGCGCTCACCTACCAACCCTCATCACGCAAGAGGCACTTCACGGACCGAAAGAAGGAGCTGGAACGCGGCGAGCGGCCAAGACTTGTTTCAAAAGAGGAAGCCATTGCGTCTTTGCATGCTCAAAAATCAGCACAAGAGACGCAAACGACGAGCCAAAGCACGAGGCAAAAGGCAAACGGCGAGTCCACTGATGTGGCCACGAAAAAGAAACGGCCGAAAGGCGAGAAACTAATGTATTATGCTATTCGCATGCCAAAAGATATTCTTCACATCCTTGATACCATGTTCACATGGCACTCTGACTTTTATGCCTTGTGGAATCAATGGAAAGACAAGAACCGGATTCAGGAGTCATTACACGTCACTCTGATACATCGGAGTCAGTCAAAGTCCCATCCGCAGTTATGGGAGACCTATCAAAATATTGCGTCCCCCCTCACCACGACAGTAGTGCTAAATACGATTGTGTGGAATAGTCGAGTTCTTGCTATTGATGTCACTATTGAAGGCCAGGGGGGGATTCAATGTGTCAGCGAGATCCCTCATATCACGATAGGCACAGGGGCGCCCTCTATCAAGCCCTTTGAAGCAAATCAGATGCTGCGAGAGTGGAAAGCCAAGACTTCCAAGGAGATTCGGCATATCGATGTACGCGATTATGGATTCGTGTTTGAGGGCATTGTCGCAGGCATTGCGCAGTAATTTTGCATCCCATAAGGGCCTAGGCGTACTCATCTTTACTCATTACCTCATATAACAGCACCTTCTTCGCCGTTGGGAGTAGGAGGACAGTGTAGTTGTTTTCCCCTGTTTGAAGGAATCTGTGTTCGCAGGTGCCCCAGCTCAATGGCGCATCCTGGAATCCATACACCGTCATACTCAGCCAGTCGTCCGTCTGCGGCGTCTGCACAAGCATCTGACCCAGTATGCGGAGTATAGTTTTCATGAGATTCTGAATCCAGGAGCTCGGGACAAATCCATTCCAACAGATTTTCGTAATCTCGCGGCGGCCGACTTCGTCGTACACTTGATAGGTGGAGAGATAAGGGTCTACGTCCACCTGTTCAGCAACTCGCTGAATGGGCAGGCTGGCGAGGGAGAGCCATTCATGGACACTCAGCACCCAGTCTGTCCAGTCCTCGGAGTTAAATTTGGCAGGTAGGTCCATGCGTGGCTGGGTGAGCATCCTGCTAAAGTACACTTCCGGCTGAGTGATTGTGGCTTTGTGGTTGGCAAAGAGCGCCATATCGGGGATGAGTTGACCGTCTTGTCAGCATCCTGTGCCGCACTTGCTTACCTTCCTGCAACACACACACAAGCATACGTAGTTCATTGCCCAACGGGCCTTGTAAGCAAGCCTGCAGCCGGTCAAAGCCTTTGCCGCCAGCAAACATCTTTGGATCGCGAAGATTAAAGTCGCACACTGCGTTAGATTTGATATGACAAGACCATACAATACCGCTTCTGCTCCCTGTCGAGTTTGGAGAGATGCCCGGTGACGCCTGCTCGATGATAGGTGGACTCTGTAAGCGACATGTGCAAGACCCCCTCCCGCAAACAAAACATATCGTCCGTGTCGAGACTCCCAACGGACAGCATAAGCATACTACCTGAGCTGAGCCCATTTCTCCACAAAACACGTACCTTGCTTGATGTGATTGTCAAAGATGGGAGGTTCCAGGAGCCGCCTCAATGGCATCTGCAGACTGAAAAAGCCAGGGCGGGGCACGGAGCCGAGCACGCTCTCCGACATGGCATTCCATATGTGTGCCGGCAGAAGCAGTTCCACCTGGGTTAACAAACAGTGTCGGGCTGCCACCTACCCGCTGGTTGAAGCTGTGCTTCCGCATGCTGGAGTGCACCCGTCCCTGCTTGGCGAACACCTTTCCCAGGGCCTCTTCCGTCACCACACACCGCGTCTGCGGGCGCTCTCTCTTCCTGCCCGGCTCCATGGGCACCACCATTCTCTCCCCCAGAATCTTGAGATGAGATGAAATTCCGATTTTCTCCATTTCTTTTGCGAAAATCGTAAAGTCCTGTTGCGCCGGCAATCGGGTGGAATACGCGCTCGTCATCGGTCACGCCGACAATGCTGCAGAAGCGCCAGGCGAGGAACGAGGCCAGACTAAGGCAGCTCCTGAACGACGTGGAAGGGAACGGCGTGTGTGCAGACTGTGCAATGCCGAATCCGGCGTGGGCGTCGTACAATGTACGTGGCGTGCATGCCATGCTAATCAACGCAGCTCGGAATATTTCTCTGTCAAAAATGCGCGCAGAGTCATAGGAAGATGGGGTCGCACATATCCAAGGTCAAGTCCATCGGGCTGGATACCTGGTCTGCGGAACAAATTGACGTGGGCGCCGTGCACGATTGCAGGCTAATCTCCTAGAACATGCAGATTGGAAATGTCGCGTCAAATCGGAAATACAATGCCAAGCGCCAGCCCATCCCTATGTCCTTGGATGACACGGACCTGTAAGTATATGTCTCTACATGGCTGACGCAGTGTCATGGAGTCGTTTATCCGCCGAAAGTACGAGTTTCGACAGTTCATGGTAGATGGAGGAGACCCGCCGAGGAGCACAGCACGGCCCGAGAGCAATGGAACACGCGCCGTCTCCTTCTCCACCAATGCAAACCTACCACAGCGTCCAGGCATGGGCGCCCAGAAGCCGGGGAGAAGTGCAAGTGCTTCCGTCACGACGTCCACTCCTCCTCATCCATCACCCTATGCTTCCCAACAGTTCTCGTCACCCATGATTATGGTCGACAATTTTGATCCCCAGCCGATTGCTCTGCGGCAGGCAGACACGTTTGTCCCTGCCCCGCCCCTGCAAACGTACGCCAACAATCCCTTTCGCAGACAATCGCAGCCGGCCTATCTCGACAAGAACGCCATCTTATCACTCTACGAACAAGGGTATCAGACTCCAAAGGCAGCACCGGTTGCAACGCATGCCAACACGGCGGAGGAGTCGGAGCAGGTTTTGATTTCGCATTCACCAGAGAGCTTCAACGATCCGTTTGCAAGCTGGCAGGATGCGCCGACGCATCGACGGGATCGAGAAGCTAGTCTGAATGCATTCTCATCCCTGGCCGCTTGGTCCACGTAAATGTACGGTCAGCTCGTCAATCGTCGTGGAAAGGAGGTTCATGTATATGGTCATGTAATTATGGTACAAGGAAGTCTCAGCTCGTGTTCTCGTCTGTAGGATCTCCAATCCCATTCTCATAGATGGCAAAGACACAATCGCTTTCCGGCAAGCATGGGGAGTCGTAAATCTTACAGACCCTCTGTTCGGCCCTGCCCTTGCGCAGGGACAAGCGGGTCGTCGAAGCGTGCGCAATGATGTTGCCTCCGATCGGCTTCTTGGGGTCAGGGTTGAACATGGCTCCTCCATCCACCTGCGCCACAACCTGATTGGTAATGAGCACGGCAATGCCGAATTCATCCGCCAGACGCTGTAATGTCCGGAGAAATTTAGCCAGATGCGTCTGTCGCGCAGATAGCTCTCCTCTCCCGGAGAAGTCCGTGCGATACAGACTGGTGGCGGAGTCCACAATCAGGAGGGAAAAGCGGGACTCGGTCATCATTTGTCCTGCCTGCGAGGCCAACGCAAGCTGGTGATCTGCATTGTATGCTCTCGCGTACGCCACATTATCAAGAACCTCCTCCCCATTCAATCCATATCTTGCCGCAATGGAAAGCAGCCTGGTAGGCCTAAAGGTTCCCTCGGTATCAATATACAAGCACTTTCCCTCTCCGCCACCCATATCCATCGGCAACTGACACGTAACCGCCAGCATATGGCAGAGCTGACTCTTGCCGGTTCGGAATTCTCCAAAGACCTCCGTGATGGCACCGGTCTCGATGCCGCCGGCGAGAAGGGTATCCAAGTTCTTTGATCCGGTGGTGATGGAAATCAGATCACTGCGGCGGTTGTGGAATTCAGTGGCGGTTGTGAACCCCATAGGCACCAGCTTGGAGGCCTCTGTAATGATCTTCTCAGCCTTGGCCTCTGAGATCCCCTTGATGAGAATGAGATGCCGCTTGGGCGTGTAGGCAATCGACTCGCACGTGAAGAAACCTGCCTCTTGGAACTTTTTGATATCTCCCGAGGTGATCCCGTTCCCTTCCAGCCTGCCGATTGGGTTGGCCCCCGTGGGCGTCTCGTCCCCATAGCCAGCTACTCCGTCGTCGGCGTCTCCCATTTGCCGAGGGTACGACGCGTCGCGAGAATCAGAATCCCAAGTCACGTGAGTCTATGTAGGAAGCGATTCGATGGAAGCGAGTTGGACGAGCGTGGAAGAGTGGAGAAAGGAGAATGCACGCTGGTCCACGCTGGTCCACGGCCGTGCAAAGTGAAAAATTGTCTATTCAACGCTAGATTTACAAAGATGGGACCGTGTTGGAGGCCAATAACGTCTGCTGAACCCCGTGCTAGAGTGAGGTGCATCGACTGATCTAGAAGGATCACTTCCTCCG
>JAABUO010008248.1_pt1 | contig 11808 bp, 22 predicted proteins | sample 5559291 | NCBI WGS metagenome assembly JAABUO01 (sample SAMN10711878, study PRJNA513372) | rock metagenome | isolation source: Antarctica rocks | place: Antarctica: Victoria Land, Finger Mt sud | reverse complement strand
TTGAGCAACGTCTACGGAGACACAGAGATTGTTTGAACTCGGGCGCCCGTTCGGCGAGTGGGCAAAAAGCGAGAGCTCAGCAGCTGTGTCGGGCTCCTCTGCAGCTGCCGCAGACTCGAGCGGGCCAGCCAACTGTGAGCCGCACTTTGGACGGACCATCACTCTGCTGGTAACCCTTTATATGCCCCGTATTTTTTTGGTTTTGCTCGCTTTTCCACACGTACGACGAGCGTGACAGATGCCACAGCGAGCTTGCGCTGCATGCTGGATGGCAGTTATACGCGCCCTGGTGTTGGCGCTCTTCCTCGGCCTCTGCGCCGCGCCTGCCGCAGAGTGTGACGCTGCAGCGAACAGCACCGCCGCGTGCAGGGAGCTCGGGTGTGTATTAAGGACCAGCACCTCAGCTGGTGCTCGCAGCTCAGAGCCGGGCCTGGCTGACGCGCGATCTGTGCGCGCAGGTTTGCGTTGCCGCTGTGCAGCACATGTGATCAGCTCGCCCAGGGGGTGGGCGAGGCAGGTTGGCCTCGCGGCCTGCCGATGCACTCCCCACTGCTGAACTGGTGATCATGATCAGTGCCGGGCAACACCTGGAATCCGCGTGCCGAGGCTGCAGACAGGGCGGGTGCTTGACTGAGACCGCTGAAGTCAGTGCACTGCAACACTGCAGTTAATTACAGCCTTGGTCAGTGCCGGGAGGGGTGGCGAGGCGCGCATCAGGGAGCTGCGCCGCCCTGGCGCGCAGGCGCAGAGCTGGTGGACGACTGCCTGGGCTGCTGCACGCCGGGCGAGCAGGCGGCGGCCGCGCGGCGCTACCCGCAGGCCACGCTGGAGGTGTGCAAGCACCGCCTCAGGCGCGCGCCCCGCAGCCGGCCGCACGCCCATGCTTGGTGCCATCCTCCGGGGTCTCGCTCTAGCAGACTCTCGGGGAACCTGCTGCGAGCGCGCCCCCCGCAGCCAGCCGCACGCCCACCTCCAGTACTGTCCCCTGGGGTCTCGTGCCAGCAGACACCCGAGGCACCTGCTGCGGGCGCGCCCGACACACCCGACACCTCTGCCCGCTGGCGGTGGGCTCCAGAAACCGCGCGTCCCGGCGCGCCACCGCGGGCCACCCTCTGAGCTGCGCGTCTGGCAGCGGGTCAGGCTCTGCTGTAGAGATTTACCAGCGGGCGCGCCGCCCTTGGGGGCAGTCGTGGACCAGCCACGGACCCGGGTGGCCTGCCATGCGCGCACCACCGCTCTGCACAGCCACTACCTGCCGCAGACGGCGACCCCGGCGTGCTGGCCCGCCCGCACTCCCGGCGAGGCCTGGGGCGCCGCCGGCCGCCAAGGCAGCTCAGTCGGTCGGTCCTAACAATCAAGTCTGTACCCTCGTGAGGTGCTGTATCTTGAGCCGCATGGGCGCAGGGAGTTCCCGGCGGTGGAGAAGTTTGTGCGCGGGCGCGCGAACGGCATTGCCGGCCTGGCGCTGTCGCACCGGCTGGGCGCGCTGCCGCGGCTGCGCCTGCACGGCGGTCCAGGCGGCGAGAGCGAGTCCGCGCGCGTCGACCGCTGGCGCGGCGAGGACATCGAGGCCTACCTGGCCGACCGGCTGGAGGGCTACGCGCCGGCCGCGGACGCGTGAGCGCGCGGCCGCCGCGCTGACGCGCCCGTGCGCTGGCAGGTAGCTGGGGGGACATGGGCGGCGGTCAGCCACTGGATGGGTTGTCAGTCTGCTTGCCGAGGAGTTGAGGCCACACGGGCGAGTCCGCCATTGGCTGTCGAGGTGCTGAGGGAATACAGGCCAGCCAGCCGAAAACTGTGCGCCTGCTGCAGGCGCTCCCGCTTGGGCAGCTGCTTTGCAAGCGAGGGTGCTGTCAGCACCCCCGTGCACCCGTCCGCTCCAATAGCTATGTGACACTTCTGAAAGCCTGCTGGTGTGAGTTTACTTCTTGAGCAGACCTGAGAGATTGCTTAGCACACTTTACGGACAGGTCAGCAGGCTGTAAGCTCTGCCGTGGCGTGCTGCATCTGTGCGCTTGGCGCGTGACAGTTGCGAACATCGCTGAAACCAGCATGACGCGCTCCTACTCTGCATGCGTCACCCTGCCTGCACTGCCCTCCACACACTGTCGTTTCATGTTCCTGCATAGACTCAGAGCGGGCGCTCGCTCGCTGCTCCAGCCCCCGTCACTGCCACTCATGAGCGCGTGCACGGCGCTGCCGACGGACATGCGGGCACGTCCGTCCCGGGACCGGGTGGCGCTGCTCTGCACAGACGCATGTGCAACAGCCACCCTAACCAACACTCGTCCGCTGCGACACAGGTGCTGCTCCAGCTCGGCCAGCTCTGACCGCTTCTGGTCGGCCCGTGTGAGTTTTTCGCGCGCCTGCTCGTCCAACGCCTGCCGGCGCCCCGATGCACAGCTTCTGCCGAGCGCGCTCCCGGCTGCGCCCGCTGATGTTCTCTGTGATGAGACCTCCTAGACTTCATGAATCAAGATGGAGCTGATCTCCAGAGCTCCATGCACGGCCTGGACTGCCGGCACCTGGGGCCGCGTGGCGCCCTCCTCAAGCACAGCACCTGGCCCGCGACAGGGCCTCCACCAAGTCATGCCACCGTGCCAGGCCCCGCACGACACCCTGCAGCATGGCGCAGCAGCCCTATGCCTGTACCCTATACAGCATGGCGCAGTGAGCCCCCCGCACCTCGCCGGTGGCCTGCCGCGCCCACAGCGCATCGGCCTGGCGCAGCCACTTGGCGAGCGCGCGCGGGCGGCGCTGCGCGTCCTCCCGCGACTCTGGCGCGGCCGCGCGCGGCGGCGACCGCGCGCGCGCCTTGCCGCCCGCGGGCGCACCCGCCGCCCGCCCCGCGGCCGGGACGCGCCTCCGCGCCGCCTTCTCCTGCACCGCAACCCTCACCGGCCTTGGTAGGGTCCATGGAGCTGGCACTGCAGCAGACTGCTCGTAAGTAAAAAAGCAGTGCGCTGACCATTACGATAGGCAGGCAGCCTGGCGAGCGGCGCCCAGGACCCATGCGTCATCGTATGCAAGCGTCCTGCAGCGGTCCATGACCAGCGCGTCCACGCCTCGAGACGAGCAAGTTGTTGGGAGAGAGGGCCAGGCCGGAAGACGGTCGCTCGGGACCCTCCTCGCATCACCTCGCAGGCTGCAGGGCCACCAGCACACCCGGCAGTTCATGGGCTGCAACGCATGCATTGTGTGGCGCGCCGGGGGGGCTGGGGCGCCACCTCAGCCTCCTGGCGCGCGGCCCAGGCGGCGCGGGCCGCCAGCAGCTCCGCCCAGCTCACGGGCGCCGCCTGCGCGCCCCGGCAGCGCTCGGCCGCGCGCGCGCTGCAGGCTGGCAAGTGGCGGCGCAGCGGGCCAGGCCAGGGCGCCGGCAGCCTGGCAGGCCTGGTGCAAGACGCCTCTTTGGACACTGTGCTGACCAGGCTCCCGCCCTTATCGCCCAGAGCAGCTGCAGGCCATGCTCCGCGGTGCTGTGTCCAGGCGCACGGCCTGCAGCCTCCGGCCCGCCGCTTTGCCGGGTCGTTTCCGCAGGCCGACCAGGCCGCGCACCTCGGACGCGGGCGGGCGCAGGCCAGGCGACAGCTGCGCCGCTAGCTTGGTCGGCAGCGGCCAGAGCTTGGGGTGGCCGCGCATCTGCTGCGGCGCCAGCAGCCGTCGCGGGCTGCCGCACAGGAAGCAGAACGGCGACTGCACCTCCTCCCGCACTGCCGCCGGTAGGCCCGGCCAGGCGAGCAGGGCGTCTGCCTGGCGCGCGGCGCGGGCGGTCAGGCAGGGCAACAGGGTTTGCATAGGGGCTTGCAGCGCTCCATCGCATAGGGGCTTGCAGGGCTTTCTGAGCACGACGCTAGCACTAGTATCTGGGCCAGTGCGGCGAGCACAGCATGAGTCGTGCATCTGCGGCGCTACCCGCGAACAGACAGGGCTCTGCCCTTGGACCTCGCATGTCGCGCACACCCAGCAGCACTTTCCAAGAGTGTGGCTGCCCGCGCGCGCCGGGCGGGCCGGCGGCGCACGGGCAGGCAGTCGACCAGCGTGACGGCGCCCAGCAGTGCGCTGGTCGGGTAGTGGCGCGGCAGGGCGACGGCATCCACGCCCGCCAGCGCGTGCACGGAGCGGTAGAACGCCTCCAGCTCCTGCGTGCAGCGTGTGGTACATGCATCGGCCGGCGCCTCGCACGCCGGCCTCTGATGAACCTATTGTGGACCCTCGCACCCTAGCCTGCAGTCCCCCTTCTTGCTGAGGGTGACCCTGTCCAAGCAGGCGCGTCCATGTACGCTTCTGCGTCGGGTCTGCTAATGCGCTGTCATAGAGCGACGCGGACACGCGGCGGGATGGATCCAGGACAGGTGGGACAGTGCACGTTCCATACGTTGAGCAAAGAGTGTGAGAATGCACTGGCGAGCTGGGCAGCGCACCGCGACCACATCGGGCTCAGGCGTCTGAGCAGTGGCGTACACCCAGAGCGTGCCGCGATGCTCGGTCGGCCACCCGCGGCCCTCGACGCGCTTGATGCCGTGCACGAGTAGGCTCGCCCACGGCTGGTGCATGCTGATGCACAGCGCGGCCATGGGCGGCGCCCCCGCCCGCCGCGCCTCGCCCCGCCGCGTCCAGGGGGTAGCCCCGCGCCGTGCGGTCCCGCTCGGCGCTCCCCCTGCCCCTCAGGAGTTGCAGTTGCCCTGCTCGCTATATTTCACGCGCACCAGGCGGCCGAACAGGTTAATGCGGTTCTCGAAGAGCTGCTTGGCGTACACGGCGGACTCCTGCCGCCAGCACCGGCGGCGTTGGGGCGCTGGGCACGTCCTTCAGTATTTTGGACACGTGCTTATGTGAGACTCAGAGGTCGTGTTCATATAAGGCTCAGACCAGGGCGCGCTCACCAGGTCCTCATACTGACAGAAGGCATAGCCTTTATGCAGGCCGGGCGCCTCTTCTGGCAACGACACGCGCGTCACCGGCCCAGCCTGCGCGCCAGTACGGGGTGGCATGCGCGGCAGCGCTGGCAGTGCGCGATTAGTATGCAGATCACAGTGAGGCAGTGCCTCTGGCACTGCGAGATGTTGCCACCATAGACACGTGCAGCGTGACGAGGCTGCATACCTGGCAGCAGAGCTCATACACAAGCCGACGCGTCACGCGTGAGTCCAGGTTCCCAATGAACAGCGTATCCTTGGCCTGTTGCGGCGCCTGTGACATATGGCGCTGGGGCCAGCAGCGGATATATGGCTGCAGCTTACCAGCTAATATTTGCTTATTGCTGGGGGCTGCTCCGGCCTGCTAGCTGAGCAGCCAATGAGTGCATTTAATGCCAAGACTCCTTGGACTCCTTCTTCTTGTTCCCTCATGGCAGCCCCTACACCAGTCTGCACTGGTGTCCCCTCACAAATCTCAACTCACTCAGACAACTCTCAGCTATTCGCCTCCTCTACTCACTCCTTTCAACCAACCTCTTAGCAACCATGACTGGTGAGAAGTCGCTCATCGACCAGGTGCGAAATCAGCATGCGACGCGTCCTCAGACTGCCTGGCACAGCCTTTGGCTGTCACTTGCGCCTGGCTTGGCGCCCTGCTCCTTTTTGGACCCTGGGGTTGGCTGATCACCGGAAATGTACAAGTGGTGCACGGATCCTTTGTGCCAATCCAATGCATCAGGGGAGCCAAAGCTGTGCGCAAGGCAGCGTACTGAAGGATGGTACTTGTGGAGTGCTGGCTATGTTGTCGGCAGCGCTGACGCAAGTGTTTGCGCGCAGGCCAAGGACGCCGCCGGCGCCGTCCAGGACAAGGCTGGCGACGTCTACAACCAGGCCAAGGACACTGTGGCGGGCACGGTGCGGCGCCTGCCTGGCAGTATGCCTGTTGATCTCAAGTAAGGGTTCTGATTACGGTGCGGCTGGACTTGCTTGTTGGCTGTCTGCAAGCATTTGGTGTGAGAGAGCAGTGCGACCTGCAGGTGCTGAAGCGTTGTTCACACATTGTTTGGCTGTGCAGACCGAGCAGGCCAAGGACCATGGCAGCAACCTGGCCGGCAAGACGCAGGACCACGCCGGCAGCATGACTGACACCCTGGGCAAGAAGGCCGACGAGGCCAAGGGCGCAGCCAAGGACACGGTGCGAATGCACCCAGCTCATTTTTTGCGCATAGCTGCACCGTGATTAGCTAGGGTTTGTGTGAAACATGGAGGAGGGGGATCCGTATCAGGACCTGAATGTGTATGTGGTGTACGTCATTTTGCGCACACGCTCGTCGCTGTTTGCAGTATTGCTGGCAGGTTGTAGCGAATGTGCACGGTGTCTCCTGTGATAGTGTGTGACGCCGAACGCAAGGTTTTGTCTAGGTGTGCTGCGTCAGTGAGTTGACTGGTGGTGTGTGTGCGTGTGCGCAGTACAACCAGGCTGGCGACAAGGCCAACGAGCTGGGCAGCAAGGCGCAGGGCACCGCCCAGGACGCCAAGAACAAGGCGACCAGCTAAGCGCGTACAGTGCTGAGTTCCGACTGTGCTGATGGCTAGGAGTAGGGCATTAGGATGTTGGGTGTATCATCATGGGGCGTGCCGTTGGTGGTGGTCAGGGGCGGCAGGTTCAGGCAGACATTGATGTGATGGATGTATGTGCACCCAAATTAAGCGTGTCCGGATCATGGCTGGTGTCAGAGGTGTCAGACTCGATACAGACAGTTTGAGCTCAGCACACACAGGTTGAGCAAGGACATTACACCGCATTACTCTTCAAACATGACATCATCGTTGTAATATGAGCTGTCAGACAGCTGCACATCCTCGTCCTCATACATATCAGGTCCTGCCACCTCCCCAGCTTTGCCTGCGTGCCGTTGCACACTGCTGCCTGAGTGCAGTGCGCAGCAAAGCCTTGGATTGCTTCAGGTTCTACAGTCGTTGAACAAGCCACAGAGCAACATTTGACTGTTAGGGCTGAACCCATAAGCATGCACCAATAGGTAGGGAACACAGATGTATTTACAATACATCACAATTGTGTCCATAAAGGCACACTCATGACTGACAGGGCCGCCTCACCCAGCAAAAAGGCGCTCTGCATGTCTGCCGCGACGGTCGGCGCCAGGTCCGCGGCGCTGCTCGCCAGAGCTGCCTCCGCCTCTTCAGGCGGGTAAGCGTCCTCAAAGCTGGGCCACAAAGGCGACCAGGTGTTAGATTGCAATGCCAGGGCTGCATGCCCTGCAGTTCATGGGCTCCATGCATGGGCTCTATGCACCCGACCCAAACTTGTCCGGCATGCCTACATAGGCCTAGCATAGGCATCCCTAGGGGATGAGCACTGTCAGTGAGCCCTGTTAGGCACATCGTTCATGGAGCGAGGTGATGCGCATGTTGGTAGTCCCTGAAGGTGCATTGTATGCGGGGCAGGACTGGGTCATGCAACCACACAAGGCTAATGCTAGAAGTGCAGGCCAGACAATGCTTGTCTCCCATAATACCAAGCTGCCGGTGCGCCCAGAGGTCGGTGCGCCCGTTCGAACACAGACCGGCGCTGAGCGCGTCACTCGCAGGACCGGGAACGATGCAGACCCGCCCGGGGCAGCGGGTGCCGCGGCCCAGCATCTGCACACAGTGCCGCCCTCGTCGCCGGTTTGTCTGCATCGTGATTGACATTTGTAACAAGCACAGCAGGTCTGTGCACAGAGCGCGCGCGCCCCTGAGCACACCCTGCACGACACTGAAGGCCCGGTCGCTGCCCTGGGGTTGCGCTGACGCGCGGCGCGCCTGCCGTCTGCGCAGAGCGCGCGCTCGTCCGCGCGCGCGCTGTAGCAGCGCCGCGCCGCGCGCGCGAGCGGCGTGCCCGCCAGCAGCGCCGCGAACGCCGCGTCCGGCAGCCGCATGCGCTGCGCCGACAGCGCGCCCCAGTCGCTCGCGGCCACGGCCGCGCGCCAGGCCGCCACCACCATGTCTCTGCCGCGCGCAGGCTGTCACCTAGGCGTCCTGCGCTGAGCACACCCGACGGCCTGCGCAAAGGCGGGTTGCTCGCTGCTCGCGCGCGCGCTGTCTGCCGTGGGCACTTATGTTTAGTGAAGTAGTGACCAGGCTATGAGGCTGTGCGCGCAAGCGCATGCACCCATGCCGCCTGTATGCTTTCGCCCATCCGGCGACCTTCCACCCGGGCGCAGCCCAAGCACCGCGGCCGGGCAGCGCGCCTGTGGTCCTTGCAGAAGGCGCGCCCCGCCGCGGCCAGCACGTCAAATGCCAGGACCACGCCGCCCCCGTCCGGCGCTTCAAGCGCTGGCGCGGCGCGGCACAGCTGCTCTGTCACTGCACAGCCTGAGTTCCAGCACCCGTCGCGTTCGGCCCCCACGACCCAAGCCAGGACTTACATGCAGGCACGCTGGTGCAGGCGCTGAGGCAACCGCCAGCCGCATGCTCCCCGCACAGGCACCTGTGCAGGACGCAGTGCAGTCACTCAGGTTTGGCCACGCAATGACGATGTCCCCAAACCTCCTCCTGGGGCACAGCATGCGCACCTGCGGCGACGAGGCCGGCCGGCGGCAGCGGCTGCGCGGCGCCACGCCCCAGCGCGTCCTGCACCGCCAGCAGCGCCAGCCGCGCGTTCTGGCGCCGCACGTGCGCCGCCACCTGCGCTGCGCCGCAGATGGGTCAGGGTAGGGTAATCATACCTTAAAACCCTAGCCATAACCCCTCACCCTATCCTACACCTGCAGCGGCGCTGGGTGCGCAGCTTTGCAGGCCAGAGTTGTCAGGCCGGGGCCTTGCGCGCCTGCGGCGGCATGGGCGCCAGGCCGCCGGGCGCGGACGCGCGCGCGGCGAGCTTGGCCAGGCAGGCCGCGCGCGCGGCCGACGCGCAGGTGGACGCGCCGGCCGCGGCCGCGCGGTCGAGCGTGGCCGCCGCGGCGCCGGGCCGGGCCAGGCGCAGCTCGTGCAGCCAGCGCAGGCGCAGCGTGTCGCGGTCGTCACCCTGCGCAGGAGCCACAGGCTCTGAGTCGCTGGTAGCGAAGGCCAGCGCAGGCGCAGCGTATCGCGATCGTCGCCCTGCGCGGGGCGCGCGGATCCAGGGGGGGGTCAAGGTGCGGGAAGCAGGGTCGGCACCTTGCGTGGGGCGAGGTGTTTAGATGTATGGCAGGCTCAGTGACCGGGAGGGTGCAGGGCAGAGTCTGGCTTGCAGGCCACTGTGGCACGCCCGCCCAGAGGTCGTCCAGCAGGCTGGGAGGTCAGGGAGGTCGAGGGTCACGACCCGAATCACCGGCCGCATCAGTGGGCCCCCTCTCCCCAGTCTAAAACATGCTCTGGGGTCCGCGAGGCGCGGGGCCGGACCTGGCGCGCCAGCCAGCGCAGCAGGCCCTCCCCGAACTCGTCCGGCAGGCTCAGCAGGTCGGCGGCGCGCCCGTCGGCGCGCAGGCGCCAGAATACGTACTCGGCCAGCGGCTGCTCGCCGTACAGGCCCTGCCCGCCGCCTGGCGCGCGCCGCCGAGATAGGGTATGGTTAGGGTTAGTGTAGGGTGATCCTCATCTTGACAGTCAGCATCAGCGCAAGGGTGCACCGCATGTCCATGAGCGCGCTGCGCGGCAGGCGGTGCGCTTAGGGTAGGGCAGGGCTCAGCAGGCGCTGCGCAGGCGCGCTAAGCAGGCGCGCGGCGGCGCCCCAACAGCAAGCGAGCGCTGGCCGCGCAGCCCGCGCGCCCGCGCCCTTGTCGCACATCCATCTGCGCTGGCCACCACTGCGACCTCTGATGTGACACTGCGATGTGAGAGTTGGCCCCAGCACCATTACTCCGCACCACCTCTGATAGCAGCTCTTCAGAGATTGGTGACACTCCAACTGAGAGAAATGATCTAGCTTGGAAGCTTGCCATTGGCACTCGAGCTCACCTGCGGCGGACGCGGCCATGTGGTCGAGCAGGCGCTGCCAGTCGCCCTGCGCCTCGCACAGGTCGAACAGCTGCGCATGCGCGCCGTGCGCGTCCGCCAGCGCTTCCAGCTTGCCGGCCAGCGCGGGCCCCATGGGCTCGCCTGCGGGGCAGGCGCATGGCCGTGAGCTTATTAGGTCGTCGCGGCTGTCATCTGCAACACCCTGCACTGCAGCCATGGGGTCTTAAGGTCCGCTCATGAACTATAGCGTGATGGAGTGTATCGTCCCGCATGAACTAGCAAATATATATGAGTCGTGCGGTCGCCTGCGGCGCGTGCACACACAACGGTCTCAGGGCCATAGTCACGAGTGCACACAAGGGTGTCGGCCTCATGCACAGGGACTCCCCTGTTGCTCTACAGGCGATCGCTCCACATGAAAGCCATGAGGGGCTGCGGGCGCGCCCTGCTCGCGGAAGCGCAGCGCCTGCTCCACCATCCCAACCTTTAAATCTATAAAGAAACCTAGAGGGTCTGCGGCGCGCCCTGCTCGCGGAAGCGCAGCGCCTGCTCCAGCACAGCCTGCAGCACCTCGCCGCGGTCGGCCTCGTAGGCGGCCTGCGCGCCGGCCGCCGCGGCCGCGCCCGCGCCCGCCACCGCGGCCGCGCACGCGTTCAGCAGCCGCTCCGCGAGCTCGAGCAGCAGCGCCGCCGCGCCCGGCGCGCGCTCGGGCGCCTCCGCGCCCAGCGCGGGTGCCAGCCTGTCGCCGTCGCGCGCAGCGGGTCAGCAAAAACATATACAGGAAGAGCACACCTCGCTGAGCGTGTCTGGTGTGCGGCGGGTTAGCGGGCCAGTGAGGACAGAGGCCCTGAGGGACGCGGGCAGCTCGGACACCGCGGGTGCACGCAGTGCGCGGGCAGGCGCAGGAGCGCAGCATGCGGGAGCGCGGACAGGCCCGCTGGTACCACAGCGACTCTCGTGCACGCCTGACAGCAGCGCTCAGCACCGCGCCAGCAGCACCCCGCACGTCGCCATGAGGAGCAAGACTTCCAAACAGCGCCGCCGCGGCCCCGCCCCGCGCCTGATCAGGGCGCGGCACAGCGCGCGCAGCGCCCCGCGCGCGGGCGCGTCCGCAAGCCACTCGGGCTCTGCGCAACCGCGCAACGCGCGCCCGGCGGCCGCCGGGAATTCGGCCGCCTGCGCGGCGCGCTGCTGCTGCGCGGCCGCAAACGCGCCCTGCGCGCGCGGCGCGCGCGTGGGTGGGGCGCGCCGCGGGCCGCGCGCGACAGCGGCGCGCTCGGCGGGCAGCCTCAGGAATAAACGCTCGCAAGTGCCAATACCAGCGCGTTGCCGCCAACAGGGGCGGCTGGCGCGCATGCAGCCGCGCTCTGCGCCGGGCTGTTCAGCCAGGCTGGCATGCTAGGGTTCAGGTTCTAGGGCACAAGCGGGAGTCTGCCTGGACGGCGCGCGCGAGCTCGGCGAGCTGCTCCAGCGCGGCCGCGGCGCCCTGGTCGGGGTCGCCGGCGCCGGGCCGCGCGTCGCCCGCGCCGCCGCCGGCCGCCTCGCCGCGCGGCGGCGCCGCCAGCGCGTCCACGGCGGCGAGGAAGGCCGGAGCCGAGTGCGAGGGCGCCGCGTAGAACACCTCCCACTCGCTGCGGCTGGTCACCTCGGCGGCCACCTGCGCGCGGCCGCGCCGCCCGATGCACGTCTGCTGGCAGGCTCACAGCGCACTGCCGCCTGCCGAGCAGCTGTCCACGTGGCGAGAGGGGCCACATCGGCGTCGGGCAGCTGTTGCGGCGGCCGCGCGCACGGCGCGCGCAGCGGCGCCCCGCGTCGCCGCGCGCGCAGCCCAGGTGGCGGCCGTGGCGCCTCCGCGCGCGCGGCCTGCAACGCTTCCGGCTACGAGCCCCGCGTCGCACGTGGAGCTCTGCCACGGCCTGGCGCGCCTTGGGCATGCAGCGGCGGCCGGCGT
>JAABUO010008247.1_pt1 | contig 11808 bp, 22 predicted proteins | sample 5559291 | NCBI WGS metagenome assembly JAABUO01 (sample SAMN10711878, study PRJNA513372) | rock metagenome | isolation source: Antarctica rocks | place: Antarctica: Victoria Land, Finger Mt sud | reverse complement strand
GCTGCGCGCAAGGGACTCGACAGCCGGCTCGGACGCACCGACTTCTTGCTGACTGCGGACACCATGGCGCCGGAAGTCTACCTCCTTCTCAGCCTGCAGCAACAGCCTAGCTCAGCTCCTGGCCTGCCATGCAACGAACGGCGGCACGCGCACGCGAGGCGCCGCTTTGATACGCGCGCACCTGCCGGCTCCAGAGGTGCAGCACGAGGTTGGGGAGGCCTGCGAGAGCTTGAGGCGCGGCCAAGCCGCCGCGCCTTTCTCGAGCAGGAAAGCCCTGCAAGCCCTAGCCCAAAGCCGCCTCCTACTCGCAGAAAGCAAGGCCTGCTGTCACAGGCGCGGGCTTCGTTGCAGGGGAGTGGCAGCGGCTGCACACCATGGTACGGCTGTTTTGCGCTGCTGCGCACCGACGCAGGTGTGGCGTACGGTGTTCTGATCACTCCAGCGCGTGGTGTTTGCGCAGGCGCCCAAGCCGCAGGCGAGTAAGGAGGCAAAGGCCATCGCGGCTGCCAACAGCAGCAAAGGAAAGAAGAAGGTGGGAGGCGCAGTGCCCTGTGCGCGTGCTGCGCCGCTCGGCTGAGCCGCTGCCATGTCTGTGTCCTGGGTGTGTTCCTTATCGGCCGCTTGCAGACACTGTAGCGTGCGACCAGAGGCACTGCTGAAGGCTGCGAGCGCTTGCGCTGCAGAAATGGTCGAAGGGCAAGATGAAGGAGAAGGTGAACAACCTGGTGCTGTTCGACAAGGTGCGTCTTGTTGTTGTTGGCGCCACAGCTGCCTGTGCTCCTTCTGGCGGCCAGGTGCCTGCGTGAGGCTCCGTTTAGTGGGCACTCCTCAACGAGCGCGCTGGGCGCAGGCTACCTACGACAAGCTGAACGCGGAGGTACCTAAGTACAAACTCATCACGCCGTCGGTCCTGTCTGACCGGTTGCGGGTGCGGCGGCCCTGGCCAAACGCCACCGCTTGGTGCCGTGGTCCCTCTTGTGCCAAAAAGTGGCTGCAGTCTATTCACAGTGCAGCGTGAGCTTGTGTTAACAGTGCAGCGTGAGCTTGCGTTATCAGCCACTGCTGGAGCAGCACGTGTGGCACTGTGCACAGCGCCTCCCAGAGGGCAGTTGGATACGCAGCTGATGCCAAGGGGCTGCTGTCTTTGCCATAAGCACTCCAGTGGCTTCTAGCAGTGCATGCTGTTTATGCTGTGCTACTGTGAGCCTGGGTTGCTATATTGCCTCGCCAAGCACCTGTGAAGTTCCTGATGCCTGTTGTGTGGCACGGCGCTGCCTGGTGTAACGCACCAGCGCCTGTCGGCCCGCAAGGGCTGTGATGATGAGCAATCTGTTGGCGACTGTGCACCCCAGACAGCTGCTGCACGCGCCCGGTGGAATCAGCTATATCCGCGCTATCCTCACGCGGGCTGTGCGGCTGGGCAGGTGAACGGCAGCCTGGCGCGCGCGGCGATCCGGGAGCTGGCGGAGAAGGGCATGATCCGCGCGGTCGCGCACCACGGCTCGCAGGCGATCTACACGCGCGCGACCAATGTCGAGGAGGAGGTGACTAAAGACAAAAAGCCGAAGAAGGGCGGCGACAAGGCCGACAAGGCGGCTGAGAAGGCCGAGAAGCCTGAGAAGGCCGAGAAGCCTGAGAAGGCCGAGAAGGCCGAGAAGGTCGAAAAGGCGGAGACTGTGGAGAAGGCGGAGGCCTGAAGCCCTATGTCACTGGCGGAGTAGGCGCAGGGTAGGGTGGGTCCTGAGGCCCTGCCCTATTGGCGGATGAGGCGGAGGCCTGAGGGTCTGCCCTGTCTGGTTGGTGAGTGGCTGCACCGCGCACCGCGCGGCGCAAACCGCGGAGGCGTGGGTCCTGCACCGTCGCGGCTGCGAGAGGGTTGCGGCAGCAGCTCTGGGAGGGCGGCGCTGGCGGCGCGCCGCGCGGCCGGACTGCGTGCGGGCTTGCCTTGCAGGTCGAGGGAGCCCTGGGTTCTATGGATAAGGGTCAAGCTCTTTGTTTGGCAGGTAGCAGCCTGCCGTTTGCTGCTGCAGTGTGTTAGGGAGGTTGGCGTACAGCCCTGCTGCTCGGGCGCATGTAACAACATGTGTGGGCGATGCAACGTCTCAAAATGACGAACATTTTGCCTATCTGTTGTTTACTGCGCATGAGCTACCTGGTAATCTGCGTTAGCTTGCAGGCACACCGCGACACGTACTGCCTATCAATATAACCACGCGCGCACAGGCTGGCTTCACACAGTGCTTGTAGGTAGACATGCCGGGCACAATCCCAGGCGCCTTACAAGGCGCATCATCGAGTAGGTTCAGATTTCAGGTGTGCCAGGTGCTGGTGCAGGTCGCCACCCGCTGCCAGGCAAGCGCATACCCTGGCAGCCAGGGCAGCCACTGCGGCAGCTGCGCCGCAGCGCGCCCTCGGCGCGGCCGGCCAGCAACCCCCGGGTCACCAGGCCTCCAGCCCGGTGGCTGCCATGCAGGCGCGTAGCTGCGCCGCCTGCCGCGCCAGCCGGCGGCCGTCGCAGCCCAGCGCCTGCCGCGCTAGCCGCAGCTCCTCACGCAGCGCCGCCGCCTGCCGCGGCGCTTAGAGTCAGCGGCCCCGAGCCTGGGTGAGTCTACACCGCTCGGGTGACCCAACAGTGAGCACCACGTCTGCGTGTGCGGGCAGGCCGCCATGAGCCAGCGTGTCGAGCGCCGGCTGCACGCCCCTGCCTGCTGAGCAGGGCGCATGGGCGACATGCCCATGCGCTTGCCGGGCTGGTCGCGTGCATGTTTCAGCACATCATCCGCAGACAAGGAAGCAGACACGGCGCAACTCCTGCCGCACCTCTGCAGCGAGGCTCCTGTGCGGCGGCCGCTGCGGGGGCGGCGGCGACGGCGAGCATGCCTCGATGCGCCAGTGCGCAGCGCATGCGCCTGATTCGAGCGCATTTGGCCCCGCTTCAGCGGCAGGGGCACGTGCACCCATCTGGATGCCGCCTGTGTGCGCGCCTGGGAGGATACCTCCGCGGCGGTGCTCCTGCGCGAACGGGCGAAGCTCGTACTGCCATGCTCTGAAAGCCCATAGCGCAGTATATACGCAGCCACTGTCTAAGCGGACGGGTCAGTGCCTCTCCAGGCCGCATGAAAAGTACCTGTGCAACGAATACATAGCAGGGCTGGGCAGTGCCGTACCTCGTGTCCATAGGCGCATTTGTGTGACAGCGCCTCACCGCAGGGCTCCGCCCTTGCCTGGCCGGTCAGAACGCCGCGCATCTCTGCCAACAGCTCCTCCGTGTCTTCCTGCGGAGCAGCATGAGTGCTGATGTGTACTTCCAACGCACACACTCTACACTCCAATTCAGTCTCCTAACGATGGAAGCACGCCTGGACAGCATGCGCGGCAGCAACACTGGCGGCTGCGTGGCGCTCCGGCATCAGGCAGGCAGATGGACATGGGCATACAGGCAGAGCAGATCAGCGTGCATGGCGCCCTTCGCACAACCGCGGCACGCACTGCGCGGTGCCCAGCAGCAGGAGCGGGCGGACCCGCGACGCGAGCTCGGCGCGCAGCCAGCGCTCGGCGGCCGCGCGCGCGCCGGCCTCGAAGCGCAGCGCGCTGCCCAGGCGCGCGGCCTCGGCCGCGCGCGCCTCCGCCGCAGCGCGGCGCCGCAGCTGCAGCGCGCGCAGCGCGGCCGCCTCCGCCTCGGCGGCCGCCGCCTGACAGCGCGGCGGCAACCAAGGCTTGACCATTCTGTGTTTGGATATTGTAGGCGTAGCGGGTGCACTTGCCCACAACGCGTGCGCAGGCCTCAGAGCGCCTGGCCAGACCGGCCTCGGGCTCGGCTGCCCGCTGCCGCACTTGCAGCCGCGCAGCGACGCGCCGGCCAGCGGCGCCCCAGTCGCAGCTGCTCTGCTCAGAGCGCATGGCGCTTGCTCCGCATGCATGTCATGCGCCCGGAGCCCATGTCCCCCGGAATGGCTACGGTCCTGCGCACCCGCTCGCGCGCGGCGGACAGCTCGGCCTCCAGCCGCGCGGCGCGCGCGGCGCGCGCCTCGCCGGCCAGCCGCTCGCGCTGTAGCGCGGCCGCGGCCGCGGCCATGGCCGCCTCGCGCTGCGCGGCCGCTGCGCCCGCGCCGCCCAGCGCGCGCTCCAGCGCCGCGGCGCGCTCCTGCGCACGCGCTGGGGAGCGTGCTTCTCTGTGTTCCCTGTCCTGTCCCTGTGCTGCAGCTGCGCATGAGCTCTGTCTATGGGGGACGCTCCCTTGATTAATTGCGTGGCGCCCTCACGAGTATCTCCTGCAGCGACAGAGCAATGGCAATTATTGCAGCTGGCAGCGGCCACGTTGCGGCCCGCCTCGCCGCGTCGCATGCAGCCCGCACAGCGCCTTGCAGTCAAGCAACGCCTTAGCTCGGGCGTGCGGAAACGCACGGCATGGCCGGCTGGGCGGCAGCACGCGCGCCTGCAGGCGCTGCCGCTGCTCGGCCGCGGCAGCGGCGGCGGCCGCCGCGGCCGCCTGCGCGTCCTGCAGCGCCGCATGCGCGGCCTCCAGCTCCGCGCCCAGCTCCTCCGCGCGCTGTCGGCACGCGCGCACATGGCCAGCTTGGGAGCCGCGGCTATGCGTGCTCTAGCTACTCATGTATGCACACTTAGGGCGCAGGCCTTGATGTCATTGTGATGGCCTGCAGTGGCAAACAGCTCGCCCTGCAGTCAGGCAAGCGAGTGGGGGCGGCTACGCGAGCCACATCAGCTGCCGGCGCTCGCCGCCGTGCGGCCTGGCGAGTCCGGCCGTGTCGGCAGCGGCCGCCGGGCGTCGCGCCAGCGCCCACTTGACGGCCGCGACTGGGGCTGTCCACTCACTGCCTGCACGTCACAGCTGCAACAGCTGCGCAGCGCAGACGGCGCTCTATCACGCGAACAGCACATGCGGAGCGTGCCAGACCGAGCGGATGCCGGGCTTCCGCCTCGACACCCCTACCCCTGCGCCGCGCACCGCCTCGGCGGCCGCCAGCTCGCCGCACAGCGCCTCGTCGCGGCCGGCGCTCGCGGCGGCGGCCGCCGCGCGCTCGGCGCGCGTCGCCTCGGCCGCGGCCGCGCGGCCGGCGAGCGCGCGCCGCGCGGCGGCCAGCGCGGCGCGCACGCCGTCCAGCGCCGCCTCCTTCTCTGCCAGCTGCCCGCGCAGCTCCAGCACCTGCCAGGCACGGGAACTGAGGCCCGGCGCCCGTGCTGCCCGCTCTGCCGCGACACGCTCTGGGGGGCCGGGGCGCCTTGGGTATGGCTCGGAGGGCTGGGCCATAGTGGAAAGTGTGGCATGGCCGTCCAGCGCGGCCACCTCAGCCAGCCGCGGGGTGCAGGGTGCGGGGCTAAAGGGTAGAGACCGGGGCGAGTGCAGCTTCAGCGGTGGGCGCGCGGCACGGTAGGCGAGCCTGCGGGACTCCTGGGTGGAAGCGGCGTTATCCATAGCAGGGAGGACTCAACTGTGCAGCTGTGTGCTGCGCTGCGCGGCGGCCCTGTAGGGCGCGGATCAGCTGCTGCAAGGAGGGTGGCAGCTGGGGGCGCTGGGCAGGCAGCTCAGGCCAGGCCGCGAAGGCGCGCGCGCCTCCTGCGCACGGCGCGCCGCAGTGGCCTCATGCAGCTCTCCCGCGCGCCGCAGCGCGGTGTCCACCTCAGCCTCCCCTGCCGCCATCGCGCGCCCCAGCCGCGCCACGCCAGCCTGCGCGCGCAGGCGTGCACAGTGGCAGGGCTGCTGCGCTGCTGTCGGCGAGCGCTGGCGTGGCACCTGTGCTGCTGCGCTGCGCACCTCTGCCACGCTCAGAGCTGAGCACAGCTCCATGGCATCAAGCGCGGCGTCAAAGTCCGGCGGCCGCGGTGGCGAGCGGTCTGCACGCCCGGCGCCGCGGTCATCTTCTGGCGGAGGCGTAGCCGCCATCTGCTGCAAGGCACCACGGATGGCTGGCAAGCTGCGTGCACTTGAAGTGCGCCAGCAAGTGCAGGGTGTTACCGCACGCGGCACCTATGGTGCTGAACCTTTACACTGCAGCGCCACAGGGCCTTCGTGGACGTTGAAGGCCCAGGCTCACTCTTCTGTTGTCGAGCTATGCGAGTCGTGTTCGTATGCAACCCTCAGCTCTGACCCTCACCCTACATTTGGCCGGGATTGCTGCATTTGCATGTTGGCATTGCAATAGCCGCCCTTGCAAAGGCGCACATTGCAAGCTCAATCTTGAGCTGGAGCCAGAGTCGCTGCGGAATGGGTAGTCAGGAATACCAGCAATGGCGCGATTGTTTGCAGCGGGTGCACAAGGAGGAGCACTCTGTGTCGCTGCTGCAAACCCACAGTCACGCACAAGACGCGCATGGCATGCAAATGCATGCAGCGGGCAGCGAGAAGACTGTGCACTCCCACTTCCCCAGACCCCGCTGACTACCCCTGCTGGCGCCGGACTATGCGGCGGGGTCGGCGGCCGCGGGCAGCCGCGACAGCAGCAGCACAAACGCCACGCCGGCCAGCGCGCCGCCCAGGTGCGCAATGTGGCCGATCTGCACGCCGGCGACCGTCTTGCCCGCCGCGCCCCTGATGATGGCCGTCTGGGCGACCACCTCCTGCGCAGCCCAGCCACGGCACCTTGAGCGTCATAAAAGTGGCGCCGCCCGGATGCTTTACCTTGACTCAATGCTCGAGGCTGCACTGCTCTAGCATGGGCAGGCACTGCGAGAGTGCGCGAGGCATGCTTTGCATATGCAGCTGGATGAAAGCGCCGCCACTGTACTGAATTGTTGCACGGGAAATGCAGATGCTTGCTCGCAGGCGCATATCGCACGCTGCACAGCTCAGCGTGGGCAACTAATTCTGAGCCATGCAACACGTTGCTGGAGCTGGCCGCACATGCCAGATTTGATTCAAAACGAACTGTCCCAATACAGCGCACTCCACCAGCTTCCGAAAGTTTAAGCGCAGCTTCAGCAGCACTGCGCGCCCGCATCACCCCCAGGGTCAGCTCTGCCTTGGGGCGCAAAAAGGCTGTTGTCACTCACCTGACCACGTCACGCTGAAAGTTCTGTCAAAATTTCAGTGCTCGCGAGCCCCGGCGCACCCGAGACAGCAAACAGACCAAAGACCGCGCCCGACGCGCCCAGGCTCATACAGTTGTGCGGCATGGTAAGGTACGACGCCAGAGACCCACCTGCGCCAGGAGCGCTGTCAGGTGCCTAGTGGCAGGAGCAGGGCATGCTCGACCATGGAGGCACTGCAGGCTAGCGGGCAGGCGCGGCGGCGTACCCACAGAACACACGATGTATGTCAACCAGACTCCCAGCGCGCCCTCCTCCTCCTCTACAATGCGTCCGAACACATACAGCATGAAGATGTTGGAGCTCAGGTGCTCCCACGACGCGTGCGCGAACGCTGCGGTGATGAACTGCCACCTGCGCGCCTCGCACTTCAGCACCTCGCACCGCACGCACGCCTGCCAGACAGATATCGTGCGTGCACAGCGAGCGCGGGACGTAGTCGCGCCTCACTCACCAGTGCGGCGCCTGGTGGTTCAGGTACAGCAGCGGCATGAACGGCAGGTGCAGCAGGTGGTCCGCCACAAAGGCCGCCAGGTTCAGCACCAGCAGCAGGAACACGCCGAGGGACGGCGGCGCCGCGAGCGCTTTCGGCGCGCCTGCGCACTCAACAGAAGCATGGTCTGCAACTGCAGGGGCCTAAGCACAGAGGCTAGACGCCAGGTGAGGCAGCTAGCAGCCAGCAAGCCCATGCTGTGACCAAAGTGCAGGCAGTGCACAAGCTACAGGTACAGGCAGAAATGCTTGCACCTGCCTCAGGCGCAGCCGCGCTGGGCGAGCGTGTCCACAACCTGGGCGCGCCGCCGTTGCCAGCCTGTGCACACGGATACCTGTGCTGTCTGCAGCGCACTCTCTGTGCGTGTATCTGAGGCAAAGAGTGTAAAAACGGTCTTCGGGCTGCGCAGTGTGTTAGCAGCCTGCTTTCCCTCAAGCCGCAAGAGCGGGTGACACAGAGCTGCGTGGCCATGACGCAGTTTGTGTCAAGTTTTGCAAGCCAAGAATACCACAGCCAAGAAGATCACAGCGCAGAGGCTGCCGTAGTGTTGCTTGACCAGTATGGATGTCACGGACTCTGTGCAGAAGCCTGGGCTGTTGTAAATGCTCAAGTCATGACTGTGCTCACTTTGAGATCAAAGTATCATCCAATTGGCTCTGTGGGGTCAATGCATAATCTGTTAAAAGCAACGAAGATCTGTTAGAAGCAAGGAAGACAGGTTGTTACAATGCAAGTGCAACTACATCCAGCCCTGGTCTGCCCCTACAGAACGTTGTCCCACGGCAGTGCACAGCAGATCACACCAGCTTTAAAAGGGAACGTGCACAGAGGGCTGCACCAGTACCGCATACAGGCCGGCCACATAGCTGACTCCTGCAGAGGAGCAGGTATACAGCGCAGCCACGTCTACACATACAGTGCACCTATGCCATCTTAGCCAAATTCTAGCGACCAGGTATGCAGCAAAATGTGCTGATATATTATAAGAAAGCCAATAACAAGCTACCAGGTAAGATATACGATGAGAAAGGCTTTTATGGTACAGACAGTTGCGTCAGCTCCAAACGTGCTGACGACCCTATCATCTGAACCTTAAACATGCGGCAGAGCGCAGCCACACAGCAACGACTCCCAGCACTGCTCAGCCACGCCGGCCCCCTCGTACTCGAGCGGATTTACGGTGCAGCGTCATACGCGCTGTGGAGCCGCACACTGTGCAGCCATGCCCCAGCCTCACGCCCTGGGTCCAGCTTGCCCTCGAGCGCCCGCGGCGCAGCGCTATGACGAGCGCGGCTGCGCCGCCCGGCGCACGTCCCGCCACGCGGCCCGCACCTTGGGCACCAGGTCAGCGCCCCACACCACACCTGCCACGCGGCCAGCCATACGTCAGAGACAGCACAGGCATGCACACAGCCTCACATCATAGACAGCACAGGGGCACAGAGGTCGACTAGCACACACTCTGCATACTGGTGGTTTCTGTCAAGACAGGAGGCATATGCATCCATGCAGGGAAAAAAAGTGGTATGCAGATGCGAGTCCAGTCCAGATAGATGGCCTGCTGCAGACCACGCATGTTCCACCAAGGGCCATCATATGTGCAGCACCACCTTTGACAAAACCCGGCACACCGCACCTGCAATCAAGCAGATGAAGCCAGTGTAGGTGAAGACCAGGCTGAAGAGGACACCGATCGGCGTCAGGCAGAAAATCCCGCCCAGGTTGCTGACCGAACGGTCACAGCCTGGCCGGTACATGTCGCTGCCTGGCGACTTCCAGATGTCTGCATCTGCGCGTCGTATTCAAAAACACATCAGTAAGTCTGCCAAAGGCTATTGTGTCACAACGTCACAACATCACACACAGAGCTTTGTCTGCTTCACAGACAACTGCCAAAACAAAAAGCAGACACACATGGCCTCTTAAGTCGAGTTTCAACAACTACGCGTTGCCACATGTAGTGCCCAGCGCACCCAGGGCCTCAACAACGGCGGCGCCGCAACCCATACAGTTGATCAGACCAATCCAATCAACCACTTTCAACACACATCTTACTGCTGAGAGGCGCACCCTGCAGCACGTGGCGCGTGAGGTCGGCCATGACGAGCGGCACGGCGGCCAGCGCCAGGTAGACTGGGCCGAAGCGGCGCCAGTGCGACCCGCGGCGGCTGAGGGCCTTCCAGTACGTGTACTGCGCCAGGTTGGTGAGCGCAGCCAGTGTGATTGCGAAGCTGATGCTGTGCGAGAAGGCCTTCGCCCCCGCCGACGCAGTGACCCCGAGGAGTCCCGCCAGCAGGAGCGGCCAGCATCAGCTTCCCACTGCGCGCAGGCCAGCGCTGTTCCGTCAGCTCGATGCTCAGGATCGGGTTGACAACCGCCTCGTACTCAAGCACCTCAACACACAGGTTCTCAGTACGCTGCCAACCCTGCCGGGTGAGTGGTCAACAGCACACCAATCACAACCCTTGGCACTTCACGATATAGAAGAGAAATTACAAGCGCGCAACCCTGGCAGACCTTGCTTCAAGGTACATATACCCGCTCAGCAGAATACCAGTGGTCCATTTGGGCTATTGAAATGCATACCCTTTATCAGCTGTATAACATACCAGAAGAGCAACCTTGTGAAGTGAAGTCTGAAGTCTGCAAATCAAGCACTCAACTTTCTGAAAGCATTAATAACTGGCTGTGACACGGAAGCAAGGTATTATGGTGTGTCGCACCCAGCGCAGGCAGCGAGAAGAGCAGGGTGGCTATGGAAGCGGCCAGGCCGCCTGCGTCCAGGCGCTGTGCCTCATCCTTGCCACCCGGCAGCACGCGGCTGGCGACAGTCTCGCCAGCCTGACGTGCGCTCGCCGCCGCCCGCGCCAGTGGCCGGGATCAGGCCCCGGCCTCGCAAACTCCAGCTTCTGGGTCGTTCTGCACAAGAATAACCAACTGTCAATACGTTAAAACACAGCTTGCCAGTTCCAAGTCATCCTGATACTTGAGCAAGCGCATCCTGAAGATGCAAGTCACTTCACGAACGCTTTCTGCCATCCAGCAAAAGACACAGCAAAGAAGCTCACCTCCTATCCCGTATCAACAAGAGAACAGTTGCCTCAGATAAGACAGGCGCATACACTGCAATCCCAGTACATGCGCTACGAAAAACAGCAGGACTGCCACAAACACCTTGCCCAAGCCACCCGCCAGAGCGCTTCCTGTCGCAAGCACAGCCGCCTGCGAAAGACTGCAAGGGTTGCGCGCGCCTCCAGCAGAGGCACGGCGGCCTCCTCGTCACGTGGCGCCATGCTGAGCGCGCTTGAGCACCTCAGCAGGTGTAGAATAGAAAGTCAGCGCCTGCACCAATGCTGATAACTATCTATCCTCTCTCGTCATACGACCACCGTGTGACAGCTTGCAGGCTGCTGACCTACCCTGGGCCCCACAGCCGCCCGGTAGGAGCGTTAGGTTGTCACAGTTCTGCGCAAGCTCTTGCACACGAAGACATGGAGCGCGATCCCTGGTGGAAAAACGTGGACGGGCCCTTTCCTGAGTGGCCGGGCCCTGTCGGCGTGAAGCCTGATGGCGGCGGGTGCCACCGCGCCAGCGGCACCGTGGGCAAGATGGTTGTGCACCGCGCTGTGCACAACCACGACGCCGACGGTGCACCTACCACCGGTCACACAGCTACACAGGGGGTAGTAGCTGCCGAGCACGCCAGCAGGCGGGGCTGTTGGCGCCTGCCTTCCGCGCCTATGAGGAGGTGCATATACCTGAGAGGAGGAGGCACCCACGGCGACCTCCGCCGCCCTCTCGTCGCTGCAACCCTGTCATTATGCAGACCAGGTCTGCTGCGGTATACCTTTGTGATGAACTTAGTAGCGTGCTCCGCACGTGTGCCAACCAAATCTTTTTCGCTGAGCGCCAACGTCGCCAGCGCCTGTGCGCACGTCACCAGCACACCACCAGGGAGTGCCGCGCGCCACCGGCAGCCCGCGTGCGCGATCGCGCAGCGGTGCGCGCGGCGCTAGCGGCCGGCGAGAGCGTGAACGAGGTGGAGGCGGCCGGCTGCACGCCGCTGCACTCGGCCGCCTACGAGGGCTGGCTGGAGGGCGCGGAGCTGCTGCTGGGCCTGGGCGCCAAGATAGACGCGTCCAACAACGCCGGCGACCGGGGGGGTGACCAGGCTAAGCTGGAGACCTTCGGGCACGACCCCGGCCTGCAGGGTGCTGTTCAGTGCGGCCAACAGCGCCGGCACCAGCACATGCTGCGGCCGCTGCTGCGGG
>JAABUO010008246.1_pt1 | contig 11809 bp, 12 predicted proteins | sample 5559291 | NCBI WGS metagenome assembly JAABUO01 (sample SAMN10711878, study PRJNA513372) | rock metagenome | isolation source: Antarctica rocks | place: Antarctica: Victoria Land, Finger Mt sud | reverse complement strand
TATCCTCAAGAACAGACATTGTCCTAGTTATGCTGAACAAGATGGGCCAAGTGCTGTGTAACAGCACAGCTTGCAATCTCTGCTGTCATCAAGCATGCCCCAACTTGACTGTACAGTTAAGATCAAACTGCATATACAGCCACTGGGCAATCAGCTCGTAAATTGCTCAAGCAGGTGTTGCTGCTCTCACTGCCAAGCTGAGCTCTCATCTTGTCATCATGGTGTGCATGCAGCTTGTGCAGAAGCCGGCACTAGACCCTGACCAAGCAGCTGCTGACTCATCATGGGCTGGTATGGCAGATGCCAACCCTATGGCAGATGCTACTGGCTTGGCCTCAGGCCCTAGCAGCAGCGATGCAGCAAGTGCAATGGAGGGCGTGGTGACGAATGAGTCACACAGCAAGGAGGGAAGTCCAAAGGCAAATGGTGTGGCTGATGAGAAGGTACGTTTTGAACTTGAAAGTGAATTTGTCAGCTGCAGTCTGCCCAAGATGAATGCAATCTAGGTTGGCTGAACAATGAGGGCGTGACTAGAGCCCCTGCAGTCTAGGGACGTAGCATCTACAGCATTTGCATCGACTTGCTGAGAACACTGCCAGCATATGTTTGGGACGCTCCCAGCAGGCCTTCATATGACATGGGGGGGAGCACTTTTTGTTCCCTCCCAGAGCCTGCATGGGGGACGGCAGAGGGGTTGGCAACACTCATGGCTTCTGCACAGGGAGTGATACAGCGAAAGCCCTTGTGCTGTGCTCTGCAGAGGGTGGTTCAGTTAGAGGAAGGCAAGTGGAGAGCGCTCAGCAGCGCCGTGGTCCAGAGGCTGAAGAAACTGATGGCCGGGGTGGCCGACCCAGAGAGTGTGAGGCGCCAAAATGAAGCCCGAGCTGAGCAAGCGCGCCTTGCAGCCATTCAGAAGGCTGAAAACAACAGGCTGAGGCAGATTGAGAAGCAAAGGTAGACAGTTCTGGGCCCTGAACGGCACAGCTCATTGTTGTTACATGGCCTAAGGAGAGTGCGCATACATCTGCAGCCAGGAATGTAGTAAGCTAGGTTTGACACCTGGGTGTTGACCACAGCTCATTGTTGTTACATGGCCTAAGGAGAGTGCGCATGCATCTGCAGCCAGGAATGTGGTAAGCTAGGTTTGACACCTGGGTGTTGACCACAGCTCATTGTTGTTACATGGCCTAAGGAGAATGCGCATGTACCTGCAGCCAGATTTGTAGCCAGCTAGGCTTGACATCTAGTTCTGGAAAGAAGTGGCTCCTGGGTGCTGACCCTGGATGTTAAGTACACCCTGCCTTGTGTTCTGTACACATGGCTCTCCAACAATTTTTCCTGCTGACACTCTCAACGTAAAAAACAGCGTTGTTTGGCAATGTCACAATGCGCCGTTTATCGTCCTGACTCAGCCTCAATTCAGCGTAGCAGTCACTGAGTGGCGATAATACAATCAACACAAAATATACTCTCCTGATGATCTGTAAGGAGAGATGTGTAATGTATGGGTGCAGACGTAGGCATGAGCAGGCTGCAATGTTCGGCAGCGAGCAGAGAGAAGCAGCAGCACAGCAGCTCAACCTGCAGCCAGCATCAGACAAGAGCAGCTTGGGAGAGCCTGATCAGGACAGGGCTGACAGCATGGACATGTGTAGGAAGAGCTCAGCTGCAATTGCAGCCAAAGCTGAGAGAGACCACCATGAGCGTGAAGCAGTCGGCTCAGCCAACCAGAATGCACAGAAGCTGTCTGTGCCGGGCAGTGCATTATTGAAGCAGCCTGGTGTTCAGCAGCGGGCTCAGACGCACAGCAGCGTGGCGGCGCAGCAGCAGGGGTCAGGTGGGCCTGAGCTGGGGGTTGCAGGGCGGCCAGGTACAGATAGGCCTGGAGCGCCAAAGGCAAGCAACTATGGAGCACAGCAGAAGGAGCACAGCAGCACCAAGCCGGCAGCGGCTGCAGGTAACACTTACAACCTTCTGTAGGCTGGCCTGCTTGGTCAGCTGCTGTACTGTACTCAGCAGCTGACAAGGAAGGTCAACCATTCACTGTGAGTGTGACATATTCAGAGCTTACCTTGGAATACTCCGTACTGCAATGATTACAGGCCTTGCTTTGAGACTGTTTGTGCATGCGAAGCACACAAGGGGTTCCTTCCACATTGACCACAGTCATCTGCAATGTTGTGGGTGTATGTGTGCATGAGGTTAACTCACAAAGGGCACCTGGTGTGCAGGTCAGGGCAGGGCCATGAATGAGTACATGCCTGCCATGCCTACAGTCAGAGCTGACAGGTCAGGCTCTGAGTCTGGCACACCACAAGAACTGCAGCTCAGAAAGCGTTCCAGCAGCAAGTCTGCCTTCAAGCAGACCACCTTGATGTTTGGGAAGAAGCCAAGACCTACACCCACTACAAGCAGTGCTGATTTTGTTGACTTGAGTGATTTGTGATTCCAAATGTGGACACAAACATACTAGCACTAGGCAAGCTGTCATTACCGTACAGCAGCACAAAGAAATGCTGTGTTGGCAATCTTGAGATTAGTTAGCTTAGTGCAAAGGCATCCCGGCCTTGTGTGTGCTCTATGGCTTGCACACCTTGCTTATACGGAGCAGTACTTCAATCAGGTTCAAAGGAATGTAGACAGGGGCTACAAGGAGCTATGACAGCATGTATAGATGACCATGTAATTGATGAATTGTCATGATTCAGGGTCTCTGAGCCAATCGCCGCAACGTTTAGGGTTGAGTACAGGAGTGAAGGAGCGCACCCAGTGTTTCATTCGAGTTCAGGACGTGACACTCTTCCCGTTTGCATCAGATCATAGCTACGGTGCAAATTTCAAGTGCCTGCGACCTTCTGTAAATCCAACAGCTGTCTTGCACATGTCAATGCTTACAGAAAGGGATGGAGTATACTGTATGTAACAACAAATCTCTAGAGATCAACCCTGGCATTGATTCACAGTATGCATAAACGCTGTACAGTCATGGGGTACACGATTTCAGACACTCACAAGAAGATTGTATCATGTGAGCTTGAAGCCACAAAATATCAAGCAAAACACATCCAAAGCCAACATGACAACGTTTTATTGTATCTACAGTTTCCACAGAGAACAAGATTTGTCCAAGTCTTTGCACATGACTATAGTCAAGCAGACAGCTGACCATCTTGTTCTAGCTTGTCTACAATGACCTGTGCTGCATATTCAAGCTCCTTCAAAAGCAGCTCAGTCTGACCAGCCTCATCAGAAATGTCGTAAAGAGGCATCATTTTTGCAGTTTCGTCTGCCTGTTCAATGGCAGCAACAACCCCAGCCTCCCCTTGCAGTTTCCTGAAGCAACGACTGAACCCTCGACAAGATTGCAAACATGCAGCAATGTTTGAGTGTCTGGAGGCAAAATAATTCGGCATGATGGTCCACGCAGACAAAGCAAAGCAAGCAGCCAAGTACATTTGACCAGATCTCAGCTGTCATTAGGCTGAAGAGGTTTGACAACGCAGCTTACATGATGATCTCAAGATCCTCCAGCTTGAGAGCCATCAGCTCGTCCCTATCCATGGGGATGAACTGCTTGGCAAAATGGCGCATGATGGTGTCATGCACCTTGTTCTCCTGAACGGGTTTTGGCTTGGGAGCATCAACGCGAGGCCTGTCTGTGGCGCCAACAGTAGGCCAGGAGCTGTACAAGTCACGCTCGGGGCTGCATTTTGAGGAGACCGAAGTTGCGAGGGCATCAATCTTCATGTGCGTAGTCAATACGCTGATGTCAGCTGCTGTGGCTGACACAAATGGAAGGGGCGCAAGAATTGGGACTGCAACCTTCCGGGGCTGCACAAACACTGTAAGCAATACCTAAAACTGCCAACAGCGAGAGGAATTGCACCTTTCAAAGTTCACAAAGGAGAAGCTGGAAAGCAAATATATGCAACATTCCAGCCTTTAGCTAATGGTATGAATGTGCACGCCAACTGAGTCTGGGCTGGGCTGGCATGCACAGTCAAATACAGCAGACTTCTGTTGCAAACACGGGCAGCAACTATGCCAGCAGGATCACATGGAACTAACATTTGTGCACACCGTGGTAAATCTGCTTGCAGGTACGTCTATGAATGGCAACGGGTCATGATCTGCCAGCAAATTGTCCTGGTATGCCCTTCCCAGCAAGTCAGTCAAGTATGCAGAAGGGTTCTTGATCCTGCCTGTGCGCCATTGCACCAAAAACCCTTGAAGGGCCTGCGCAAGATAACACAAAATCTCACACACAAAGCACACTGATGGATGCTGCAGGTGACAGAACTGTATCAACACTACACCTGAGTCTGCACAGCTGGCTGTGAGCGTGACAGGTACCCCTGACAGTCAGGATCCCATTCAGATGAGCTGAACCCTGCCTTTGCCAGCACGTCCAGCAAGTGAATTGCACTGGGACAGAGTGACTTTGTCTCTGAGTATGTGACAGCGCCGTTTGCAGTCTTTGTAGGTGAAAAGTTTTTTGAGGCATTGATTAATGCTGTGGTTAGGAAGGCAGAGGGCTTCTTCACGACACCGTCCCGACGCCTGTCGACGAAATGTGCAAGCGCCTGTATACAGGCAGACAGCTTGTGATTTCTGTAAGAGGTGGAACTGACTTGCTTGACATGTCAAAACCGCTCTAGTCCAGCCTGCTAACTGAGCTTGCTCGCACCTTAGCCTTCACGTCCTCCGGAGAGGTGTCTAGAAAGTGACGACAGTCTGCATCGAGGTCTTGCCGACGCAGACCCTCATTGTATAGTACGTTGAGCAAACGTGACCTTTCACTGACTTGCTGCTTCTTGCCGCGACCTTTCTTCTGAACAACGCTACAGGACAATCCGAGGTTGACTTTCTATGTAAGCCACCAGTTTGTAAAACAAGATTGGTAGCCTTCCTGTCCCTATGCAATGTCCGCCGTCCAGATTGGCAAAAACAGACAGCTTATACTGACCTGAACTCCTCGTCCATAATTAAACTACAAAATTTACTGGCACTGGTGAGCTGAAGCGCTCGTATGCGGGTCCGAGCGGCGACTTTGACGAGACTGGAGCTGCGAAATTCGAGCCACAGCAGGGCCATATGCCGCGAAGCGAAGTTCCACTGCCAGCTGGCAGTTACGCTCTACGGTTATTTCAAAATTATTCGGGGTTATGACATCCCGCTCCGTCGATCCCGACTACTGTACGATCTGATGCATGCTGTGTGTCTATGAGCACGTTGATCTCAATGTCTGTTCCTTCAGCTCTCACAGCCTTGTTCATGGGCGAGGTCATTGCTTCAAGCAGTCCTGACAATGATAACTGTTTGCGTTCGTACTATAATATGCAGCAGAGACCATGTGTGATCTGCAATGTTGGTATTCGATTCAGAGATGGAAGGGGCTTGTTTGCTTTACAACTTAAGGAACATATATATCAGGCTGCCTACAAATGTAGCGACTTGGTAACGCCAATGTCACAGTTGCTTATTTGCATTTTTACAGCCACCACACATTGTAACTACTGTTGCTGCAGCTGATGCTTAAATGCAGGGCAGCAGCACAAGCTTCTGGTGTTCAATTGATTGCCAGGGAAAAGCTGACTTGCGGGTTGGAAGCAGGTTCTGGAGAAGAGAATACCAGCCGTTGACTGCTGCTCGCTCTGTTGCTCGGCAAGGACTTGAAGCCAGCCGTTGGAGTCTGCTGATCCTGACCTGGCTACTGAGCTGAGCAGCCTAGGACAGGCTTCGCCAGACTCCAAGCCTGAGCTTCACCTCGCCATGGTAAGGATATCAGCTTTTGCCTACCAACACACCACCACAGGCACTGTTGTGCCGGTCTGACACTGACATGCCATGCAGAATGGTGGTGTGCACCTCCGTCACGACCCTGATGCAGCAGTGGTCATGACGGAGGCTTCGCAGCTGTATGTCAGCATTTGCGGAGCAGTGGCCTACCTGACAGCCTTTGGAGCGGGGGACACAGCCTATGGAATTCCACAGCCTCCTGGCACCTGTCAGGTGCATATGATCTCAGCATCTTCAGCATTGTTGTCCCGACTCTACTGCATCAGGTGCTGACTTTGATTTGCCACCGTGCAACAACCTGTTTTTGGGATGCTACATGGCCACACGTCCTCGTCGTGCATCCTATCCACACTTGTGATCCTGTGCACTTGCTGCCTGGATCGCAAGCGGCTGAGATGGCCATGGTGTTATCTCAACACCACCTTAAATAGGTGGCAAACCTGAATGTGACACAACAGTTTAACATTAACATCAGACCTGGAGGTCCTTTTTTGGCTGTCATTGAGTGCTGTAAACATCTGTTTAGTAAACATGCATACTGTGACTGCATATTACTGCAAATTACTGTCTGCTGTATCAGTAGCATTCTGTCGAGCACATGTTCTGCCTGCACCACACCATCAGCCACTTGTGAAAGAGGTTCATTGATGATCACTCTACAGCCTGTTTGATTGTACCAGCCTGACTCTCAATTCTTGGCTGGACTGATCTTCAAACCTTACCTGTTTTGATGGGACAGCCACCATTACGTGCGTGGGCACAACTATCAATCAGTTATGCAATTAAATTTTACCTCTTGCTTTTGGCATTTGTCAGAGGAGTCAACCAACTGGTCTACGGTTTACTATTTTGGTCGACTGCTTTGTTAAGTAGGCGAGGCTGCAAGTTGTAACTGTTGAAGAGCATGCCTGTGCAGGTGGCAACCTTCATGCACAGTGGAAAGAACACAAGCAGGGCATCATTGAGGTGCAGTGCTGCTATACATGCGTGCAATGTAGGGGGGGGAGGGGGGGGGGCTATGTGGCGCCAGAGACATCACCCAGAGCAGCCTTGCCATGCCACAAACATGATTGGAGCTGTTCAAACCAACTTCAGCAGTCTTGCCCAACAGCTGTGATTCAGGCAGCCTGGTCAATGTAGAGATGAGTCTGGGCAATTTTTCAGTAAGGCGCCTCATTTCCATGATTTGCAACAGCCACTGCGCGACCTCAATACGTTCCATGCTTACCTCTTCAGAAAGTGTGCACTTGCTTGCAACACACAGCACCACTTGCCAGCCTTCTTTGATCGTACCACAAAAAGTACACAAGCTCAAGCAGAAGACTAAGTCTCGTTGGTGTTACAACCATTGAGCAATTGGGTCTATACTGCTCAGGACAGGCACAAGTCCAGCAACATCTTGCTTGAAGACAGCAGAATTGTCAGCACAACACGTTTGCGGCAAACAAGATAGCCTTCAGTTGAAGCTGTCAATTAGCTATAGCCGCCAAAGCTTGTTCAGTTGCAGTGTGGCTGTCTGCAAGTAACAGTATGCTATGTTCCATGGCAGAGAACCTGGGCCTGGTGGCAGTAGCCACAAGGTGCGTGGGAACTCTGCTTGAAGCGTCAAAGGTTCTGCCACCTAGTGCTGTGTCTGCACTCACAAGCTTTGTTTCCATCAAGCATGCTCAGACACAGCAAAGGCTTAGCCAGCAGACGCTTAATCTTTCAGTCAGCTTTTTGAAGCATGCTAGGGAGAGAGGTGGTCAAGGTAGCCATGGCTCTTGGCAAAAATGTTGATGGCAGCTGATGTCCTTGAGCACTTGTTGCAGTATGACTTGCAAATGAGTGAGCTTGACAGCTTGCTTGGTGCTCCATGGCCGGGCAATGTCTAGCAAGCACCTGAAGCCTTGATTTCTTGTCAGCCAGGATGTGTAGTCATCAAAGCCTTGCCTTGCAGTTGGTAAGCTCTGTTACTTGGGTTTGAGCACAGTGCTTAGCATCAGTGCACATGGCACATCATGCACACTCATGCCTGGCATGCAGCTCGCCTTCTTCAGCTTGTGCATGCTTTGAAGCATGTAAAACGTATTGAGGTTGACTGGCTCTTGCAGATCATGGAGGTGAGGCTCCCTACTAAGTTATTGCCCATAGCGTGTAATGGGATATTGATATTTGAATAGACTTTTGATTTGAAATACCAATCTTTATTGTGGCCAGGCCACCTGACTCACAGCCATTGGGAATGACTGCAAAAGTTGGCTTGAGTAGCTAAAAGCATGCATAATAATGGCATGGCAAGGGCCTTATGGAGCTTTAGGCTTGTGCATGAAGCAGTCACTGGAATTTGGACAACTTTGCCAAACGGCGTGTCCGGCTTATCACCACAAATTTGTAGCGCGGCTACCTTGCAAGATTGCTTCAGATGCAGCAGCAGCAGTTGCATTGGCTGTGAGCAATATGCAGCAGGTGGTCTTGTGAACAAGCAATTGTGACAGTGGCTTTATCATGTAGTATTTGACTGCAGCTTAAGTTGTAAGTCAATTTGATCAGCATGCGTTGAAATTACAATTCTGACTGTGCAAAGCAAACAAGCCCCTTCCCTTTTCTGATATCAAGATTACAATGCTAGCATGCATGCCATATATGGTCACATGACCTAAATCTTTGATGTGACTGGCTGGTCTACAAACAACCTTACTCATGATATGTACAATCACAACTCAACATGTGTGACGCGTACATGCGTCACTATGCAAACAAGTGCAAAGCTCGCAAATTTCTGAGCGTGTATGAGTAATTACAAGTGGGTAGACTAGAGAGGTCTCAAGTCAGGAGAGGTGATCTTGGCTTGTTCAGGTCTTGCAGTTTGGCCTGCTTATGCAGCCAGCCTATGGAATCTAAACTAAAGCGCCCTTCCATCTAATGTCAATCAGCCCTATGATTACAACCGTCTGGCCCTAATTACACTGGACAGCCCAGGGCCGAAGGCAACAGCCTTGCAATATTGATTAATCAATCCAATCAGCCCTTAATTACATCCATCAGCCGTCTGACAATCGGGCTGAGCGACTTAGGCTGCACAGCACCCGCCAAAGGAGCCGCTGTCGCATGACCCGGCGTCGGCATTGTCGTTGGAGGTGCAGGTATCTGAGCTAGTTGAACCCGTGCAGCATGCTGGGACCGGGAAGTTGGAACCTGTTACGCAGGAAGCAAAGCTCCCTTGCTGGTCGCTTACATCGCAGTCGTCAGCAGCAATGGAGGAACGAAGCTGCCGTGTGAAGACATGCTGAGTGTCGGGCAACGATCTTGCGTAAGACTGATGCCATCAACATCTGCTGTAGATGTACTGCCAGAGTGCGTCTCCCGTAGACGCCTTTTGCCTTCACTTGATTGATCCTCAGCAGTGACCATGACAATGGGCCCCTTGGATTCAGAAGGCAGACCTTGCCCACTGGCAGATGCCTTTCCTTGCCTATCAATATCCTCATCAACAGTGTCAGCAGGTTCATCTGTGCCTGCTTTTCCAGCGGCTTCAGCAGGTTGCTTAGTCATACGCCCATCAACCCCAACAACCGCATCTATATCAGCTGAAAAGGTGACACCATTTATGCCTGTGCTCTTCCTCTCCAAAGAGACATCAGCTTCAGGCGGAGCTGCTAAGGCTTGTACGTCATCGCTGGGTTCATTAGTCATCTCAGGGTTCACATGAGGCTCAGGGTCCAAAATGGGCTCAGGCTTGACAGCACTTTCAGGTGTGTAGGGGATGAGCAGGCCAGTGTGTGCTAGGGCTTCAGCATCTGCCTCAGGGTTCAGCCTGAGACCCTGTGTGAATGGTTTCACCTGCAAACACATGCATACTTGTCAGGCTCTTCTGCTCATCAATTATTTTCAGCTTATGACCACAAGGAATTGTTGTTTATATCAGATACAGTAGCACTTTTGATGCAAATTTTTTGCTTCACTTGCAGAAGAAGCAGAATCCATTTCACTGAGCACTAGCACAGGCATCATGCAATCTCTGCCATCAAAGCCAGTGTCGAGAATGAGTGTGAGCAGCAATTGGTACTGCTCATGACGCCAATGTCACCAAATGCAGTCTACTCTCACATCCAGTGTGATATCCAATGGTCTTATCATGTCATTTTACCACCATAAGGCATGACATGCACCCCTGCACAGTGATGCCAGGTGGTGGTCCGTCTCCTCACCTTCACTATAGACTCAGCCAACAGCTGCTTGATCAGATATGGCGTCCCAGGCAATTGCAGCATTGATGTTCTGCATGCCTCCAGCAGTTGAGCTGGGGAGGGCATTGCATAACCAACCAAACTGCCCCAGGGCTTCAGCCCTGATGCTGTCACATGCGGGGCTGCTTGATCAGGCAACGGGGCTTCTGGTGAAGGCCCTTCGGGCAAGGGCAAGGCTGGCATGATGATGCAGGTGACTCCGGCTTGAAGAAGAGTATGCTCGACTTGATGAAGTAGAAGGGGGGCTAGGGCATTGCCCTGCAGCTCATGGCGAGTAGCGAGCAGGGGCACTTCGGCCAGCTCAGGGCCAAATGCACGCACCAGGGCTGCATTGAAGCAAAGCGTTGTTGTCAATATTGTCGGCGCAGAAAAGGACTTTGTTTGTTCTTGGGCATACAGAGTAAATGTGAGTCAGTGTGACCCCCGGTCAAGAGACCCAGCCTGGTCAATTGACATTCACAAGACTTGGATGTTATGTCAAGCAAAGGGAAGTAATCTTGCAATGTCACGCTTGACATAACACATGCCGTCCAGAGTCTTGTTTATCTGTTGACCAACTTGTGATGATATCTGCGTGCCTACTCACATTGGGCAGGCTGAAATCAAGAAACCCCACAAGACGCCCAACGACACCACATCAGCATTCTGCACCACGCAACATGAATATTGCTTCGTGCCAGACGGTGTGACCCACCTACAGATGCCATGACACCTGCTACCCAGAGCACCGCCACGTGAAAGCCTGAGAAGTCTAGCAGGCGGTTCCCAATACATCTGCCCTACAGTCAAGAAAGGAATTTTCATACCTTCAGGATGTTTGCCCCTGTTTACGGAGGATTTTGTCTGTTTGAAGGACGTTGGCTCATGATGTCCAGCAATGCTACTTGCCTTGCATGCTGGAACTGTAGCTGCCCAAGATGTGCAAGGGATTGGCAGCTGAGTGTGTCTGGGAAGGTGCCATGTGAGACAGCATTTCATCAGAGGCATGGGTGGTGTTTCTGTCAGTCACACTATACTGTGATGTTCATTGATGAAGACAAGCAGCATGCTGTCACGACTCTGCAGCTCAGGCTCCTCAGCTGCTTACATGGGGTGTGTGATGTCAGCTCAGAAGCACATACAACTTTGGCTCATCAGCAACCCTATACTTGACGCTCATTACGTATGTAAGTAGCATGCCATGGCAAACAAACAGTTTAGGCTCAACCAGCTGCTCACAAGCCTTATTGGTTGTGACAACAACAAGAACTCAAGAGTACAATAAGTTTTGTTTCAGAATGTGGGGATAGGAAAAACAAACAAGTAGCTTCTTGCCTGCAGCATCCATGAGATGGCATCTTCACCAGTTCTGCTGTCATCAAGCCGGCCGCAGCAGTCCAGCAGGATGTGGCGTGCAGCAAACAGCACCTGCCTCAGATGACCTTTCTGACTGGCTGAGTACTTGGGTGCATAGCCCCTGCAACTCTGCGCAGCAGCCAAGGGTTGTGTTGCAGGTACGCAAAGGCAAGAACGATGTTTGTGTAAGACAGACTGCGCTGAGGATTGTGTTGCAGTTGAACAAAAACAAAAGTGGCGTGTGTGCTAGGCAAATTGGCACTGAAGAAAGCCATATCCCAGGTCTTGATAGGCCTCACTTTTAAATGTTTCAGCGTACTGCATGTGTAGCCAAAAGGATTGTGCCATGGTAGCAGAGCTTAAGCAACAGCATCGCTTTGTTTACATTTGTCATCAATTGTTTGGGACTGCAAGGCCTGCAATACTTACATTGGGCTGCATTCAAA